>TARA_R110002033_G_scaffold14720_3_pt1 | contig 78307 bp, 70 predicted proteins | sample TARA_R110002033 | Tara Oceans TARA_R110002033 (sample SAMEA4397051) | marine metagenome | biome: Polar Biome; feature: [SRF] surface water layer (ENVO:00010504); material: water (ENVO:00002006), including particulate matter (ENVO:01000060) such as... | depth 5 m | reverse complement strand
TATTCAAGTGGTTGACGTCATTGGCGCTATCACCGAAGGCAGCACACTGACCGATACAGGCAGCGTGACCTTTACTAATGTGGATCTAACGGATCGTCCAGTGGCAACCGAAGCAACTAAGTCGGTGACGGCTAAAGCGCAAGACGGCACCACGGACCTGACCTTAACGGACGCCCAGAAAGCCGCGATCGAAGCGGCCTTTAGTATCGATAACGTCAGCAGCAACACCAACGATGGCACCGTAAATTGGACCTATAACATCGCAGAAACGAATCTCGACTTCCTTGGTAAAGGGGAAGTGGTGACGGCGGTGTTTACTATTACCGTGACTGACGATGAAGGCGCGACGGCTACGCAAGATGTGACGGTCACCATCACCGGCAGTAATGACGCACCGATCGTATCCGGTACGGTGGCGAATATGTCTGGTACGTCTGGGCAAATATTTACTCCTGTTACCTTGCCGGCAAATTTATTTAGCGATCTTGATGCCAATGACCAGTTGGTATGGAGTATTGAGAACCTGCCAACTGGGTTAGTATTTAACGCGGCGACTCGCACTATATCTGGAACACCGCAGGGTGGTTTTGAGGGTGTAAATACACTACAAGTCGTAGCAACTGATTCTAATGGGGGTCAAGTTAAGGTTCCTGTAACTTTGACTTTGAAACCATCGCCAGTAACTCCGCCAGTTGAGGCGAATCCTAATACAACGGCACCGTTCCAGCTTCTAGGTGGGGGGGCTGATTTCAATGCTCCAGATGTTGATCCTAATGTTGAATCGCTACCTTCGGGTCTTATAGATTCAGGTGCTGGCGTCAGTGGTTTTGCTGGAGAGTCAGCTGATGATGTTCAATTGGTTGATGTTGCAGCATCTATTGACAGTGCTGTTAGTGTCGTTCCATCCCCAACAGCAGAAAGTAATGGCCAAGGGGCTTCTAATGGAGCAATAGTCTCTGAGTCACGAGTGTCTGTTGATGTCGGAGCTAATGGTCAAGTTCGAGTCTCGGAAATCGCGGGCCAATCATCAAATGTTACTGGGTTAACTGTTGCTAGCCTAATTACTCAAACTGATCGAGTGTCTATTTCCTTGGCTGATACTGGAGCAGCTGCAAGTTATAGTGCTACTTTGTCGGACGGTTCGAGTTTACCAAGTTGGGTGGAAGTAAACCCATCGACTGGCGAGGTGACTATGATTCCGCCGGCTGGGCAAGGTAAGATTACTCTTAAGATCAATGCTACGGATGCAGAAGGTAATATTCGTGTTTTAGAAATTGAAGTTGATCTTGATAATTTGCCAGCCCCTGTTCAAAATGAACTTACAGAGTCAGCTGCTCAAGCTAATGGTGCTATCTTTGTGCCATTAGATGAGCAATTAGCTATTGCTGCTGAACAGTTTGATGAATATGGAAATGATTTGATGAAGTTGTTAGCGTCGTAATTTATGTCTATTGATCAATCAGTTGCGCAGTTACTGCAAATAGAGCAGCAGGTTCGTCGTTGTGAAACCTCGACGGATCTGAGCTTTATTATGGTGAATATGACGCGAACCTTGGTGCCTTACCAGCAAGCAATGTTTTTGTCTGGTAATGAATTGGAAAAATTGAAATTAAAAGCGGTGAGTGATCTTTCTCTTATCGATCGATCTACACCCTTTAGTGCTTGGCTTGAGCAAGTTTCTGCTTTTGTAAGTGCTTCAAAGATAGGTGATAAAGCACATACCATAGATACTAAGAGTTGGCCCGCTGAGTTGCTCAATGATCTTAGTGAGTTCTCTCCGCCTTATATGTTGTGGTTGCCTTTGCTTATACCGGCTAAGCCTACTCAACGAGTAGGTGTGCTTTTATTAGCTAAGTCCGAACCATGGACTGAGAAAGAAATAGGGCTCTTGCAACATCTAGCATCGAGTTACGCTCATGCTATGCAACTGTTTACTCAACGTTCTGGTTGGCGAGCATGGTTAAGTGGATTAAATTCTAAGAAAGTGAGGCTTGGCGCCCTTATTGCCATCGTTTTGCTTGGGTTGGTTCCAGTTCGGCTGACAGTTTTAGCACCTGCAGAAATCATTGCAAAAGAATCTCTTTTGGTTACCTCTGCGATTGCTGGTGCGGTTCGTGAGGTGTTAGTAAAGCCTGGAGATCAAGTTGTCATTGATCAGCCTCTCGTGCAAATGGATAGGACTGAATTTCAAGGGGCTTTTGATGTAGCCCAGCGAGAGTTAGAAAGAGCTCAGGCGGAACTAAGAACTGCTGAACAAGCTGGTTATGTGGATCGCAGGAAAAAATCTGAATTGGCTGAGTTAGAATCTCAAGTCGAATTGAAAGCCATTGAGCGCGATTATTTGAAAACTAAGCTATTTCAAACTCAGATTCTTGCGAAGAAGTCAGGTATTGCAATACTGGATGATCCTGAAAAATGGAAGGGTCGCCCTGTTGTTGTGGGAGAGCGTATTTTATCCATAGCGGATCCATCGAAAGTGCAGTTGCAAATAATGCTCCCTGTTGCCGATGCTATTTCTTTAACAAATGGTAATGATGTCACGTTTTACTTAGATACTGATCCTCTAAACCCTATTCCCTTTAGCTTGGATTATTCTTCTTTTGAGCCGAGTTTGACACCTGATCAAGTCGTTGCTTACCGTATTGTGGCTGACATTCAGCATGAAGCTCTTCCTCCTCGTATTGGCTTGCGTGGTACGGCAAAATTGTATGGTGAAAAAGTCTCTTTGGCTTATTATTTATTACGTCGTCCCATTACTTTTGTTCGTCAACATTTAGGCATTTAGATGCCTGTTGACGTGAATGCACCGCTGCCAAAATTACGTCAGAACTTGTCTTTATTAGTGGCGCCACCTGATGAAGATGGAGAGCCTCGCTGGCAAATTTTTGATCCAGTCAGTAATAAGTTCTTTTACTTGTCTCGTACTGCTTTTTATTTATTTCGAGAATGGCGTCATGTAAGCAGCTCTGTAGAATTACTTTCTCGAATTGAGGCGCGAGGAATTGATGTTGAAGAAGTTGAACTAGAATATTTTTTACGCTTCTTGGAAGGTAACCATCTTTTAGAGGCTCAATCTGAAAATGATGTAACTCGCCTTCGCGGAGAGGCAGCTAAACAAAAAAAACATGTTTTGCTTTGGCTTTTACATAACTATTTGTTCATCAAAATCCCTCTTATTCGTCCCGATTTACTATTGACGCGTTTTTATCCTTTTATAAAACAGTTGTTCAGACTACGTTTGGATAGAGTCGCGCTTGTGTTGGGCTGTATAGGCTTGGTGGTAGTGTTGAAGCAATGGGACACCTTTACCCACACTTTTCAGAATCTGTTTAGTATGTCGGCTATTTTTTATTACATTGCGGCATTGATTTTTGTTAAAACAGCCCACGAATTAGGCCATGCCTTCGTTGCCAAGCGCTATGGCTGTCGGGTGAGTTCAATGGGGATAGCTTTTTTATTGATGACGCCGATTTTGTACACAGATACGACGGATGCTTGGCGATTAAGGTCGCGGTTTCAGCGCTTGAGTATTGTGATGGCAGGCGTGAAAGTTGAAATTTATATCGCCTGTGTTGCTACTTTTTTGTGGGGGATCGTTCCTGATGGTGGCTTTAGGAGTGTGTTGTTTTTTATTGCCACTACCAGTTGGATATCGTCGTTGTTGATCAACACGAGCCCATTTATGCGCTTTGATGGTTATTATGCATTATCCGATTTTTTAGGAATGGAGAATTTACAGCCTCGATCTTTTTTAGTGGGTAAGTGGTTTTTACGTGAGCGATTGTTTGGTTTTGGTTTTTTGCCCCCTGAACCGCTTAATCGCAAAAAATGCCTGCTGATGGTCGCTTATGCTTGGAGTACATGGATTTATCGATTCTTTTTATTTTTGGGTATCGCCGCCTTAGTTTATTATTTTGCGTTCAAGATATTAGGTATTGTACTTTTTTTTGTGGAAATTATTTGGTTTGTACTGCTTCCTATTGTTAAAGAAATAAAGGTTTGGGTGAGTTTGAGAGAAAAAATGTCGTTAAACCGTACTAGTGTGATGACTTTATTGTTTTTTTTATTGGCTTTGGCTGCATTAGTATTACCTTGGAAAAGCCAAATAAGTGCGCCTGCTGTTGCTACTTTTGAGCGACATCAGACTTTTTATCCTAGTGAATCGAGTCGAGTTGTTTCGTGGCAAGTGACTCCAAACGAAAAGGTTAAAAGAGGACAATTACTGATTTTATTAGAATCGCCCGATGTAGAGCAGCAAATTCGATTAACGCAGATTAAGCTCGATGCGTTGCAAACTCGTTGGGATCGGGCGAGCTCTGGGGCAGTCGAATTAGACTCAGTATTTACTTTACAAACGCAATTGTCACGGGAGCAGTCTCGCCTTCAATCTTTACTCGAACGTCGAGAAAAACTAGCAATCAAAGCACCTTACGATGGTTATATTGGCGAATGGTTACCGCTAACAGAAGGTGATTATGTAAATGGTCAATCTCCTTTAGCAACCTTGTATGATGATGAAAGTTTAGTGGTCAAAGCCTATATTGAAGGGCGTATCGTGCCGCTATTGAAAGAAGGCAGTAAGGTAGATTTTATTGGTAACGATGGTGAGATTTTATCTGCGCAACTTCTTATAGACAAAGTGTTACCTACTGCCATTAAGAGCCTCAATTATCCAGGTCTTGGATCCACTTATGGTGGTGCAATTGCGACCCAGAAGTTAGAAGATCAATTAATTCCTGAAGAGGCGACTTATGAAGTGCAGCTGAAATTGATTGGCGAAGTACCATTGATGCGGCAGCAATTTGGTAAGGTTAACTTAGCTATTGAGCCCCATAGTTTACTGATAGATGGTTTACGACGTATCTACGGTGTGTTTATTAGAGAGTCAGGCTTTTAGTCGCAACCTAGAGATTATTTTAACGTATTTAGTAATGGCAGTTTAATGACGCAGTTTAATGATACTAATTCATCATGGTCAGCTGAAAAGGTTGATATCGTAATAAAAAGTTTAGCGAATTTACGTTTATTAGTCGACTTAGATTTAGTTCCTCGTTACCCGCATTTTGGTGATAAAACCTATCCTTTAGGGCGCTGTAAAGAGATCCGTGATGCGGTGTTTGTGTTGCTTCAAGAGAAGCTTTCACAATCAACAGATCCGGGGCTTGTATTAATACGCGATATGTTATCTAAAGGAGCGGTGCTTAAAAAAGTATGGGGCTCTCTTCGTGATGAATATTTTCAGAATGCCATGGTATTAGGTGATTGGTATTTGGATGTTTCAAACGATACGGTGAATCCGAATAAACCAAGAGTAGAGGTTCTTCCGCTTATCGAGTCACAATTTTACAATATTGCAAGTTTTGAGCAATTCGTCAAAATAGCTAGATCCTACTGGAATGTTGAAGTATATAGAAATGACATATGTCCAGCACTAGCGCCTTTTTTGCCGCTTCTTTATGTTAATGAAAAAGGCGTTAGTTGGATGGGAGAGGCCAATGATGACATGTTGTCTATGGTGATGAAAAGCCAATTCTTTTCAGCAAAAAGTATTTTGTCTCATCTTTCTACGCCTCCTGAAGCGATAGTTAATAAGTGGCAAAATGCCTTGTCGCAGTTGAAACACAATAGTTTTATACATACGCAAGGAGACTCTCTGGCCTTTTGTGAGGAGTATCGAGTAAAACAATATCACCTTGATTCTATTTTTCGTGATCGTGTTGTCATGGCTTTTTTAGAGTTACCAAGAGGTCTTTAGGGTAGATTAAGGCTTTGCTTGTTGTATGGAGAACGCGTTATGCATAACAGTGAGAAAGAGAAAATAGAGCTTGAGCATCAGGCGGCTAAGCTTTTTATGCGTTGTTATGAGCGTAATACGGGTAAGCATATTCGACACATTTGGCATAATGATCCAATTCGCCCCGATGTATCCTGTATGTTGGAGGGTGAGCGATTAGATTTAGAAATTGCTCATCTTTATGGATCAGAAGAAGAGGCGATGGAGATTCTTGGAAGAGATCTTACCCCAATTACGCGTAATGTCTTGCGGGCACTGAAAGAAGAGCCTGCTGACGAGCGATTACTGAGATCCTTGAATAAAATTTTAGAAAATAAGTCTAGTAAGCAATACGATTCAAAAAGAGTGTGGTTGGTTATTAGAAATACTCATCCAGCGTGGAGCCAAGCAGATATTAAAGCGCTTGAGCATCTTATTACCATACCCGTTCCTCATGCTTTCGAGAAGGTTTGGATTCTCGGTGATATAGAAGGGAAAAGCGGCATTGTTCGACTTTATCCCTAGGGCTATTGCTGCTCTTGGTTGCTATTATATATCTTGATTATTCTTCTGTTCTTCGGCTCTTTTTTTAGCAAGATTGTTTAGTCGTATTTGTTCTGCTTTGTATTTTTTAAGGACAATGAGTCCAACAATTAATGCAGCGCAGAAAAAAATAATAGCGAAGGCGCCAAGCGCGACAGTGGCAAGAGAGTGCATAATATTTGTGCTCAACATTTGTGCTAAATAGAAAAATAATTGTGACGATTATATAAAAAAACGGCCACTTTTACAGGTAAGTAAAGTGGCCGTTTTGGTTTTTTGCTAGGCGAGCTTCGGCTTTATCGTTGGTGAACGCATTTGCCGGCGGAGTAAGTTGCTTGAATTGCGCGGTCGTCGCCAATGGTCATGAAGACGAATAGGCTTTCTTCGATATTTTTGGATAACGCTAAGCGCGATTCTAATAACGGCGTACCTTTTTTATCAAGGATAACAAAGTCTGCTTCACTGCCTACCGCTAAATTACCAATTTTATCTTCTAGGCGAAGTGCTCTAGCGCCACCTAAAGTAGACAAATACAGAGATTTAATTGGATTCAGGTTTTCATTTTGTAACTGGATGACCTTGTAGGCTTCGTTCATGGTTTGTAGCATAGAGAAGCTAGTACCGCCGCCTACGTCAGTGCCAAGACCCACGTTGACCTTATGTTCTTCTGCTTTATTGAGTTTGAATAAACCGCTACCGATAAACAGGTTAGATGTAGGGCAGAAAGAAATAGCTGAGCCGGTTTCGTGCAGTCTATGGTATTCACTGTCACATAGATGGATGCCATGGGCAAAAACAGAACGTTCGCTTAACAGTTTATGTTGGTCATAAACGTCTAAGTAGTTGGTGCTTGCAGGGAATAGCTCTTTTACCCAAGCGCATTCATCTTTGTTTTCGGATAAATGAGTGTGCAGATAAACGTCTTCATATTCACTTAATAGTTTGCCTGCTAACTTTAATTGCTCATCAGAGCTGGTTGGCGCAAAGCGAGGCGTGATAGCGTAATGCAAACGGCCTTTATTGTGCCAAGTATCGATAAGCTCTTTGCTTTCTTGATAACTGTTTTCTGGTGTATCTGTGAGGTAATCAGGCGCGTTGCGATCCATCATGACTTTGCCGCAAATCATGCGTAAGTTATGGACTTCGCTGGCTTCGAAGAAAGCTTCGACAGATACTTTATGGACTGTGCCGAATACCAAAGCGGTAGTCGTGCCATTGCGTAAAAGTTCTTTCAGAAAACGATCTGCGACATCGCGAGCGTGAGCCTTATCACTAAACTTACTTTCCTCTGGGAAGGTGTAGGTGTTTAGCCAAGTTAGCAATTGTTCGCCGTATGAGCCGATCATATCAGTTTGTGGGTAATGGATATGAGTATCGATAAAGCCAGGTGTGATAATGGTATCAGGGTGATGTTCAACTAAGGTGTTATCTGGCAGTGTTGGTAGTAGATCGACAGCATTACCTAGGGCGTAAATTTTATCGTCTTGAATGACTAGTAAGCCATCTTCAAAGTATTCATATGCAGCATCAATGCCTACGTCTTTGGGATCTGCGATGCAGTGAACAATGGCGGAGCGCCACGCTTTCAAATGGCTCATATGTTTCTCTTGTGTGTCGTCTAAAATGATTTTAAATATAAAGTTTGACCGAATGGTTATACTTTATCAGTTCTTTTTCGTACTTTCATTAAACCTTATATTTTGATTTAAGAAATAGTCCAATTATTAGCCTTACTAGGATGGCTAAAATGACACCGAAAGCATCAGCGTAGAAATCTAACCATTCCGCATAGCGGTTTACATAAGGCTGAATCAGTTCAATTGCGCCGCCTAAAAATATGATAAACATAGACAGCAAGAGAAAGCGTTTCATTGGGCCAAACGCGCATAGAAGCGCCCAACCACCGAAGCCAATAACATGATGCGTTTTATCAGTGCCAGGCACTGACGGAAGGATATCTGCAGGAGTTAATGTGGCTAGGCAGATAATAAGTGCGCCTAAAACAAAACCGACAGCTTGCGCTGTCGGTGAGGTGAGCCTTTTGATCATCGTAAAATGCGCGCTCGAATGTTTTTGCCTTTGATCTTTTTGTTTTCGAACTCTTTGACAACGGTTTTAGCAACTTCGTTGTCGACTGATACGTAAGCATGGAAATCAAAAATATCGATTTTGCCAACTTGTGATTTATCCAATCCAAGGCCAGCGGTTAATGCACCAAGTATGTCGCCTGGGCGAAGCTTGTTTTTACGGCCTGCATCAAAAGAGATGGTGGTTTTTTGCGGAATTAAGCGATAGTGAGGATCAATCGCTTCAAGTTCAATAAAATTCGCGGTGATATTAAAGCGTGTTTCAATATCACGAACTTTATAATCGTCTTTTGATGTCACAAGATTAACTGCAATACCTGCGGCACCCGCGCGGCCAGTTCGGCCAATACGATGTGTATGGACATCGGTGTCGCGTGTGGTGTCATAGTTCACAATAAGGTCAATTTCTTTTACATCAATTCCGCGAGCCGCCACATCGGTAGCCACTAATACACAACTACTTTGGTTGCTGAAACGCACGAGTACTTGATCGCGTTGTCTTTGTTCTAGATCCCCATGAATGGCTTGAGCGGCAACTTTGTGTTCAGCTAACCAGTCTGCGACCACTTGTGATTCTGCTTTTGTATTACAAAATACAATCGCTTGACGAGGTTCAAAATGTTGCAATGTCGCCAATAAGGTTTCGCATTTGTCTTTATTTTCGCTACGAACAAAAAACTGTTCTATATTAGGTTTAAGATCTTCTTGTGCTTCTACCTTGATGCTAATTGGCGTGTTCTGAAATTCCTTGCTGATCGCTTCAATACCATCGCCATAGGTAGCTGAAAAAAGCAGTGTTTGGCGGTTGCTTGGCGTTAGGTCAACTACTTCACGGATGCTATCGACGAAGCCCATATCCAACATGCGATCAGCTTCATCTAACACGAGAGTGTTTAGTGCGTTGAGCTTAAGTGTGCCTTTGCGAAGGTGTTCCATTAGACGACCAGGTGTACCCACGACGATATGAGCACCATGCTCCAAAGAGCCAATTTGTGGGCCAAATGGCATGCCGCCACATAAACTAAGTACTTTAATGTTGTCTTGGTAACGGGCTACTTTGCGAATTTCTTTAGAGACTTGATCCGCTAGTTCACGAGTAGGGCACATGACAAGAGCTTGAACGCCAAAGAAACGTGGATTGATTTTGAGTAAAAGAGCAATTGAAAAAGCTAGGGTTTTACCACTACCAGTTTGTGCCTGCGCAAGGATGTCTTTGCCTTCAATCATAGGTGGCAAACTTTGTTCTTGGATTGGGGTGAAGGTGGTGAACCCCATATCCGAAAGCAAAGTGGTTAGCTTAGTTGGAAGAAGGTTGTTTAGAGCGTGTTGAAATGTGGTCACAAAAGGCCTGTCTAGTTGAGTCAATAATAGAGGCAGGATACCAGAAAATCGTCATGAATACTTTTCTTAACCATTTATTCCGTGCCGCTTATATTGTTTTTAGGTAAAGTGGGTTGTTGTTATGGATGCAGTGATTTATAGCGGCCTTTTTGTTGGGAAAACATCGATGGGTAAACAATGATTTCTTTAAGAAACCATGTGAAAAATGAAAAGATGCATTACGTCGTTTTTTGTTTTGTTTTTTTATGTGGAATGGCTACGAGCCTTGCTATTTATTTGGAAGAGCGTAAGCATGTTTACAGTGATCAAAAAGCTGTAGGGGAGCTCTTTACTGAAAAATTAAATGATAGTTTGACGCAATATATAACGGAAGTATCTTCCGCTGCTGCTCTTATCGAGTCTAGCAAAGGAGAGGTGTCTGCTGGCTATTTTTCGCGTTTTGCTCAGAGAGTTATCACTACTCAAGGCATTAATTTATATTTTGCTCAGTACGTACCTGCAAGTAAAAAAAACGAATACGAAATGCAGAAACGTATTTTGTTAGGTAATTATAATTTTAGAATTTATCCCGATGGTAATAGGTCAGAATACATGCCCTTGGCGTTAGGGTATCCAGATAAATTTACTTATGGTTATGACATTTTATCTTCGCAATACCGGAATCTTAGTTCGGTTATTCAGGCTCGTAATTCCTCTTCTGTCACTTTGTCCGAGCCGACACTTTCGCCTTTTTCTGATGCTAGTCTGAGTACGGCTGCCGATACCTTCATTATAAGAAAGCCAATTTACTTATCTGTTGATGCGCGTTCTTATAAGTTAACAGACGATATTGGTTTTCATGGAATAGTCGGTGCATTTTTTAGAGTAGATAGCCTGTTTAAAGAGGTTAACTCCTTGGTTAACCACGATCTCTATTACCGACTTGCCGATGTTTCTTCAGATAGAGAGCTCTGGTTTGTCGACATGGCTGAACCTTCATCATGGGAAGGTGTAAGTTTTGATACTCACTATCTTTCTATTGCTGGACGTAAATGGCGAATTGATACCCGTTATAATGAAAACATTATTACTCGAATACATTGGTTTTTAGTTACTGTTCCCTTATTTGTATTTGGTTTTTTGGCGCTATTTTTAGCCTATTATTCACGTAAATTGTCCTTAACTTATTTCTCTATGCTTGATTCAATCAATAAGCGTATCGAGATTGACGAGCTGACCGGGTTGTTAAGTCGTTATCAAATACAGCTCGAACTAAATGAATTAATCGTAACCTGTCAGAAAGAAGAGAAGCAGTTAGCTGCGTTTATTTTGGATTTGGACCACTTTAAAACCATTAATGATGCTTTTGGTCATGAATTGGGGGATAAATTACTGGTAAAAGTGTCTAAGCGATTAGCGTCTATTTTACCTGATGACGCCGTTATTGGTTACTTGGGGGGCGATGCTTTTCTAGTGCTGGTTGTGCAGTCTGATGGTCAGGATATGCCTGCGCTAGACGTCTTAGCGAAAGATTGGATACAAAAAGTGAGTCAGAGCTATTTTTTAGAAGGGCTAACACTTGATATTGGCTGCTCTATTGGTGTCGCTTTGTATCCTGAGTTTGGTAAGGATGCAGTCACTTTGATTAAAAATGCCGATATGGCCGTGTACCAAGCTAAAACAGCGGGGCGTGCTACCTATCATTTTTACGATGGCGATATGGGGCGTCGGTTTGCGCGCAATGTACGAATTGAAACCCGGCTACGCCTAGCGTTGCAGAACGGGAATTTAGAGCTTCACTTTCAGCCTAAAGTAGACCTTACGACAGAGCGTTGCGTAGGTATGGAGGCCTTGTTACGTTGGAATGATGAGGAGCTTGGGATGGTTTCGCCCGCAGAATTTGTTCCTATTGCTGAGCAAACGGGCATTATTTTACCTCTTGGGGATTGGGTCTTCGAACAAGCTTTTCGTCATATATTAGAATGGCAAGCGCAAGGTATTACCGTGCCGCCTATCGCTATTAACTGCTCTGCTGCTCAGCTTAAAAGAATCGATTTTTTACCTAAGCTATTGGCGCTACTGGATAAATATCAGATCGATCCGAGTCTTTTAGAAATTGAAGTGACTGAATCAATCTTGATCGAAGATGCGGAAAGGTGTGCCGAGCTCTTGCGTCAACTTAGTCGTCTTGGAATGAGGCTGGCCATTGATGATTTTGGTACAGGTTATTCTAGTTTAAGTTACTTGAAAGATTTGCCGTTTCATTATGTTAAAATAGATCAAGTTTTTATTCGTAATATTATCGAGGACAAAAAACACGCAGCGTTGACTCATGCGATAATTAGTTTGAGCCATGATTTAGGGCTTAAAGTGATCGCAGAAGGTATTACTGATATCCATCAGCTAATAATGTTGCAAGATTTTGGCTGTGATATTGGTCAAGGTTACTTATTCAGTAAGGCGTTAGGGGCAAACTCCATGGGGAGTGATCCCATGATAGTGGCGCTTAATGAACAGAGCTCTGAGGATTGATTCGTTAAAATTTAAGAAATTTCTCCTTTTTCACAATTTATGAGACGGCAAGTTTATCGCGTTAAAGAGGGCTGTTACGAGCTATCTTGTCTTTAAGGGCTTCCCAAAATTGGGTTAGATTTGGGTTTTGATTGAACTTAGATCGATACATGCGTATTTCAAGCGGGATATTCCAATTTTCCTCACCTGCTAAAGCGACTTTTCCATAGTTTAATGTGTCTAACATTAAGCGTTTTGGAATCCAGCCAATACCGTAACCTTCTTTCACCATGGCTTTAATACTGACTGAGTGATAGTTCTCAGAGATCGTTTGCAGTTGCGGAATCTCTCTTTGTCTTTGCAGATGGTGATGAATAACTGGCTGTAAGAACGAATTCTCGTAATAGCCAATATAGGGTAATGGTTTACGTTTAGCGCCTGGGAGCGTGAACTTAGGTTCACCTGTGGCGTTGGTTGCGCTACATGGAATTAGGGTTTCTTCAGCAATCACAAGATGCTCATATTGCTCATCATCAAGGGCGCGAATGAAGTTAATAGCAGGATGCCAATAGCAAAGCATTATGTCGCATTGCTGATCCATCAGAGAGTTAACAAAGTCTATACCTAGCCAAGAGCTAGATTTCATATTGATATCTAGATCCATATCGATGCTTTGACAAAACGGCTCGATGACTTCTTTATAAAAGCTGAGAAACAGAGTTTGCGTGGTCACGAAACGTATTTGTGATTCTTCTTGTTTGCGAATTTCTTGGCACCGCTCTTTGGCGTCTCTAAGCTGCCTAGTAATTAATTCAGCACTTTGAAGAAATACCTCACCTGCGGGCGTTAAAGATAAAGGCAGGGTGTTGCGGTCTATTAAAGTAACGCGCATTTCTTCTTCGAGTAGTTTAATGCGTCGACTAAAAGTCGGTTGCGTGACATTTTGCTCGTCTGCAGCACGTGAAAAGTGACGTGTCTTCGCTAGGGCAATAAAGTCCTCAAGCCATCTTATTTCCATGGGGCCTCCTGACGAGCAGAAGCTGTAAAATACGTGATAAACAAGAGAGGGATCATAGTCGGCCCTCCTCAATAGCGTGACAAGCCACACTACTGCCATCACTTTGCAGTGTCATAGCGGGAGACGCTTCATAGCAGCGCTGATTTGCATAAGGGCAGCGCGCCTGAAAAACACAGCCAATTGGTTTTTCTGTTGGTGTTGGGACTTCACCTATTAATCGAATCGGTTGCGCGGTATTACTGTCTAGTCTTGGGATAGCGGATAACAAGGCTTGGGTATAAGGATGTTTTGGAGCGCTAAATAATGTTCCTGTAGGCGCAAGTTCACAGATTCGTCCCAAATACATTACCGCTACTCTGGTAGCAAAATGTTCGACAACCGCTAAGTCATGAGTAATGAAAAGATAGCTAAGGTTGCGTTCTTCTTGTTTGTCCATCATTAGGTTCAGTACTTGTGCTTGTACTGATACATCCAATGCTGATAACGGCTCATCAGCGACAATAAAGTCGGGTTCAACCGACAGAGCGCGAGCTAAACTGATTCGTTGACGTTGACCACCTGAGAATTCATGAGGGTAACGGTCTGAACTAGAAGCAGAAATACCGACAGACTCTAAAAGTTCATCAATTTTCTCATCCACTTGAGATTGTGAAAACTGTGGATTATGGAAGGAAATTGGCTCACTTAATGTTTGATATACCGTCATTCGAGGATTTAGAGACGCATAAGGGTTTTGGAAAACCATTTGCATACGACGTCGGAAAAACATGCGCTGACGGTTATTTAATTGATCGATACGTTGATCAAGGTAATGTATTTCACCCGCACTTGGTGTTGTAAGTCCCATAATGGCGCGTGCTAGGGTGGATTTTCCACAGCCAGTTTCACCCACAACGCACAAGGTCTCGCCTTGGTTTATTGTAAGGTTAACGCCATTGAGCGCATGAATGCTGTCTTTATGTCTTGTAAGTTTGCCGTGACGGAATCGCCATTGACTAAGCCAACTTTCATTTGACGTAAACGCTTTTTCTAAGCCGCTAATTTGAATAAGAGGGGTTGCCATTAGCTTGCCTCCTTATCTTTATCAGCGAACTCATTAAGCATATCTTCGACCAAAAAGCAGGCAACGCTAGACACACCACTGTAAATAAAGCTGGGTTGTTCTTGTCGGCATTTTTGTGTGGCGTAAGGGCAGCGAGGATGGAATGCGCAACCTGATGGCCGCTCCGCGAGCGAGGGCATGCTGCCTCTGATTTGGTTTAGGCGCTGGCCCGGTAATGTCATTTGTGGTAAGGCATTCAGTAATCCTTGAGTATAAGGATGCTGAGGATCGTTGATGATCTCTAATGTAGGGCCTTCTTCGACAACATGACCGGCATACATGACTAAGGTGCGTTCGGCGACTTTAGAAACTACACCAAGATCATGGCTAATTAGCACAAGAGCAACACCATTGTCTCGGCAGATGGCCAGTAGAAGTTGCAGTATCTCCGCTTGGATCGTTACATCCAGAGCGGTAGTGGGTTCGTCCGCAATAATAATGTCTGGATTGAGCAACAAGACAGAAGCGATGATGACCCTTTGTCTCATGCCGCCAGACAATTCATGTGGATACTGGTCGAAGCGTTTTTCTGGCGATGCAATTTGCACATGATGTAACTTTTCAATGGCAATGTTACGGGCATCTTTATAAGATATTTTAGTATGGCTGCGGATGGTTTCGACCAACTGATCACCAATAGTCAGCACAGGATTTAGTGTCATCATAGGATCTTGGAAAATCATGGCGATACGTTTGCCACGAACTTCTTGCAGCTGACGCAAATTCATCTTGGTAATTTCTTTGTTTTCCAACTTGATCGAGCCAGATTTAATATAACCTGGCTTGCCAATGAGATTTACAATAGAGAATCCTAGAACCGATTTTCCTGCACCTGATTCACCAACAATAGCAATTCGTTCACCACGATTTAAAGTGAAGCTTACGTCAATAAGGGCTGCGAGTTCTTGTTCTTTCATGTGAAAGTTGACGTGTAGGTGGCTGACGCTTAGTAAATTCATGCGAGACCTTTGCACGACTGCTGTGCTTGCCAATACTGTGTTAATAAAAGTCTCATACTAATCTTTATACGTCCTTGGATTTAGATGATCGCGCAGCCAATCGCCAAGTAAATTCATGGCTAAAATTAAAATAATCAGTGTGACGCTTGGGATGACACAAATCCACCAAGAGCCTGAAAACATATAGGCAAACCCTGCTGAGATGAGCGAGCCAAGAGACGGCTCTGTCGCTGGCATGCCGAGACCTAAAAAGGACAAGGCTGCTTCGGCAACAATAGCGTTTGCAATTTGAACAGTGAAAATAACCAAGATTGGTGAAAGTGTGTTCGGTAAAATATGGCGAAACATGATGCGTTTTGAACTAATGCCCATAATTCTAGCGGCATCGACATATTCTTTTTGCTTTTCTGCCAGCACTGATGCGCGAATGGTTCGAGCAAAGAGCGGCCATTCTGTTAAACCAATGACTAGAATAAGAATGACCATTGCGAGTTGCTGATATCGAGCCATACCAAATAAGGATTGGAAGATCGCTAGGAAAACAATCGCGACCATCATATTTGAGAAAGACAATTGAATGTCTGCGCAGCGCATTAAAAAGTTATCAATACGACCGCCTAAATAACCAGCCATTAAACCGATGCAAATACCTAGTGTGACCTGTATTAAAACAGCACAGATACCTATGGTAAGAGATAGTCGTGTGCCATATAAAATAACTGACAGTAAATCTCGACCTTGTGCATCCGTGCCTAATAGAAAACGATTGTCACCACTAATCCAGCTAGGTGCAATCTCCGCATTCATCAAATCCATAAATGCAGGATCGACGATATCGAAAGGTGCTACCAAAGGCGCGAGTAGGGCGACTAGGCAATAGAATAGAAATATGATTAGGGCCAGCATTGCGAGTTTGTCGCCCACAAAACCTGACACAATATGGCTCCAACGATTGCCTGAAGTGGGATGGAGAAGGTCTTTTTTAATGTACTTCATAGTCCATGACTCGCTAAGCGTACCGTCGGGTTAACCAATCCATAGATCAAATCTACAAAGGTATTGGTAATAACAAAGATACCACCAACGACAATTAAGTACGCAGAAACAAGTGGAGTATCGACTCGGCTAACCGCGTCCATAAACAAAAATCCCATGCCTGGCCACTGAAAAATGGTTTCGGTCAAAATGGTGTAAGCCACTAAGGTTCCTGCTTGGATCCCTCCCACTGTTATGACGGGTAACATAGTATTTTTTAATGCATGCTTAAAATAGATGCGTCGTGCAGATAGGCCTTTTGACCAAGCGAAGCGTATATATTCGGACTGCAAGACTTCCATCATTTCTGCACGTATTAAGCGAACAAAAATAGGCATCAAAGCAATTGCCAGCGTCAAACTAGGAAGAAGTAAATGTTTTAAACCATCTTTTGTAAAAAGCCCACTTTCCCATAAGCCGAATATTTCTACCGTCTGGCCTCGCCCAAAACTGGGTGCCATATTCAATTCGATGGAAAATATGTACACCATTAGAATAGCAACAATAAAAATAGGGACAGAGAGGCCGATGGAGCTGATGATCATTAGTAAGCGAGAAAGTATGTGTTTGGGTTTGATTGCGGCTAAAACACCACAAGGTGTAGCAACAAGAATCACCAGTAAAATAGAGCAAAAAGCTAATTCTAAGGTGGCAGGAAGTTTTTCAAGAATTACGTCAAGAGCGGGCTCTTTATAGTAGTACGAGGTACCTAAGTCACCATGGATTGCGCCTTCTGCAAAGCGCCAATACTGAAGGAAAAAACCATCATTTAGTCCTAGTTCGTTACGAATTTGATTGCGTTCGTCCTGAGATACTGACATGCCAACCATTTGCTGAACTGGATCACCTAGCTTATCTTGTATAGCGAAGCTGATAAGACTAATGATGATCATAACAAAGCACGCTTGCATGACGCGTCGGAGTAGGAAAATCAGCATGGGGCGATTAGATCCCCACTCGTCATTGACATGATGTTCTCTTGATGAAAGCCCGTTGAGAGACTGGTGTATTCACTATTCTTCAATGAATAGATCTCCTATATGGGGATAATTTTGATCGTTGACTATATCTTGTATTTTGACGTTATCTTTGGCTGCCCAAGTCAGAGATTGCCAATATAATGGCACAATTGCCGCGTCATTATATAAGGTTCGTTCTATCTGTTGCATAAGACGCAAGCGCCTTTCAGGGTTCATCTCCCGATTTGCCTGCCGGATATCATCGTCAATATAGGATCGACAATATTCGCTAGCATTATAAGCGCCCATTCCGGTTTTGGCATCGGGGCAAGCGATAATAAACTCAAATAAATTGTTTGAATCCATTGTATCTGACTGCCAACCTAGCATCATCATATCTGCACTGCGATTATCGAACTCTTTAAAATATTGAGCTTTAGGTAGGGTTTTTAAATCGACTGTGATGTTGATTCTAGACAGCATTGCGGTAATGGCTTGAGCAACCTTTTCGTCATTCATATAGCGATTGTTTGGCGCCATCATGCTGATGCGGAAGCCTTTCTCGTATCCCGCTTCCTTCATGAGTTCTAGTGCTTTTGTTAAATCATACTCAGGTTCTAAATTATTGATATGCCCTAGAAAGCGGTCGGGGCTTAATTGGCCAGCAGGTATGGCATAGCCTTTTAAAATTTTGTCGACGATTAGTGATTGATTAACTGCTAAGTTAATGGCTTTTCTAACTCTGATGTCTTGGAATTCTTTGCGTCGTTGCTGATTCATGTGAAGTAATAAAATACGCGTACTGTGTAGCGTAACCAGCTGAATGCCTTTGATTTTTTTTGTCCGTTCAATATCAATTGGTGAGACAGGGAAAATAAAGTCTACGTCGCCAGATAGGAGGGCGGCTAATCTTGTCGAGTCGGCACGAATTGGTGTGAGTATGACTTTATCGATGTTGCCAACGGAATTTGTATCCCAATAGTTGGGGTTGCGTTTTAGTTCCATACGACTGCCTAACTCTCGTTCCGTCAGAATAAAAGGTCCTGTTCCAGATACATTCCGAGATGCGAATGTTTCACCATACTTAATGATTTGGTCTTGGTTTTGGTAGAAGGCTTTATCCATTGGAAAAACATACGTCATTATGTTGAGTAGTAATGGATTGGTGTAGGTTGAGTGGACATCAACTGTGTATTCATCGACCATGGAAGCGGATTTTATAGTGTCAAACATGGCGCGAAAATCAGGAGATTTTTTTAATCGCTCAATAGTGTAAATCACGTCTTTTGCCGTGAACGGGTTACCTGTACGAAAAGTGACGTCGTGACGAAGGTGAAAACGCATGGTTAGGTTGTCAATTCGCTCCCACTTAGTCGCTAAGCGATGCTCAAACTGGCCATTTTGTTTCCAGCGTAATAAAGGATCAAAAACAAGATGAGAAAACTGTAGTGTACCTTCCGACAGTTGCTCATGTGGGTCTAATGATATTGGGTCTGCATCAAAGGCCATTCTTAGTGTCGTTGCTGTTGCCTTATTCCAGAAGAGTAGAGCCAAACAGCAGACTATAATAACCTTTTTCTTCATTATTTCAGGTCTCATTGTTGAGTGTGACTTGTAGGATATGATTTTTTGCGTTTATAAATCTTGACCATTCGGACGACCCAGCATTTTTACAAATAAATGAGTAAAAAGACAGCAAGACTAATGATTTTAAGCACAATTAAAGTTGAATTATGTTTTATTTAAATAATCAGCTTAACAATATAGGTGGATATGAATTATTTTGCGCATCTTCACATTGCAGCGATTACGAATACTTCTTGGGTTGGTAATTTGCTTGGCGACTTTCCAGTTGACGCAAGTCATTTGGATGCAGATTTACTAGTAGGTTGGCGTTTGCACCAAAAAGTAGATGTCATGGTGGATCAGCATGAGGCAAGCGTATTGTTTCGTGGTATGGAGCGAAAAGGGCGTCGACGATTTGCTGGCATTATACAAGACATCGCCATGGATTATTGGTTAATACAGAACTGGACACTATTTAGTCCTGTTTCGTTGGACATGTTTTGTGAGCAGGCTGTGGCTGGTTTAGTAAAAGATAAGCATCGCAGTCCAGAGCGTTTGAAAAACATGATTAGCTCATTGGAATATGAAAATTGGTTATCTAATTTGGGGACGCTAGATGGTGTGGATAGAGCGATACAATCTATTATGCGCCGTTGGAAGCATGGTGAACATTTGCAGGGTTTTGTTGATGATTTACCCAATGTGATTAATCAGGCCGAAGCGCCTTTTTTAGCCTTATATCCAGATTTATTAGACTACGTGAAACAAGAAATGAAAAAAGCCGAGGCCACACACAGCCTCGGCTAATGGACCTTTGCGCTATGCGTTTCATAGCAGGCCCGATCGAGAGAACAACCAAATAAACGAATTTAGCTCGGTGCAGATTCCTCGCCTTCGTTTATCTGGAATGGACGAGTATAGATATTTTCTGATTAGTCACCTTGACTTAGGTCAGATTAGATTACTTTAATAAAAGCTCTCAATAAACATACGAGAGTTAGGTGCACAGTATTTTATCTCTCTCTTGCGGTAACTTGTGGTAGAATCCGCCACCGAAAAAGACTTGGTTAGAATAGGGGAGTTAGGTTGAGCGTTCAGTGGTATCCAGGGCACATGAATAAAGCGCGTCGAGAAATCGAAGAAGTCATGACGCAAGTAGATATCGTTATCGAGGTATTGGATGCCCGTATCCCCGATTCCAGCCAGAACCCCATGCTTAATACCTTGCGTGGAGATGTTCCTGTTCTTCGTCTTTTGAATAAAAAAGACTTAGCTGACAAAGCTAGACTAGACTTATGGTTAGAGCATTGGCGTGGTAACGAGTCTATTTTAGCTCACCCTTTTTCTACGTTAGACAAAGCGGATGTTGCCAAAATAAGCCAATGGGTGGGACAGATGGTTCCTCATCGAGGTAGCGCTGAAAAACCGATTAGAGCCATGATTGCGGGTATTCCTAACGTTGGGAAGTCCAGCTTAATGAATGCGTTGTTGGGTCGTCGAGTGGCAAAAGTCGGTGATGAGCCTGCTGTTACTAAGTCACAGCAAAAATTGAAAGTAACAAATGGCTTTCAGATATTAGACACCCCTGGCATTTTGTGGCCGAAAATTGAAAACCCTGATGCCAGTTATCGCTTGGCGGTTACGGGTGCCGTTCGTGCTACTGCTATTGATTATGAAGATGTTGCCTTGGTGGGTTTGAAGTTTTTTATCGCCGATTATTTGGAATCGCTTACAACTCGTTACAAATTGAAAGAACTTTCGCCAGATCCTTATGAAGTGCTAAAAGTGATTGGTTCTAAGCGAGGTGCATTGCGAGCGGGCGGTAAGGTCGACATGCATAAAGCGGCAGAAGTATTTTTAAATGATGTAAGAACTGGTGCAATTGGGCCTTACGTCATGGAAACGCCAGACATGATTGCCCATGAAGAGCATTTGGTTGAAGAGGCAAAAGCGAAAAAAGAAGCAGAAAGACAAGCTCGATTGGCAGCCGCTGTTCCGCAACGCCAGCAAGCAATTAACCGTGCTTATCGTAATGCTCAAGCGACAGAACAAGTAGAATCAACAGAACAAGCTCAAACTATTCAGCAAGATGAGAACACAGATGACAAGCAGTGAGGTTCACGGTCATGGATTATGAAATTGCCTTTGATCAGGACGAAAATGTTTATCGCATTTATACAGGGTACGAGTTTGCTGCAATTGGCGAATGGGTCTCTGAATACGTGCGGGATTTGGAAAGTATTCAGCGAGTACTAATGGCGGCTCGTTTGGCAGAAACTGAGAAAGAAACCACGGAGTTCAAACATGGTCCTTTTGATGTTGTTTTGAGCGAAGAGGGCGTGTCTGTATCTCGACAAGTAGATCTCGACTCAGCAGAAGAAGAAATAAAAGCGATGTTTGATACTCAGGAAAGCTTTTATCAGACCTCGACAGATGGTATTCAAGCAGAATGTGGCTTAGAAGATCTAATTAATATGATCGAAAATTGGCACGAAGTGTTGCTGTGATTCTAACGTGTTATGATGGTTGTTCCTTGCGCTGGCTGGGTTTAAACTAGCGCTTGTTTATTTTTTACGTTTTTTTAGGGAGCCGATATGCTCATCGAATTGGAAAAAGCCCGCACTCGAAATAATGTTGTTCGCATTTTTCGTGAAGAATTGGATGGACCAGATGGCTGGACTGACGGTTTTGTTGTGGATGCCAACGAAGAAATGGTTTTGCTCCAATTGGTGGATGATAGTGTTCGTCTTAATGGTTATCAAATTCTCTTTTTAGAGGACATTAGTGACTTCGCTCATCCGGCTCCCTTTAATGATTTCCAGAAAAAAGTACTAGCGCTACGTGGTGAAGAAGTTGTTGACCCTGAAGTGGTGCTTGACGATTTAGCTGTATTGTTAATTGATATAAGTGAAGAGTTTGGTTTGGTCACACTTCATCGTGAAGAGATTGAACCGGATAGCTGTGAAATCGGTCGTGTTGTTCGTGCTGACGCCGTTACTTATGAGTTAGAAGAAATTGGTTCAGATGCGCGTTGGTTTGATGATACGTTCGAATATGATTTGTATGATATTACCCGTATTGAGTTTGGTGGCGCTTATGAAGATGCTTTGCTACTAGCAAATGATGACATGGGTGATGATGCTTATGAGTTGTCTGATGATTATCCGGATGATGGGGTTGTAGACGACGAATAATAGTGAATTGAGCCTTAGCTTTTTTTTACGCTTTAATAAAAAAACGCCTTATTGGGCGTTTTTTTATTTATATTAATGCCTTTGTGAAATTATTTATTTTGTAAAGGTAGAATTGTTTTATTAAGTCTGCTTCTGCCTAGCAGTGATCTTGCAGAATTATAAGCATAAAGTGCTTTGCGAATAAGATGAAATGGAAAATGAGGAATCTTTTTATGTCTCGGTGGCTGACCCTTTTTTGTTCGCTATTGCTGATTTCTGGCTGCGCGGCTTATGCGACACATCAATTTGATAACGTTTTTGGGACGCAAGATCCAGCGAATCGTGTTAGTGACGTTAGTGATGAAGATAGTGCGTTTTATAATGAGCAAGTAAGACCTATTTTAGACAGTCGCTGTGTTTCTTGTCACGCTTGTTATGATGCGCCTTGTCAATTGAAGTTTACCGCTTCTGATGGTATTGAGCGAGGAGGATCAAAAGAGCTTGTTTATGATGGTACTCGTCTTTTAGCTTCTTCCCCAACACGTTTGTTTATTGATGCTAAAAGCACTGATGAATGGCGATCGAAAGGCTTTCATCCCGTTTTAAATGAGCGAGAGCAGTCACCTTCGGCTAATCTGCAGGGCAGTTTATTGTACCGAGCTATTGCGCTGCGTAAAACGCAAGGTGATTTCACTCAGCCTGTTTTACCGGACAGCTATGATTTCTCACTTGCTCGAGATCAACAGTGCGTTAGCATTGAAGAGTATCAGCAATTTGAGCAGGATTATCCTAATTGGGGTATGCCTTATGGTCTTCCTGCCCTTAGTGCCGATGAGTATGATGTATTGACGCGTTGGTTGGCGAAAGGTGGCAAGATGCCAGAAGCTAAGCCTTTACCTGTTAAGCTACAGCAGCAAGTGGCTTTGTGGGAATCGCGATTAAATGGAGATGACCTAAAAGGGCAGTTGGTTTCTCGTTATATCTACGAACACCTTTATTTATATAGTCTTTACTTGGGTGATAGAGGGTTTGATGACGGTAAAGAGATTCGCTTCCAGTTAGTTCGCTCTAAAACGCCGCCAGGTGAGCCTATTGATCGTATTGCTACGCGTCGCCCTTATGACCCACCAGGTGTAGATCGTGTTTATTATCGACTCTGGGCTGACCCTGAAGTCAAAGTTCAAAAAAATCATATTCCTATGCAGTTGAATGAAGCGAGATATGCTCGCTGGCAGTCTTATTTTTATACTGATGATTATGAAGTAACAAGAGATCCTGGATATGCTCCTGAGGTCGCAACGAATCCTTTTAAGGCATTCCGTGAGATACCAGCTCACGGGCGTTACCGTTTCTTACTAGACCATTCGCAAAAAACGATTATGTCATTTATTAAAGGTCCGGTTTGTCGTGGACAGGTTGCTGTTAATGTGATTAATGAGCAATTTTGGGTGTACTTTATTGATCCAGAATTAATTTATAACAAAGGCTCAGCTGATTACTTAGAGGATCAAGCTCAGAATTTGGATTTACCTGCTATAGGGTCTAGTAATACTTTATCACCGGCCTCTTGGGTTACCTTTTCTGATCAGCAAAAGTCATATTTGTCGGCGAAAGCGGCGTTAATTGAAAAAGAAGTTGGAGTTGGCGGCAAGGTTCCTTTGGATTTAAGTTTAATTTGGGATGGTGATGGCAACAATGATAATGCTGCGTTAACTATTTTTCGCCATTTTGATAATGCGTCGGTAGTGAAGGGGATGGTGGGTCAACATCCCAAAACTGCTTGGGTGATTGATTATCCATTATTGGAGCGTATTCATTATTTACTGGTGGCAGGGTTTGATGTGTACGGTAATGTTGGCCATCAGCTGGTAACCCGTTTATACATGGACTTTTTAAGAATGGAAGGGGAGATGAATTTTTTGCTTTTACTCCCTAAAGAAGATCGAGAGACAGTCCGAAAGTATTGGTATCGAGATGCGAATCAAACAATTAAAGATTATATTTTTAGTGACTATATAAAAGTTAATCGTCAAACCCAGATTGATTATGTGACGGATGATCATCAGTCTGAGTTATATGAAAAACTTCGAGAGAAGTTAGCTGCTGTACTAGATCATGGCTATGATTTGGAGCAAAGCAAGTTAACTGCTAAGCAGCGTAAGGCCTTGTATAAGCTTCAAGCGGTGCGCGGAGGCGGGTTGGTTTATTTGCCGAATGTTGCAACCATATTAGTGACTCAGCAAGGTGTGCCGCTGGAAGTCATTAGTTTGATTCATAATAAAGCCCACGCAAATATTTCCAGTTTATTGGATGAAGAAGCTGCGCGTTTGCCAGACGAAGATGGTGTGACTTTGGTGAAGGGGGTCTTGGGTGATTACCCTAATGTGCTGATGCAGGTCGAAGAAAGTGAGTTGATAGATTGGGCCGATCAAGTCGGGAGTCTTAAGACAAAAGAAGATTATTCGGCTCTTTTAGATAGCTTTGGGATACGAAGAACTCACCCTAATTTTTGGTTTGTTAGCGATGCGATTGGAAACCTAAATAAGCTGGATCGCCCAAGAGAAAGTGGGATTCTTGATTATAATCGTTTAGAAAATAGATAGCAGCTTTGTAAATGGATAGTGGTTTTGGAAATGGATAGTGGTTTTAGCACGAGTATTATACTCGTGCTAAATAGTACAAAGGTATCAATAAGCTAATTACCTTTATAAATGACATGATGGACGCTTCTGCATTTAGTGCATGATTGAGTGCTTGTAACTGGCGTCGATGAGTCTTAAATAGAGGGTATATTAGTTTTATTGGATGAATGTTATGGTTCCACTTTCGATACTTGATCTTGCTCCTATTGCTGAAGGCTGTTCGGTTGCGGACTCATTGGCGATGAGTCGTCGAATGGTTGTTGCAGCAGAAGAGCTTAATTACGCGCGTTTTTGGTTGGCAGAACATCATGGGATGGCTGGCGTTGCGAGTTCTGCAACTTCAGTTGTGTTATCTCATCTTGGTGCTGCTACATCCAAAATTCGTATTGGTTCTGGTGGTGTAATGCTACCGAATCATTCACCTTTAGTTATCGCTGAGCAGTTTGGTACTTTAGCTGAACTCTATCCTGGTCGTATTGACTTGGGGTTAGGTAGAGCGCCAGGGACCGATATGCAAACGGCAAGGGCATTACGACGTAATATGGATGCTTCTGTGGATAGTTACCCAGACGATATCTTAGAGTTGCAGCGTCTGCTTGGTGGTGGTAATCAGGGTGTTATGGCTGTTCCTGGTCGCAATACTTATATTCCTTTATGGATGTTGGGGTCTAGTTTATATAGCTCTCAAGTTGCAGCTGAATTTGGTTTGCCATATTCCTTTGCCTCTCACTTTGCTCCTGATCAATTAATTCAAGCGCTTACTGTTTATCGTCGTAATTTCAAAGCCTCGGAACAACTTTCCAAACCACACACTATGGCTGGAGTAATGGCTGTTGTTGCTGATACAGATGAAGAGGCGAAATATTTATTTACCTCTGCTCAGCAACAGTTTGTGAATTTACGTCGTAGTCGCAATCTTCCTTTTGCGAGACCTGTTGATAGTATGGATGGGATCTGGTCACCGAGCGAGAAGCACATGGTTGAGCATATGTTGCAATACGCTATCGTGGGTTCAAAAGAGTCTGTTGCCTTTCAATTATCTAGCTTTATTGATTTGACAAAAGTGGATGAGTTGATTATTTCTATGCCTATCCATGATTCTGAAGCAAGGTTGAAGTCATTGCGTTTGATGGCTGAGGTTAGAGATAGCCTGTAATCAGAAAATGTTACATTCTTAAAAAAGAGCAACTGAAAGTTTGAAGTGACCCCCAATAGTTGGACTGCCAATATTGGGGGTTCTTTTTTATTTATCGTAAGGTGAAGGGTCACCATGTATTGGTTGCGTTTTAAATCGACGATGCGTCCAATAATATTGTTCTTTTTTAGGCTCTATAACCTTTTCCATTAATTCATTAATTCTAGTCGCGTTTTCAACATCATCTTGGCTTGGATAGTTTTCGACTTCTGTTAATTTTAGGAGGTAGCCGTTTTTTGTTCTGCCATAGTCGTAAAGCACAACTGGCGCATTGGTCATATTTGCGATGCGTCCAATGTGAGCAATAGTTGCGCATTGGTGGCCGTAAAAAGGAGCGAAGACAGAGTTTTTCCGTCCATAATCTTGATCGACAGCGTACCAGACAGCCTTGTTTTGCTTTAGTGATTTCAAAACTTCTCGCATATTGGTGCGTTCGATGGTTTTGGAGAAAATCGCTTTACGTTGACGCTCCATTACCCAGTTCATCACCGGGTTGGTTTGTAATTTATAAATGGGATGAGCATCTATAAAGCGCGGCATTTGGCTTCCGCAAAAGTCGAGGGAGGAGAAATGGCCACTAATAAGAATGCAGCCTCGCCCTTTAGCTAATACTTTATCAACTATATCTTGTCCTTCAAAAGTGATTCGTGACTGAAACTTTTTCTGGCTTTGAAACCAAGAAGAAAAGGTTTCAATTGTGCCTTTTCCCATGCTTTCAAAGTGTGCCTTGGTGAGGTTCTTTCGTTCAGTATCACTCATTTCTGGGTAACAAATTTTTAAGTTTACATCGCATATATGTCGACGTCTTTTGGCAATAGCGTGTAGTGTACGGCCAAGATACTTGCCTAGACCTTGTTGTAACGACCAAGGTAAAAAACTTAACACATAGGCGATTCCCATAGCGAACCAGCTCAGCCAATGTTTCGGTCCCATAAATTTGAAGATACTTTTATTTAATGTACTTTGTTTAGCCATGGTAACCCTCCAAAAAAGCCTGCCACTGCTCTTCAGATACATGAAAGTTTGAATATTTATTGGACTCTTTAGTTATCGAGCGTTTAAGGCGGTCAATGTTAGACCGCATCCAGTCTTGGTGAGGCTCTTTTTGTTCACATTTGTCAAAATCAATGACCCAAACTTTGTGCTGATTATCTATCATAATGTTATGGCAATTTAGGTCGGAGTGATAAATACCGTTGTTATGAAAACGTTTTATTACAGTGCCTATTTCATTCCAGTCAATCTCAGGTGATCGATGACTTTTGATAATATCAAATAAATCCTGTGCGTCTTTGATTGTCTCGGTCAATAGTTCAGCTTGATAGAAACCGTATTTAACCGTGAGAGCGCCGCCAATGGGTCGGGGGACAGGAAGAGATAGATTATTCATTTTTTCTAGTAAGCTAAGTTCAAGCCAAGGGCGTGTTTTTTCTAATCCAGTGAATAGAAATCGGCTTTTATTAAATTTTGCGATAAGTCCACCTCGACGATAACGTCGAATGACAAACTGTCCAAATTGACTGTTGATAAACCAGACAGCACCGCGCCCATTTCCGGTGCCGTGCAATGCTTGTTGTGACTGCCAGAATTCTGGGTCAAACCAAGCTGCTGATAGCGGTAATGTTTGGTCGCTTTTTAATAGTGTCGTATCAGGTGATATGTTGATGGTTTGTGGCATGTTACTCGCTTTATCAAGGTGTTCTTTGTAATGTCTACAAATTTGGACACATTCAAGGGTGTCTATTCTATAATACTTGCTGAGTTTAAGCAGCCCTAGAGGAAGACATGCAACAAGAGAATATTCAACATTTGGCCGTGGTTCGATTATCAGCATTGGGTGACGTGTGTCACGCAATGGCAGTAGTGCAGTCTATTATGAAGCGTTATCCATCTATCCAAGTGACTTGGATAACTTCTCCGTTAGAGGCAAATTTAGTGCGTTTGCTCGATGGTGTGCAAGTGGTTGTATATGACAAAAAAAGCGGTTTTTCTGGATTGTTGGCGCTGCGTTCTCTATTAAGTAGTCAAAAGTTTGATGTGTTGCTGCATTTTCAGTGGTCTTTTAGGGCGAGTGTAGTTTCTCGTCTGATTAAAGCAAAAAGACGTATTGGTTTTGCTTTGTCTCATTCTCGTGAAAAACAACATTGGTTTGTTAATGAGTACGCGCCTGAGCCTAAAGGTGAGCATGTTCTCGATTCTTTTTTATCTATTGCCAGTGTGTTGGGGGTTTCAGAGCCTACATTGCCTTGTGAGTTAATCTTGCCAGAACCAGGTCTTGGTCTGCCTGATCATTATGTGGTTATTAACCCATCGGCTTCCAAGGAGGATCGTAACTGGACGGTTGAGGGCTATCAGGCGGTCATTGAACGATTGTTAGCTAAGGGTATATGCCCTGTCATCACTGGCGGCCCTTCAGATAGAGAGGTGGATTTTGCAAAGCAAATTATTGCAAACCGAGCTGAGCAGGTTATTAATCTGGTGGGGAAAACCCAGCTGAATGTAATGTTGGCTGTTTTAAAGGGAGCGTCGCTAGTAATTAGTCCTGATACTGGGCCTGCTCATATGGCAACTCTAGTTGGCACGCCTGTTCTTGGTTTGTACGCTCATTCGAATCCGCATAGAACAGGGCCATATCGTGATTTAGATAAAGTGCAGAGTGTGTACGAGGAGCTAGTTGTGAAGGAGTATCAAAAGTCTGTCGCAGAGCTGCCTTGGTCAACACGTGTGCATGACCCTAAGGCCATGCAGCACATCCGTGTTGAATCGGTTTTAGCTATGCTGGATACGCTTATTTAGCGAGTCTATTTGGAATGACTATTTAGACAGAGACTGCTCAGCAAGCTTAAGGTCTAACGTCGCCTTTAATAGCTTGTAAAGCTGGATAGAGGCGTCAATTTCTTCTTTTCGGTTAGTTAAACTTTCGATGTTTAAACCAAGCGGAACGCCAAGTGGTAACGCGGTTTCAATAATTTGTTCTAACGCATTACGGCAGATTTTAATGGACTCTTCTAGTGGAGCTTTAGCATCTAAAATGCGGTGCTTTGTTGCATCCGGCACGGAAATCCCCAACCACTCCATGAACTCAAGTGTTTTTGCGCTGCCACATGGTGTGAAGGTTAAAATAATGCGCTTAGGTGTTTCACCCTTTTCTTTGCAAGTTCTCGCGTAGCGGCTTATCAAGTCAGCGGTCGCTTGGTGGTTATAAACGGCTTGTGAAATAAAGAACTCACAACCTGATTCTGATTTTTTCAACAGGCGTAAATGCTCGTCGCCTTTTTTTGCATGACGTTCTGCAATGGTCACGCCGCCAAGATTAAAATCATGAGGTGATGCTTTTAGGGTTTCATAAGCTTGCGGCAATGGTAGCTTGATATCACCATTTGAAGAAGGTGAGCCAACCAATACTAAATCACGAATACCGTACTGTTCCCACGCCTCAGTTAGCCAGCCTGAAAACTCCTCTGAGCTACGGGATGAAACAGATTTGTAGGTAATTACCGGCTTGCCTGATTGCTGATGAAGGCGCTTTGACCAAGCTCGTGGGTCGTGAGTTTCCATGAAAGGAAAAGGGCGTGGCTTGTCAATTCGGCTAGTTTCGTCTTGAATGTCATAAACGATTAAACCATCGACGTCGATATTATCAAGGCGCTCAAGCAGTTTTTGGCTTACTTGTTCTAGCTGTGCTTCTTCAAGAGAGGATTTTGGTGGTGTTGTACCAATGAAGTAAACGCCTCGACTAGGATCTTGAAACTTTGTTGCTAATTCCGATTTCATAATGTCACACTCTAATTAGACGAGGCAGATAATGTCGGTCTGCGTCTCGGGATGTTTGTTAGTTGGTGTTATTCTAACAGTGAAATGTATTCAAGGCTTTGTGTTGAAGGTGAATAATATTATTGATGAAGTGAGAGGCGCTAATCTTATAGTGAGATAAATTATGTCAAATATAGAATTAAAAGGCCTTTATGAGGTGACGTCTTCTAGCCTGCCACCAGTCCATAATTGGAAACCGCCATTTTGTGGTGATATGGATATAGTGATTAAAGCGAACGGTGAGTGGTTTCATGAAGGCGGTAAGATTAAACGCTCTGCAATGGTGGCCATGTTTAGCCGAATATTGTGGTTTGAAAATGGCGAGCATTTTTTAGTGACGCCTGTTGAGAAAGTTAGAATTCAAGTTGAAGATGCTCCTTTTCTTATTACTCGTTGGCAATGGATAGAGACAGAACGTGGTAGAGCGATAGAATTTGCAACGTTAACTGATGATATTCTGGTGCTTGGTGTTGATTGCGATCTTTGGATGGACTGGTATAAGGAAGAAGAGCGGCCTTATGTTTCAATGCGTTATGGTATGAAGGCTTTGGTAGGACGAAATGTGTTTTATGGTATTGCCGAAAGCCTTGAGCAGGTCGAGGCACCGAAAGGCATTGGTATGGGGATAATAAGTGCCGGTAAAAGCTATCTTTTAATGCAAGATGCATAACGAATTTGAGCCTGTCTAGGTTATAATGCGCGAATTAGACGTGACGCTTTGTTTGCGTAGTATTTTAGTTTTGAAGGGGTATTTGTTTGTTATTCGAAGAATTTGGTTTTGATAATCGCATTTTAAAGTCCATTGGCCACTTGGGGTTTGATGAGGCAACTGAGATTCAAGCTCGTGCTATTCCAGAAGCAATGGCTGGTAGAGACTTGTTAGCGTCGTCAAAAACAGGTTCGGGAAAAACACTTGCCTATCTTTTGCCTGCGTTGCATCGAGTTTACAAGAAAAAAGCCTTGTCTAAGCGTGATCCGCGAGTAGTGATTTTGGTGCCAACTCGCGAATTGGCAAAACAGGTTTTTGGTCAACTGCGTCTTTTGTTGGCGGCTAGCCGTTTTACCTCAATTCTTATTCAAGGCGGCGAGAACTTTAACGATCAACATAAATCTTTGCAAAAAGATCCACATTTTATTGTGGCAACACCGGGTCGTTTAGTTGACCACTTAAAGCAGCGTCATGTTTTTCTTGAAGGGCTTGAGCTGCTTATTTTGGATGAAGCTGATCGTATGTTGGATTTAGGCTTTGCTGATGCCATGCGAGCTATTAACTCGGCAGCAAGCCATCGTCAGCGTCAAACTTTATTCTTTTCAGCGACGCTTGATAATACCGAAATCAGCGAAATCGCTGGAGAGCTATTGCGAGAGCCTTCGCGAGTCGCTATTGGTCAAGGTTTTGATGAGCACACAGATATTTCTCAGCATGTTTTGCTTTGTGATCATCTGGATCATAAAGAAGCCCTGCTGAAACACTTATTAGTGGGGCAAACCATTAAACAAGCCATTGTCTTTACTGCAACGAAAAGCGATACGGTGCGTTTATCTGAGATCATTGCGGGTTGGGGATTAAGCACTCAAGCTTTGAACGGTAACTTGTCTCAAAGCGCTCGTAATAAAACCATGGAAAGCTTCGCGAAAGGGCTGTTTGATGTATTGGTAAGTACAGATGTTGCTTCTCGTGGTTTGGATATTGCTAGCGTGTCTCATGTTTTTAACTTTGATTTACCAAAGCAAGCGGAAGAATTTGTGCATCGAACGGGTCGTACTGGCCGCGCTGGTTTTAAAGGTGATGCTTATTCTTTGGTTGGCCCGAAAGACTGGGTGAACTTCAAAGCGATAGAGGTATTTTTACAAAAGACATTTACAACAGAATCTATTGAAGGGCTTGAACCGAAGTTTAAAGGTCTGCTTCCTCCTAAACCTGCTCGTCAAGAAACTAAAAAAGGCAGCACGAAAGTACCAACTAAGGCGCCTAAGAAGACAAATAAAAAGCCGGCAGGCAAAGCACGTTTCCATGACAATCAACAAGATGGCTTTGATGCGTTTAAATTACCTCCTAAGCGTTTTGTTACGCCAGATAATGTTGGCGATGAAGATGAGTAGTAGCAGCTAGTTTTTTGTTAATTTATCCAAAGAGTTAGATTTTATTAATTGACAGGTGAGCTATATTCACGATATTGATTAAGTAAGGTACAAATTGGTCTTTTATTAAGTCTCAGTCTTTCAAAAAAATTGTAAGGTGAGTCGTGACTTTGAAGGAATGTGCCTTCATTTACTTTCTTATCTATTGGAGATGAGCTTATTAATCGTTTACCCCCATTAAATTCATTAAAGTGTTTTGAGTCTGCCGCTCGTCATGGCAGCTTCAATAAAGCAGCCAAGGAATTGTCTGTAACACCTTCTGCGATTAGTCATCAAATCAAAGGTCTGGAAAGCTTTCTAGGCCTTGAATTGTTTCGCCGTACTAAACGTAAAGTGATCTTAACGGAAGCTGGGGAGTCTTATCTAAAGCCAATAAAAAGTATTTTTGAGCAATTAGAAAATGCGACTTCAGAGCTTAAGAGCAAACAAAAATCAGGTTCGCTTCGTTTGGCCGTTGCTCCAGCTTTCCTGACTCGCTGGCTAATGCCAAGAATGGAGCGTTTCCAAGAGCGCTATCCTGATATTCAGATCGAAATCAGCTCTTCAACGGGTTTAATTGATTTTTCAGCTAATGATATAGATATGGCCGTATATTTTGGTAGCGGAGATTGGGATGATGTTGAAGCATATTATTTGCGTCCTGCCCGACTTGCTCCAGTATGTAATCCTCGTTTGATTAAGCCAGAGCAGCCTATTGTTAAGCCTGAAGATATGCGTTTTTACCCGTTATTACATGTTACTAAGCGAAAAGATGAGTGGCATGACTGGTTGCAGCAACATGATCTTGATCCTAAGTTATTCCGTCGTGGTTTGATGTTTTCTAGTGGCTCACTTACTGCGGGGGCGGCCGCTCAAGGCTTGGGTATTTCATTAACCGATCCAGAGCTTATTATGCCTGAGATAGAAGCTGGTACGTTGAAGGTTTTGTTCAATCAGCATTTGATCACCAATCGGTCTTTTTACTTGGTTTATGAAAAGCGCCGTTCTGTAACCTCTGCAATGTCTGCCTTTAAAGAATGGATAATTGAAGAAATGGTTGGCAATAAAAATACCTAGATGTATTTTGAGCTAAAAAATTGTTACAAACATAAATGAGAACTTGTATATGAGTACAGCGTTAACGGTAAATAGCTATTTTAATGATCAAGTGAAATCTATTGCATTGAATAATGCGGAAGGGACATCAACCGTTGGTGTTATGGCGGTTGGTGAGTACGAGTTTGGCACGAGTCAGCGAGAGTATATGACGGTTGTGTCTGGTGCTTTAACTGTTAAGTTGCCTACAGAAGATGATTGGAAAACCTTCGTTAAAGGCGATACTTTCATTGTTGAAGCGAACCAGACTTTCCAATTGAAAGTAGCTGAAATGACTGCTTACCTTTGTCGTTACGAGTGATATTGCAGTCTTAAAATTGTGATATGCGAGTTATAAAAAAAGGGCTGAATTTTCAGCCCTTTTTTGTTGGATCTAATCTAATTATTTATCCGCCGACTACGTTGACGAGTAGGGTGACTTTATCTCCAGGTTGAACGTATTTCTTACCACCAACCTTTGGATTCCAATCTCGAATATCATTCACTGATACATTGAATTTATTAGCAACGACAGCTAGAGACTCACCAGAGCGAATAGTGTAGACCACTTTTTTCATTACGCTTCGGGTGCTGTTTTCTGACTGCTTAGGTTCTAACCATACAACCAGCTTCTTGCCTGGAATCAGCGGGTCTGCAAGTCCCATATTGTTCCATCGGGCTAATGTCTTACTGTCCGTACCGTATTTATTTGAGATTAACCATAAACTGTCGCCAGAATTAACTGTGTAGTTTATTTTTATACGGTTACGGTTTGGTGCATGAGATTGTTTGGCTAATAAGCGCTGATGAGAGCTTAGTGTGTAGCTTTCTATATCATTGCCAGCAACTGGGATCATTAACTCTTGTCCAACACGAATCATGGTCGAGGATATTTTATTTACGTCCTGTAGGACATTGACTGTGGTGTTGTGCTGTTTTGCAACAAGAAGTAAGTTGTCGCCAGCTTTTACTGTGTAACGAACCCAAGTAACTCGTTCTTTGCTAGGAATCTCTGCTAGTTTTGTTCTAAATTGTTTTGCTTTAGAGACGGGCATAAGTAATCTGTGCGGCCCATCTGGTGAAGTTGCCCACTGGTTGAAGCCTGGGTTTAGTAAATAGACTTCATCAATGCTCACATTAGCCATTTCCGCTGCTTGGGCTAGATCGAGTTGTCCGCCGATATTGACGACATCGAAATATGGTTTGTTAGGAATGAAGTAGGTTGAGTAATTATATTTTTCAGGATTTTTGATGATTTTTGCTAGGGCAATCAACTTCGGAACGTAAGCTCGAGTTTCTTTAGGGAGATCTAAAGACCAAAAATCCGTCGGTTTGCCAGCTTTTTTGTTTTTTCTGATGGCTCTTAGTACTGTCCCTTCTCCAGAGTTATAAGATGCTAGCGCGTGAAGCCAATCGCCATCGAACATTTTATGCAGTCGAGTTAAGTAAGCAATAGCTGCTTGTGTTGAGCCAATAATGTCTCGGCGACCGTCATACCACCATGTTTGGTCTAGTCCATACATTTGTCCAGTAGAGGGGATGAACTGCCAAGGGCCAGAGGCGCGGCCATGGCTGTAACCAAAAGGATCAAAGCCACTTTCGACGATGGGTAATAACGCGATTTCAGTTGGTATTCCTGCTTTTTCTAGCTCGTCGACAATGTAATATAAGTAGCGTTCACCGCGTTTTGATACTCTGTCGAGGTACGAAGGGTGAGAGCTAAACCAGCGTAACTGAGAAGACAGTCGTGGTCTGTCTATGTCTAGGTCTAATTGAAATCCTGTGCGGACTCTTTCCCAGATATCTTCTGGTGCTTTTGGCTTGCTGGTCGCTATAAGGGGCTCTTCTGTGGGAGCTGTGTCTTCAGTTGCAGAGTCAACTGGTGGGACTGTGTCAATGAAGCCTAATTGTTCGGTATCTGCTTCAACAATATCAGTATCTTCCGCCGATTCTATTAGGTCTGAGGATGTATTGTTCCTTTCTATTTTCGAAGCGGTTTGGCATGCACTTAGTGCTAGGCTGGCGAGGCAAACCCATAAAAATTTATATATCATGTAGGTCACAAAATTGAGTAAAGTTTCGACATTTTAAGGTTGTAGCGCAATAGGTCAACTAAAACTATCTTTGGCGCGTCTCACTTGGCTGAATGCAGCAATAGAATTCTCTGCTGGAATTTCGTTAAGTTGTTGTGCTGCTTGAACTTTAATGGCCTCTATATGGCTTCTTAAGAATGGGTTAGTTTTTTTCTCTAAGCTGAGTTTTGTTGGCAAGGTTGGCTTTTCTTCTGCGCGTAGTTTTTTACACGTATTATTGCTTTCTATTAGGTCTTTGTTATTGGGCTCTACAGAAAGTGCAAAGCGATAGTTGGCTAGAGTGTATTCGTGAGTGCCATAAATTAGCGTATCATCTGGCAAGTCTGAGATCTTTGTCATAGCCGTTAGCATTTGTTCAGGTGTGCCTTCCATTATGCGACCACATCCACCTCTAAATAGAGTGTCGCCGCTAAACAAAATGGGCGTTTCTTGTTTTGAAAAATAACACAAATGATCAAGAGTGTGCCCTGGTGTTGCTATGACAGTAAATATTTTTGAAAAGATTTGAACTTGGTCATTATCATCGACAGGATGAGTGACGAGTTCTGTAAGATGCTCAGGTCCATGCACAGGGCAATTTGAGCGCTGTTTTAGTTCAGCGACTCCGCCTGTGTGATCTTTATGGTGGTGAGTAATTAAAATGCCTGTTAAGGTCTTTTTGTATTCGCGGCAGTAGTTCAAAACAACATCTGCTTTACCTGGGTCCACAGCCCAAATACCCGAACTATCTTTATCTTGGATTATCCAGATATAATTGTCATTAAAGGCGGGAAGCGGAAAGATAGTCATAAAGTGTCTACTTTTAAAGGGTTATTGTGTTTTATATGACGCGCCAAGAAAAATAATAAAAAGACACAGTCATACCGTTTTAAATAGAGAATTCATTGTATGTTGGATGATCAATCAAGACAATTTTTTCAAAATTGGTACAAAAGTAACCTAGGCGATAGCCTGTTGCAATTAGAGTTGAGTGAGATAACCTCTGAGCTTGATTCTGCAGTAGGTTACTATTTAGTGAGTCAGTCGCCTCTTAGAGATTTTTCTCTGAAGAATCACCGTTTACGCGAAAGTATTTTAATTGCGCCCGTTTTAGAGTTTGGTGCTCCTGGTAATACTATTGTCGCTAGAGCAAGTGAGCTACCTTTCGAGGCGGATGGTGTGGATGTGCATGTTTTTCATCATACGTTAGATATTTCTGCCACACCCCATGACGACCTAAGGGAGGCTGCAAGAACTTTATTACCAAGTGGGAAGCTAGTTATTATTGGCTTTAACCCTTGGAGCTTGTGGGGGTGTCGTCGCCTATTTTCTAAGAAAGTTAAAGCGCCTTGGTGTGGGCATTTTATTGCTCATCAGCGTTTAGAAGACTGGCTAAAAGTAGCTGGTTTAACATTAGAATCAAAACGTTTTGTTTTTTATGAACCGCCGCTTCAGAGTAGTAAGTGGCGGTCGCGCTTTGCCTGGATTGATAAAATGTTTAGGCCTCTCAAGCTGCCATTTAGTGGTGTGTATGTGATGACTGCAACCAAACAAGTAAGGCGTTTTATTCCATTAAAACCTCGTTGGTCAGGGGCTCGAGTTAGAGTGCCGCCATTATCAAAGCCAACAGCAAAAGAGATGAAAGAGTGAAGAAGGTAATAATGTACACAGATGGTGCTTGTAAGGGTAATCCTGGCATCGGTGGTTGGGGAGCTTGGCTTACTTTTGGAGAGCATGAGAAGCACTTATGCGGTGGGGAGCATGATACAACCAACAATCGAATGGAGCTTATGGGGGCTATAGAAGGCCTTCGAGCGTTGAAAGAAAAATGCTCAGTAACACTTTATACCGATTCCTCTTATGTACAGAAGGGGATTACTGAGTGGTTAGCAGGTTGGAAGCGAAAAGGTTGGATGACGGCATCTAAGCAGCCTGTAAAAAATAAAGACCTCTGGCAAGCTTTAGATGAGCAGTGTCAGCATCATGAAGTCACTTGGAAGTGGGTGAAAGGCCACGCTGGCATAGAAGGTAACGAAATTGCTGACCAATTGGCGAATAAAGGTATTGATGAATTAAGGGCTGCATCATGAGACAGGTAGTGCTTGATACGGAAACAACGGGTATTGATCCAAAGCAAGGCCATCGTATTATTGAGATTGGTTGCGTGGAGATGATTGGTCGTAAGCTAACTAAGCGACATTTTCATGTTTACATCAATCCTGATAGAGAAGTGGAAGAAGAAGCCTTTCGGGTTCACGGAATCAGTAATGAGTTTCTGGCAGATAAACCACGTTTCCATGAAATTGCCCAAGAGTTTTTCGATTTTATAAAAGGCGCCGAACTAATTATTCACAACGCGCCTTTTGATATTGGCTTTATGGATCATGAGTTTGCCCGTATTGGCGGTTATCCGAAAACGGCAGAGGTTTGTGGTGTTTTTGATAGTTTGGTTTATGCCCGTAAAAAGCATCCAGGGCAGAAGAATAACCTAGATATTTTGTGTAGACGTTATGGTATTGATAACTCACACCGTGAATTGCACGGCGCTCTTTTAGACTCAGAAATTCTTGCTGACGTTTATTTGTTGATGACGGGTGGGCAGACCAGCCTTGGCTTGGCTAATAACTCTGATTCAGAGTCCAAAGAGGAAGGTGGGGTTGAAGAAATCCGCCGATTCTCTAAAGATCGTCCAGCATTGAAGGTTATTAGGGCGAGTGAAGATGAACTAAAAGTCCATGAGGAGCGCTTGGATTTGATTGATAAAAAATCAGGTCAGTCGTTGTGGCGGATTAAACATTAGTTTAGCAATATGAATACGACGAATTTATAAAGTAATAAGCAAAAAAATGCCCTCCTAGAAGAGGGCATTTTTATGTGTATTGAGTAGTCGTGTCTTATAAGAAGTAGGTGACACAAAGCCCGCCGACAACGCTAAGTACAACTGTATAAGGTAAGGCCATCCAAACCATCTTGCCGTAAGACAGGCGCAACAGAGGGGCGATCGCAGAAGTTAGCAAGAATAAAAATGCAGCTTGTCCATTTGGTGTTGCTACACTTGGCAGGTTTGTGCCCGTGTTGATAGCAACTGCAAGCGTATTAAAATGTTCGCGGGTAATGGTGCCTGCATCAAGCGCTGCTTTTACTTCACTAATATAAACGGTTGCAACAAATACGTTATCGCTGATTGCGGATAAAATACCGTTAGCAATAAAGAACATAATGGGCTGAGAGTCTGTTGGCATATGCAGCACAATATCAATAATTGGCTGGAATAGGTGTTGCTCATGTATCACAGACACAATGGTGAAAAACACAACTAGTAATGCTGTAAAAGGTAGAGCTTCTTCAAATGCGTGGCCTATTTGGTGCTCATCAGTAATGCCGTTGAACGCAGTTAGTAGAACAATAACCATAAGCCCAACTAAACCAACTTCAGCAATATGGAATGCCAAAGATAAGATGAGTACAATAGCAACAATGCCTTGAATGATTAATTTAGCTTTATGTTTGTTGGTTTGTTTTTGGCTCTCTTCTTTTTCGAAATTATTTAGAATGTCTCGTACTGTATCAGGTAATTGTGCGCCATAGTCAAACCACGCTGTTTTTTCTAGTATTACGACGGTTAATAAACCACAGGCTAAAACGGGCATTGATACAGGAGCGACATAGAGAAAGAACTCAATAAAATCCCAGCCTGCTACTTTGGCGATTAATAAGTTTTGTGGTTCGCCAACCAGTGTCGATACACCACCAAGAGCGGTACCTACAGCGCCATGCATTAACAAATCTCGTAAAAACGAGCGAAACTCATTTAGATCTTCGGTATTTATCGGCAGGATAGAGTCGTCTTTTGCATGGTCGTGGTTTTTATTAGAACTTTGGCCAGAAGCTGCTTTGTGGTAAACCGAATAAAACCCAACTCCAACACTTATCAGAACGGCAGTGACAGTTAAAGCGTCCAAAAAGGCGGAAAGTAGGGCCGCAGAAAAACTAAAAATTAATGAAATGACTATTTTAGATTTTACTCTGACTAATAGCTTGTTAAAAATAAACAGCAGCATATCTTTCATAAAGTATATGCCAGCGACCATAAACATAAGCAGTAAAATCACATCGAAATTTTTATTTACTTCATGATAAACACCATCTGAGCTGGTCAGTCCTAGTAGGACTGCCTGAATAGCAATTAACCCACCTGGTTGAAGGGGGTAACATTTCAGAGCCATAGCAAGGGTGAATATGAATTCAATGATAAACAACCAACCAGTAATAAAAGGTCCTAACGTAATCACGGCAATAGGGTTGATGATAAGAAATGCGATCACTGCTTGTTTGTACCAGAGGGGGGATGCCCCAAGGAAATTGTTGCCAAGCGCATGTGATAAAGAGGTTTTCATTTATTGCTCCTTTCGGGAAAGCATTAACTTGTTGGCAAGGTATTACGATGTTTTTAAGTTAGACGATAATAAGGGATAAAGAAAACAGTATCTATAGTGATTAATGAGTTATAGATATTGCTATTTATAAAAATAGCCCCACTATCTCAAGAAGTTATGATTATTTAGAGGAAGAGATGTTGGAATTTTTAACTGATTACGTGGGTTTTTTATTAAAATTAGTAAGTGTTGCCTTGGTTATAGGTTTTCTTTTAGCGGCTTTATCTAGTGGAAAGCGCAAATCGCAGCCAGGTAGTTTGTCTGTTACTAAGTTAAATGAAAGCTATGATGCTATGAAAGCTGAGCTAGATCATCAATTGTTGGATAAAAAAGTTCTAAAGAGTTTGGCAAAAGAAAAAAAGAAAAAAGAAAAGTTAGAAAAAAAAGCGTTGAAAAAAGCGCCTAAGGAAACCGAGGAAGTTGCTAAAAAGCGTCTTTATGTCTTGGATTTTGATGGTGATATAAAAGCTTCTGCAGTTGAAACGATGCGAGAAGAAATTACGGCAATTTTAAGCGTTGCTAAACCGCAGGATGAAGTGGTTGTTCGTCTGGAAAGTGGTGGCGGTGTAGTGCATGGTTATGGTTTGGCTGCTTCTCAGTTGCAGCGTATTCGGGAAGCAAATATCCCATTAACAATTTGTGTAGATAAAGTTGCTGCCAGTGGTGGTTACATGATGGCGTGTGTCGCTGATAAAATTATTGCAGCACCGTTTGCGATTCTTGGTTCGATTGGTGTGGTTGCGCAAGTTCCTAACGTACATAGATTGCTTGATAAGAGTTTGATTGATGTTGAGCTGCATACCGCAGGGAAATATAAGCGCACCTTAACTATGTTGGGTGTAAATACCGATGAAGGACGTGAAAAATTTAAACAAGATTTAGAAGACACACACGGTTTGTTTAAACGCTTTGTGTCTAGCCAGCGCCCGCAATTGGATATCGAAGATATTGCTACTGGTGACACTTGGTATGGGTCAGAAGCCATAGAGAATAAGTTGATTGATGTGGTGATGACCAGTGATGCTTATTTGGTTTCTCATTATGAAAATGCAGACGTAATACAAGTGACTTATAAGCAACCAAAAGGTATGGCTGAACGTATTGGTCTGTCATTCTTTTCGGCTTTGGAACAAAAGGCTGTATCCTGGGTTGGAAAAATAACGCAGTCTCGTGGTTATTAATTAGTAATCTTGAAAAGCTACTTTGTCATAAAAAAGAGTGTCATAAAAAAGAGTGTCATAAAAAAGAAAGCTTTTTAAAAAATTGAAAAAGAAAAAAGAGTGGTATGCGGTGCATGCCACTCTTTTTTTTGTGTTTGCTGTTCTACCTGTTTGTTAGTTCGTTTGTGCTTTGCAGAGAATCGTAAGTTAGGCTTTTCCCTGTTTCGGGTGCTACTGATTGTGTAGCAATTTTCTCTATTGCGTCTTCTAACTCAATTGGCTCGAAATATATTAATGTGCCAATCGTGGGATGGTCTAGATAGTTCACTTTTTTGCTGGCTGTTTTATTACTTTGATTTAGCTTCAATACCAATGCAGGCTCGAACTCTTTGAAATCAGGTTGGTTTCTTGTCTGTGAAAATATTGATGAGCTTCCATCATGTTCGCTGTTTTGAATGGGATCAGGTTGAGTGAAACTGTCAAATAGGTAGTGTTTATATTGGATGTCTGACTCTAAGTAACGCCCAAGTTTAATGGCGATGTTGCCAGTTAGTTCTGGGTAGCCATCTTTCTCTTGTTCACTATAGAAGGATTTCCTGATGGTGTCTCCTGGGTATCTGAAAATGAGAGTCCATTTTTTGTTGGCTAATATTGTGACGTTTTTACCTAACCTTGCTTCGACGTTTCCGAAAGGTGTGGATTGCGCATTGTTGTTGTCTGTGCTTTTTTCATCACCTGTTAGGCGAATAAGGTTGTCTGTCGAAAGAATGCTTTTGTAATTTACTTGCTCGCTAGTTAGGGCGTCTGGCCATTGGAATGTCACCATGTAGCCTTCATAGGCTCTAGCTGTATCGGGGTTGATTTGCTCATCAGCAGCAAAAATTTGAGTGCTGAGTAGGTTTAGGGATAGAAAAATAGCAATCAGGGATTTCAATGTAATAATTCCAAAGTCATTGTCGTTTGTTGGAAGCGCTCTTCCGCGCTATTCATTGGAGCTAAAAATTTCAACGTATCAGAGCCAACCAGTTTGTAGGTATCGGGTTTCGTTTGGATGAGTCGAATAAGCTTCATCGGGTCGACTGGTGTTTTGCTGTTAAAGAAGATTTTACCTTCTTTTGCATTGGCTTCAATTTTATTAATACCAAGGCTTTCCGCTTTAAGTTTTAGTTCTGTTTGACGGAATAAGTTTTTTGTTGCGTCAGGCAGTAGTCCAAAGCGGTCAATCATTTCCACTTGAAGATCTTTTAGTTCGTCGCTGCTTTTTGCGCTGGCAATACGTTTATACAGAATCAACCGTGAATGTACATCACCTAAATAATCTTCTGGAATGAGTGCGGGTACTCGCAAGTTTACTTCGGTTTGCGCAGAAGACGTAATATCTATATCGGGAGACTCACCATTTTTGAGGGATTTTACTGCTCTGTCTAGCATGTCCATAAATAGCGAGAAACCAACGTGTTCAATGTGTCCACTTTGACCGTCGCCTAATAGTTCGCCGGTGCCACGGATTTCTAAATCGTGAGTTGCTAACGTGAATCCTGCGCCAAGTTTGTCAGCAAGCATGATGGCTTCAAGGCGTTTTTCTGCATCGCCTGTGACTTTACGATCATTTGGAGTCAGTAAATATGCATAAGCCTGATGGTGAGATCGACCAACACGGCCTCGCAATTGGTGTAGTTGTGCTAAACCAAATTTATCGGCTCGCTCAATGATAATCGTGTTGGCGTTTGGTATGTCGATGCCAGTTTCTATAATGGTAGAGCAGACGAGCACGTTGGCTCTTTTGTGGTAAAAGTCAGACATGACTTGTTCCAGCTCTCTTTCGCGCATCTGACCGTGACCAACAATAACGCGAGCTTCTGGGATTAATTCCTCCAACTCTTCCGCCGCTTTTTGGATAGTTTGTACTTCATTGTGTAGGTAATAAACCTGCCCGCCACGATGCAGCTCGCGCAAAATAGCTTCTTTTATTTGATGCTCGTCTTTTTGTTTTACAAAGGTTTTTACAGATAAGCGTTTGGCTGGCGGTGTGGCAATAATTGATAAATCACGAATACCAGACAAAGACATGTTTAGTGTTCGAGGAATTGGTGTGGCGGTTAAGGTTAATATATCAACTTCTGCTCGTAGGGCTTTAAATTGCTCTTTTTGCTTCACGCCAAAACGATGCTCTTCATCGATAATAACCAGTCCCAAATTAGCAAACTTAACATCACTCTGGATGAGTTTATGGGTGCCAACAACAATGTCTGCTTTGCCGGACTCTAGTCGATCGATTGATGTATTGGATTGTTTGCCTGAGCGAAAACGAGATAATAGTTCGATCTCTACTGGCCAGTCAGCAAAACGGTCGCAAAAATTTTCATAGTGCTGTTGAGCGAGTAGTGTGGTTGGGACAAGAACGGCCACTTGTTTTCCGTCTTGAACGGCTAGGAAGGCTGCTCGCATGGCGACTTCTGTTTTGCCAAATCCCACATCGCCACAGACCAAGCGATCCATTGGCTTTTTAGTCGACATATCGGCCATGACTGCATCGATTGCCATTTGCTGATCGGGTGTTTCTTCAAACGGGAAGCCTGCAGAGAATAATTCGTATTGATCATCTGGCTTAGCGAAAGCATAACCAACTCGTGCCTCGCGTTGTGCGTATATTTCTAGTAGTTCTGCCGCTGTGTCGCGAGCTTTTTCTGCTGCTTTTTGTTTGGCGACACTCCATTTGTCAGTACCAAGTTTATGCAGTGGTGCGGTATCTTCATCTGCGCCTGTGTAACGAGAAATTAATTGTAATGATGAAACAGGGACATAAAGTTTTGCGTCATTGGCATAGCCTAGCGTTAGGAGTTCTGTCTCTTGTCCATCTATTTCTAAATTAGTTAGTCCAAGGTAGCGACCGACGCCGTGATCGATGTGGACAACAGGAGCATTTAATCTCAGTTCGGTGAGATTGCGGATGATCGCGTCTTCACTAATATTGCTTTGTTTATTGCGTCGACGATGCTGAGAAACGCGCTCGCCTAATATTTCACTTTCAGGAATTAGGGCTAGCTCATCATTAATGATGAAACCGCGACCAATATTACCTTCGGTGATGGCGAGCGCCTTTGTTGATTTGGTGAAAGCTGCCCAGCCGTCCACTTGCTTAGGTTTAATGTCGTATTTTTTTAGCAGATCAAGCAGTGCTTCTCGGCGGCCCGCAGACTCTGCGACGATAAGAACTCTAGCTGTTGTTTTTGCGAGGAAGTCTTGTAGTTTGCCAAGGGGGCGCGCTGCTTTCGAATCAATTTTAACAACATCAAGGGCTTTATATGCTGGGTGATCTCCCGCTGTCGAAAAAATGATGTTTGTATATCGATTAAGTTGTGCAAAAAGCTCATCTTCTCGTAGACAAATTTCATCGGGCTTTAAAATAGGGCGCTCGATGTTGTAATTAAGTGATTCGTGGCGACTACGGAAATCAAGTTGAATGCTGGCAAACTGATCATTAAAGTTGTCTGAGCGAATGATGAGAGTATTGTCAGGTAGATAATCAAATATACTGGCGGTTTGTTCAAAGAACAAAGGTAAATAGTATTCTATGCCTGCCGGAATCAGGCCGCTGGAAATATCTTGGTAAATCGGGCTTGAAAGCGGGTTTGTCTCAAAGCGTTCTCTAAAAGCTTGGCGAAACTGCTGAATGCCCTGTGATGTGGTTGGGAATTCTTTTGCTGGAAGCATTTTGATTTCTGAAACTTTGCTTATGCTGCGTTGTGTTTCAGGGTCGAACCATCGAATGGACTCAATCTCATTGTCAAACCAGTCAATCCTAATGGGGTTTTCTGCGCCCATCGGGTAGACATCCATCAAGGCGCCACGAATGGCGTATTCGCCATGTTCGTGGACATTTTCGACGTTTAAGTAGCCCGCGTTTGTTAGTTTTCTTGATAGCTGTTCAAGAGGTAGCTCCAGCCCTTCTTCTAAATAAAAACGTTGAGCATCAAGATGCTGTTTTGGGCAAAGTCGTGTTAGGCAAGAAGCAACCGTTGTTAGTACGATCGGGTTTTTCGTTTCGGAAAGTTTGGCCAGTGTTTCCAAACGCTGAGAAATGATGTCTTGGTGCGGTGAAAAGGCATCATATGGCAATGTTTCCCAGTCGCTAAATCTCAATATTTCTCTTTTGTTTTGATTTAGAAACTGTATTTCATCTTCAAGCTCATTTAATTCGGCAACAGTATTGGCCATGTAAAGAGTTGGCTGTTTATGTTGAGAGGCTATTGCTAGCAGCTGTAATGCTTTTCTGCTGCCGTCTAGGCCACTAATTAAATTCTTGAAGCCTGGCTTTAGTGTGATTGATACGGTTTCAGACATGTTGGGCTTATTGTTCTCTAGTGGCGGATAGCGTCAAGGATACAGAGTCTGCAAAACGTAATGCGTGTGGTTTTGCAACTTCAACTTTCGCAAAGGTAACATTATTTGATGTCATGCAAAGTTCCAGCAAGTCTGCGGTTAGCTTTTCGAGTAAAAGAAAGCGATTGCTTTCGGTGTGGGCTATCATTTCTTTACATATAGTTCGGTAGTTTACCGCATTTTCAACATTATCTGTGTCATAGGCTTGAGAGGCTGGATAGTGTATCCAAGCGTTAATAACAACATCTTGTTTGTTTTGTTTTTCAGACTCATTGAATCCAATATAGGTTCTTAGACGTAAATTTTTAATATGAATTTGAGCTTCTGGTTTGATCATAGTTGTGCTTCCGTGTTTTTGAGCCTATTCATTTATTAGGCGATATTGTGTCGTTTTCAATCATGTATGGCAACTAACTAAAGTACGTTGGATTGCACTGTTTGGATTGCCTTGCTCCATTTTAATTAATCTAACTGGCGTTGATTGGCAATGTTGCGTCGAAGCGTGTAATAAAATAACAAAAAAAAGTATTTTTTACGGCTTTACATCATGTAATAAGGATGAAGTAGTACTTTTAAGTAAAAGTTGGTGCTTAAAGACTGCCTCATGAGCTGGTCAATGGGGGGAATGATCTTTATAATACGTCGGTTTTTTGGTGAAGTGAGTTTGCGTTTTACAATTACCTTAAGGTTAGTTGTTCGTTCATGCATGTTTTCCCGGAGGGGGGTGTGAACATTACGCATTACGCTTTTTGTGTTCAATTTATTGTTGGGCAGAACATATGTATAAAATTACAAAAGGCCTAGATCTACCGATCTCAGGTGCTCCCAATCAAGTGATTGAGACGGCTGCTGCTGCTAAAACAGTTGCTGTGATTGGTCCAGACTTTCATGGAATGAAACCCACCATGCTTGTCAAGGAAGGGGACAAAGTCAAAAAAGGTCAGGTTGTCTTTACAGATAAGAAAACGGAGGGTGTTAACTATACTTCTCCTGCTTCTGGAACTGTAGCTGCTATTAACCGTGGCGCACGACGTGTATTTCAGTCGCTTGTTATTAGTGTTGAAGGTAATGAGTCCGAAACCTTCGCTGCTTATTCTGGCTCTGAACTAAAATCTTTAGAACGTAGTAAGGTTGTAGATAATCTGGTGAATTCTGGATTGTGGACATCATTCCGTACGCGTCCGTTCTCGAAAGTGCCTGAAATTGCTTCAGTGCCGAATTCCATTTTTGTTACCGCAATTGATACTAATCCGTTAGCTGCTTCTCCTGAAGTCGTGCTTGCTGATCAGGCGGAAGCATTTGCAGATGGTCTTACCGTGTTAACTCGTTTGACTGAAGGTAAGGTTTTTCTATGTAAAGCGCCTGGTGCGAAAATTCCTACAACGTCTGATGTGACAGTTGAAGAGTTCTCTGGTGTGCACCCTGCCGGTCTAGCTGGTACGCACATTCATTTCCTTGATCCAGTCAGCGACAAGAAAACAGTTTGGTCTATTAATTACCAAGATGTTGTTGCTATCGGCAAACTTTTTGTTACTGGTGAGCTTAGTGTTGAGCGAGTTATCGCTGTGGCTGGCCCACAGGTTAAAAAGCCTCGCTTAGTTCGTACTCAAGTTGGTGCAAGCTTAGGTGATCTGTTGGCAGGTGAATTAGCAGAAGGTGATAACCGAGTTATCTCTGGTTCTGTTCTTTCTGGTCGTAACGCTTTTGGGCCTTTTGCTTTCTTGGGGCGCTACCACAATCAAGTATCTGTATTGCTTGAAGGTCGTGAGCGTCAAATGATGCATTATCTTCGTGCTGGTGTAGAAAAACATTCTATTATGAATGTGTTCTTGTCCAAGCTTACTGGTAAGAAATCATTTGATATGACAACGACGACAAATGGTAGTGATCGTACCATGTTGCCTCTTGGTAATTTTGAGCGCGTTATGCCGCTTGATATTTTGCCAACACAATTGCTACGTGCGTTGGTTGTGAATGATACGGAGCAAGCTCAAAAGCTTGGTGCACTTGAGTTGGATGATGAAGATTTGGCTTTGTGTACTTACAGTTGCTCAGGTAAGTTCGAATATGGCCCGATCCTTCGGGATTGCCTAACTCTAATAGAGAAAGAGGGTTAATTCATGGGGCTTAGAAAAGTACTCGATAAAATGGAACCTGAGTTTCACTCAGGTGGAAAATACGAAAAGTGGTACGCGCTTTACGAAGCTGTAGATACTATTTTTTACCGCCCAAGTTCTGTGACCAAAAATGGCTCTCATGTTCGTGATGCTGTGGATATGAAGCGCATCATGATTTTGGTGTGGATGTGTACATTTCCAGCTATGTTCTTTGGTATGTATAACATTGGCTTGCAAGCCAATACCGCTATGGAAGCAATGGGTGTTGCACCTGCTGACTCTTGGCGTCATGCCATTATTGGTAGTCTGACTAGCTATAATGCCTCAAGCATTTGGGACAATATGATTTACGGCGCAATGTACTTTTTGCCTGTTTATCTTGTTACCTTTGTTGTAGGTGGTTTTTGGGAAGTATTGTTTTCTTCTGTGCGTAAGCATGAGATAAACGAAGGCTTCTTTGTTACCTCCATTCTTTTTGCGTTGTCATTACCTGCAACCGTTCCTTTATGGCAAGTTGCCTTAGGGATTAGTTTTGGTGTTGTGTTGGCGAAAGAAGTGTTTGGTGGTACAGGTAAAAACTTCCTGAACCCTGCATTGGCTGGTCGTGCTTTCCTATTCTTTGCTTACCCAGCTTCTATGTCTGGTGATGCAGTTTGGACAGCGGTTGATGGGTTCTCTGGTGCAACAGCACTAAGTCAGCTTTCAGCTGATGGCGTTGCTGGTTTAACTGTTGCTTGGTCTGATGCATTCTTTGGCTTTATTCAAGGTTCAATGGGCGAGACTTCTACTTTAGCGATCCTAATCGGTGGTTGTGCATTGTTAGTAATGCGAATTGCTGCTTGGCGAATCGTCGCTGGCGTTATGCTGGGTATGGTACTAACCTCTGCGTTGTTTAACGTAATTGGTTCTGACACTAATCCTATGTTCGCTACACCTTGGTACTGGCATCTTGTTTTAGGTGGTTTTGCCTTCGGTATGATGTACATGGCGACTGATCCAGTATCTGCATCAATGACGAATCGTGGTAAGTGGTTCTATGGCGCTCTGATTGGTTTGATGGTTGTACTGATTCGTGTTGTTAACCCTGCATACCCAGAGGGTATGATGTTAGCAATTCTATTCGCGAATTTGTTTGCTCCATTTATTGATCACTTTGTTGTTCAGGCGAACATTAAACGGAGGATTGCACGCAATGGCTAGTAGTAACGATAGTATTAAAAAGACCATTATAGTTGCTTTATCTTTGTGTTTGGTTTGTTCTATTTTTGTTGCAGCGGCAGCGGTAGGCCTTAAGCCTATTCAGAACACCAATAAAGATTTAGACCGTAAACGTAATATTTTATCTGCAGCTGGCATGCTTGAATCCGGTAAGTCGGTTGATGAGATTTTCGAATCGGTTGAATCTCGTGTTGTTAATTTACAAACTGGTAAATTTGCAACGCAGGAAGAACTGCAAGCAGCAGGTATTAAAGCTGCTACCTTTGACCAAAAGTCTGCCGCGAAAGATCCTAAGCTATCTATTGCCCTTAAAGGTGAACAAGATCCAGCTGGAATTAAGCGTCGCTCAAACTTCTCAGTTGTTTATCTTGTGAAGTCTGGTGATAGCATTGATCGAATCATTCTTCCTGTACATGGCTATGGTTTATGGTCAACTATGTATGGTTTTATGGCTTTGAAAAATGACTTTAATACAGTGATTGGTTTTGGTTTCTATGACCAAGGCGAAACACCTGGATTGGGTGGTGAAGTAGACAATCCTAATTGGAAAGCGTTGTGGAAAGGTAAAGAAATTTACAATGAGCAAGGCGAAGCTGTTATCCATCTTGTAAAAGGTGGTGTTGATAGTTCAGACCCTAAAGCTGCTTATAAAGTAGATGGTTTATCTGGTGCAACACTAACAAGTCGTGGTGTTACTCATCTTGTTCAATACTGGTTAGGTCAAGAAGGTTTTGGACCATTCTTATCGCAACTGCGTAGCGAAGGAGTTCAATAATGTCTGATGTGAAAAAAGTCCTTTTTGGGCCAATTCTTGCTAATAACCCAATTGCTTTGCAAATTTTGGGTATTTGTTCTGCATTGGCTGTAACAAGTAGTCTGAAGGTTAGTTTGGTTATGGCAATAGCCTTGACCTTAGTAACGGCTTTTTCGAGCTTCTTTATTGCGATTATTCGTAACCATATTCCAAACAGTATTCGTATCATTGTTCAGATGATTATCATTGCTTCGTTGGTAATTGTGGTGGATCAGATTTTGAAAGCGTTTGCTTTTGAGATTAGTAAGCAGCTTTCTGTATTCGTTGGTCTTATTATTACGAACTGTATCGTAATGGGGCGTGCAGAAGCGTTTGCGATGAAGAATGGTCCTGTGATGAGCTTTGTCGATGGTATTGGTAACGGTTTGGGCTACAGCGCGATGTTGATCGTTGTTGCTTTTTTCCGTGAATTGCTAGGCGCCGGTAAATTATTTGGTTTTGAGATCTTTGCCACTGTACAGAATGGTGGTTGGTACCAACCTAATGGTTTGATGTTGCTTCCACCAAGTGCGTTCTTTGTTATTGGCTTGGTTATTTGGGCTTTGCGCTCTTATAAGAAAGAGCAAGTAGAAGAGCCTGAGTTTAAGATCGCAGCGAATTCTCGTTCTCAGGAGGCGCTATAAATGGAACATTTAATAAGTCTATTTGTTAAGGCTGTTTTCGTTGAAAACATGGCGTTGGCTTTTTTCCTTGGTATGTGTACTTTTCTGGCTTTGTCCAAAAAAGTAGAAACAGCGATAGGTTTGGGTATTGCCGTTGTTGTTGTGTTGGCGATTACTGTTCCACTTAACAACTTGTTGTACCAGAATCTATTGATCGATGGTGCACTAGAGTGGGCAGGCTTGCCTGGTGTTGATCTTAGCTTCCTAGGTTTGTTGAGCTACATTGGTGTTATCGCTGCTGTCGTTCAAATTTTGGAAATGGCTTTAGATAAATACATGCCTGCGTTATACAACGCGTTGGGTGTATTCTTACCACTTATCACAGTGAACTGTGCCATCATGGGTGCTTCTTTGTTCATGGTTGAGCGTGACTATAACTTTAGTGAAAGTCTTGTTTACGGTGTAGGTGCTGGTGTTGGTTGGGCGTTAGCAATTGCTGCGCTAGCTGGTATTCGGGAGAAGCTTAAGTATTCAGATGTTCCTGCAGGTCTTCGTGGTCTTGGTATCACGTTTATTACTGTTGGTCTAATGAGCTTAGGTTTTATGTCATTTTCTGGTGTGCAGCTTTAATTGGCTGCCCATTTAGACAACCAAGAATAAGGTTTAACTAACATGGTCAACTTAGAAATTATTCTAGGTGTGGTGATGTTCACAGCTATCGTGCTTGCGTTAGTGGCAATTATCCTTGCTGCTCGTGCGCGCTTGGTAAGTACTGGGGACGTTACAATTCGCATCAATGGTGAAAAGGAAGTAACTGCACCTGCTGGTGGTAAGTTGCTACAAACTTTGGCGAACAGTGGCATTTTTCTATCATCTGCTTGTGGCGGTGGTGGTACTTGTGCGCAGTGTAAATGTAAGGTGACAAGTGGTGGTGGCTCTATGCTTTCTACTGAGCAGTCTCACTTTACTCGTCGTGATGAAAAAGAAGGTTATCGCTTATCTTGTCAAGTTTCTGTGAAGCAAGATATGGATGTAGAGGTACCTGAAGAAGTGTTTGGTGTTAAAGCGTGGGAATGTACTGTTGAGTCAAACCCTAACTTAGCGACCTTCATTAAAGAGTTGACGTTAAAATTGCCTGAAGGCGAAAACGTTGATTTCCGTGCGGGTGGTTATGTTCAGCTTGAAGCGCCAGCGCATACTGTGTATTACAAAGATTTTGATATTGAAGAAGAGTACCGTGGTGACTGGGATAAATTTAACCTTTGGAAGTTCGTATCCAAGGTAGATGAAACCGTTATTCGTGCTTACTCAATGGCGAACTATCCTGAAGAAAAAGGCATTGTGAAGTTTAATATCCGTATTGCTTCACCGCCTCCAGGTAAAGATGATTTACCGCCAGGTCAGATGTCTTCTTATGTGTTCAGTCTTAAGCCTGGCGATAAGATAAAAGTATACGGTCCATTTGGTGAGTTCTTTGCCAAAGATACTGATGCTGAAATGGTGTTTGTTGGTGGTGGTGCTGGTATGGCGCCAATGCGTTCACATATCTTTGATCAGCTTAAGCGTTTGAATTCGAAACGTAAGATTTCATTCTGGTACGGTGCTCGTAGCGTACGTGAAGCCTTCTATTCTGAGGAATACGATAAGCTTCAAGAAGAGAATGACAACTTCGAATGGCATTTGGCGCTTTCTGATCCTCAGCCTGAAGATAACTGGGAAGGTAAAACTGGCTTTATTCATAACGTTCTTTATGAAAGTTATCTAAAAGACCATCCTGCTCCAGAAGATTGTGAGTTCTACATGTGTGGACCTCCAATGATGAACGCATCTGTAATTAAGATGTTAGAAGATCTAGGTGTAGAAAAAGAAAACATCCTACTTGATGATTTCGGTGGCTAGCACCTGAATAAAGACCCACCTTTAGGTGGGTCTTTATTTTATTGGCGACTAAAAAGACCTTATATGCGTAAAAAAATACTATTTTCAGCCTTCCTGCTTATCGCTATTGCGGTCGTGTACCGTCTTTCTGTTTTCACTCCTGAATTAGCTAGTTTCTCTGGCCCTACAATGGGCACAACCTATACAGTGAAGTTTTTTACTACAAAAGACGTTAATAATTCTTCGGATTTGAAGGATGATGTTGATGCTGCGCTGGTTAGAGTTAATAAACTCATGTCGACTTACGATCCTAATTCAGAGCTTTCGCTTTTTAACAAGCTGCCTGAAGGCCAATCTGCTAATGTTAGTGAAGATATGGCTTATGTTATCGATAAGGCGTTGCTTATTAGTGAAATGAGTGGCGGTGAATACGATGTTACTATCGGGCCTTTGGTTAACCTATGGGGGTTCGGACCAGGGAAGCGTGAAGATAAAGTGCCTAGTCAAGAATTGATTGATGAGGCGAAGTCGCGAGTGGGTTATCACTATTTAAAGCTTGATGGCCGTCGTTTGACCAAAGAAAAAGACATCTATGTAGATTTGTCCTCTATTGCTAAGGGGTATGGCGTTGATGTAGTGGCACGAGTGCTTCAAGATAGAGGGATAGAGAGCTATTTGGTTGAAGTGGGAGGTGAAATAATATCCAAAGGTTTAAAGCCCGATGGAACTCCTTGGAAAATAGCGATCGAAAGTCCTGCAGGTGGGCATGATATTGCAGAGCGTATTATATCTGTGACTGATTTTGCTGTTGCTACATCTGGAGATTACAGAAATTATTTTGAAAAAAATGGTGTGCGTTACTCTCATACTATTAACCCTGTTACGGGGCGGCCAATTACGCACAGGCTAGTTTCTGTTACTGTAGTAGATAAAACGACAACAATGGCTGATGGTCTTGCTACAGCAATTACTGTGCTTGGTCCTGAAAAGGGTTTTGAGTTTGCTCAACAAAATGGTATTGCGGCTTATTTGTTGGTGAAAACAGATTTTGGTTTTGAAGAGCATCCATCTGATGCTTTTAAATCTTATTTAGAGTAATTGAACTTTATATATTTTTATTTTTTAGGAGAAATCATATGTTGACGATTATTTTGGCATTTGTCCTTATGCTTTTATTGGTTACTGCTATGTCTGTCGGTGTGTTGATGGGTAGAAAACCTATTTCTGGTTCTTGTGGTGGCATGAGCGCTTTAGGAATGGAAGTTGCCTGCGATATTTGTGGTGGAGACAAGGGTAAGTGCGAGAAAGAAACGAAAAAAGGTATGGCGGCAACAGTCTCTGATGACACGTTTTACGACGCATCTAAATAATTGAACAGTGAAGAGGGTATTATGACGACGAGACATTATGATGTGGTGGTGTTAGGCACGGGTCCTGCCGGAGAAGGTGCTGCAATGAGTGCTGCGAAGGCTGGCAAAAGAGTGGCTGTTATTGAGGCGAGTTCGCAAGTAGGCGGAAGTTGTACGCATTTAGGGACCATTCCATCAAAGGCATTGCGTCACGCTGTTAAGGAAATTATTGCCTTCAATACTAACCCAATGTTCCGTGATATCGGTGAGCCTCGTTGGTTTTCATTTCCAAAAGTTTTGGATCGTGCGAATCGAGTAATTGATAAGCAGGTTATGGGGCGTACAGAATATTATGCTCGTAACCGAATTGATATTTACTTTGGTAGAGGTAAGTTCAAAGATGCGAATACGATAGAAGTAAATACCTATGAGAAAGGGCCAGAACTTTTAGAGGCAAAGAAAGTCGTAATTGCAACGGGTTCACGTCCATACCGTCCAGCCAATATCGATTTTTCGCATCCTCGTATTTATTGTTCCGATACTATCTTAAGTTTGAGTCATACTCCGCGTTCTTTGATTATCTATGGTGCGGGTGTAATTGGTTGTGAGTATGCGTCTATTTTTTGTGGTTTAGGTGTGCGTGTTGAACTAATCAATCCAGCCAAAAAATTATTGAGCTTTCTTGATGATGAGATTACAGATGCGTTGAGTTATCACTTGCGTGATGGTGGTGTTTTGATTCGTCATAATGAAACGTATGATTCTGTTGAAACAACAGAGCGTGGCGTTGTGATGCATATGGCGTCAGGTAAAAAATTACGCGCAGATGCTTTGTTGTTCTGTAATGGTCGATCCGGTAATACCGATAACTTGGGTCTAGAGTCAATTAACTTAGAGGTTAATAGTCGCGGGCAATTAGCAGTAAATGATACCTATCAAACGCAGGTTGAGAACGTCTATGCTGCAGGTGATGTTATCGGTTGGCCAAGTTTAGCTAGTGCGGCGTATGATCAAGGTCGTGCTGCTGCAGCTAATATGTTTGGTTCTCCTGGTGGTGAGTTCATTAGTGAAGTGCCGACAGGTATCTATACAATTCCTGAAATAAGCTCAGTGGGCAAAACGGAGGCTGAATTGACGGCTGAAAAAGTGCCTTACGAAGTAGGTCGCGCTTTCTTTAAGAACACAGCTCGCGCGCAAATTACAGGTGAGGCGGTTGGGATGCTGAAGATTTTGTTTCACCGTGAGTCGCTAGAGTTGCTGGGGATTCACTGTTTCGGTGACCAAGCGTCAGAGATTGTTCACATTGGCCAAGCGATTATGAAGCAGCCAGGTAAACAGAATACTTTGAAGTATTTTTTGAATACGACTTTTAACTACCCAACTATGGCAGAAGCCTATCGAGTTGCGGCGCTCAATGGTTTTAATCGAGTGTTTTAGTTTGTTATAAAAATACCCACTTCATTGAAGTGGGTATTTTTTTGTCTGCCATTTGATGTTGAATTAACTGTCTTTAATAGCGTAGATGCCTTTTAGGTTTCTGAAGAAGCCTTTGTAATCCATTCCGTAGCCGAATAAAAACCTGTCAGCAACATCTGTTCCGACATAATCTGGAGTCATGTTTGTTTTGCGGTCGTGTAATTTATTAATAACGGTCGCAGTGTATACGCCGCTTGTTTCTTGGTCTTCTAGCCATTTAGCAATCGCTTGTAAGGTGTGTCCTTGATCAAAAATATCGTCTACAACTAGGATGTGTCTGTTTTTAAGGCTCGTTTGTGGGTAGCTTAGCCAATTAAGTGAGGCACCTTCTGTTTCCATTCCGTATCGAGTGGCATGAATGTAGTCGAGTTCTAATGGAAAGTTTAAGCGTTCTATCAAAGCGGCTGTTGGAATTAATCCGCCATTCATAACACAAAGAACAAGAGGGAGCTTTTCTGCTAGGTCTGCCGTTATTTGTGTTGCCATCTTATCAAGGGCTTCGTTAAGTTTTGCTTCGTCAACTAAGCAATCCGCCTCATCTAAAATTTTGTTTAGGTCGTTGATTGTATTCGTCATGGTAAGCCCTGTTGTGGAAAATTTGCGGGATTTTACATTAATCCTGACCGGATGCTAAGTTTTTCTGCAGAGTTGTGTTTTTTATGTTGTGCAGTGTGGCGCAAAGGCAAATCGATGCGAGCACTACTAACCATGAGCTTTGCAGCCAGATAAGAAAGATAGGGATGGCTGCGAACGCGCCATAAACTACTTGGTAGCTGCTGAAAAATTGTGCAAATGAGCTGAATATCGTATTTAAGATGAAGAGGCCGATGCTACCTGCAAGAGCAGATATTGAAGCCCACTTTAATGAAACTTCAGCATTTGGTGTTAAATAATTCAGTGTCAATAACATTAAGAAATACAATGTAATGCCGCCAAGTTCTAATAGATTGTCAAACCATGCATTTGTTTGTGTACCTTGTATTTGCATTGATATAAGCGTGCCGTATAGGCTTAGTGATGTTGCAAAAATGATTGGGCCTAAGGTTAGTATGGCCCAGTATATTAGTAACCGCTCTCTAATTTTTCTGGCCTTTTTGATTTCCCAGATGGATTGGACGCTACTTTCAAAGCTATTTAGTAGTAATAGTGCGGTTAAAACAAGAGCAACAAGTCCTGCCGCTGGAAGATTTTTAGTCTGCGCAGAAAACTTAATTAAATAAGGCATCATTATGTCACTAGAGCCGGGTGCTAGATGCTGTTCAATGAGTTGGAATAGTTGTGCTTGCATTGCTTCTAATGCTGGCGTGAAGCTTAGTATTCCAACAATAATAGTTATGATAGGGACAGCGGCTAGTAGGCTCGATAGAGTTAGTTGTGCTGCTTTTTGTGAAAGGTTGCTATGTTTGAATCTTGTTATTGTTAAGTATCCATAACGTTTGAAGACAAGAAAAAAATAAATTAGACGTTCTGGCATGGTGATCAAGCTCTGTTTAAGTTGGCTACTACAATAACATAGGCTTAAATATTTTATTAAAAACTTCTTTTTAATGCACATTGCACAAACACGGTGCAACGTGGCTCCTTTTGGCGCATGTGCCTTGTTTTTTAGGGTGGCTGCTTGTATTATTTATCTCGTTCCTTTTGTGATATTTGTGCTGCGGAGTAGTGAATTTTAACTATTCTCGGTTCCATAGCTTCAAATAGTCATTTTTAGCCCAGTTTTACTGGGCTTTTTTATGTCTATTGGTTGACGATTGCTATTCCATCCCTATAATAGCCCACCAAATGAAATGTAATGATCTTTGTTCCGTTAGCTCAGTTGGATAGAGCAACCGCCTTCTAAGCGGTAGGTCACTGGTTCGAATCCAGTACGGAGCACCATTTTCAGTCCATTACTTTAATTAAATTATTATTTAGGTTTTGTTGGCTGTAATTGAATAGATGTCTTGTTAATAACGAGATTGCCAACAAATTAAAGCAGGTTCCCGAGAGGAAGTTTTATGCAAGTTTCTGTAGAGACAACGTCTCCAATTGAGCGCGTTCTAACAATTAGTGTTCCAGCTGCTCGTGTTGACGAAAAAGTAAATTCTGAAGTGGCTAAAACAGCGAAAACAATTCGTATAGATGGTTTTCGTAAAGGTAAAGTGCCTGTTAGTGTTGTTAAAAAACGTTACGGTCAAGGTATTCGTCTTGATGCTGTAGAACAAATTATGCGTGATGCTTACGTTGAAGCGATTCAAAAAGAATCTATTCAGCCTGCAGGCATGCCTTCAATTGAACCTAAGAACTTTGCCGAAGGCGCTGATCTTGAGTTTGTTGTTAAAGTAGAAGTTTATCCAGAAGTTACCTTGGCTGATAACGCTACGATTAAAGTTGATCGCGTTGTATCTGAAGTAACTGATGCAGACGTTGATGTAATGTTGGAAACTTTGCGTAAGCAAAATTCTGAATGGTCTGCTGTTGAGCGCGCATCTGCGGACGGCGATCAAGTAACAATCGATTTTGTTGGTTATCTAGGTGATGAGGCTTTCGACGGCGGCGCTGCTGAAGGTCATAAATTAGTTTTGGGTTCTAATACTATGATCCCAGGTTTTGAATCTGGTATCCTAGGTGCTAAAGCTGGCGAAGAGCGCTCTATTGCAGTGACTTTTCCAGAAGATTACCAAGCTGAAAACTTGAAAGGTAAAGAAGCTACTTTCAAAATTACTGTTTCTGAAGTTGCTGAACAAATCCTTCCAGAGCTAAATGATGCTTTTGTTGAGAAGTTTGGTCTAGAAGAAGCGACTGTTGCTGCTTTACGTGCAGAAGTGCGTAAGAATATGGAGCGTGAGCTAAATCAAGCAATTAAGTCAAAACTTAAAAACGCTTTGTTTGAAGGTTTGTCTTCAATCAATGAGGTGGAAGTTCCTTCAGCTCTTGTTGATCAAGAAGTTGACGCACTTCGCAAACAAGCTGCTCAGCAGTTTGGCGGTCAAGGTTTTGATGCATCTCAGTTACCTGCTGAATTGTTCCAAGAAGAAGCGAAAAAACGCGCTAAGCTAGGTTTGTTGATTTCTGAAGTTATCAAGAAAGATGACATGAAAGTTGATAACGACCGTGTTCGTTCTTTCTTAGAAGACATGGCTCAAGCTTACCAAGAGCCACAACAAGTTATTGATTTCTACTTAAAGAACAAAGAACAACTAGCTCAAGTTCAATCTGCTGTACTTGAAGAGCAAGTTGTTGATAAACTGTTAGAATCTGCTCAGGTTACTGAAGTAACTCTGGGATATGAAGACGCTATCAAGCCAAATGCCCAAGCTGAAGAGGCTGGGGAAGAAGCATAAGACAAGTCTTATCTTTTTTAATAAGGTCGACATAGCGTTTGCTATGTCGACTTTTTTGTTTTAAGGAATGCGATATGAATTTGATGAACCCGACTACCGGTCCTGTTGCAATCACAAGTAATGGTCTTGTCCCAATGGTTATTGAGCAGACCGCTCGTGGAGAAAGGTCATTTGATATTTACTCGCGCTTACTTAAGGAGCGAGTGATCTTTTTGGTTGGTCAAGTTGAAGATCACATGGCCAACTTGGTTGTAGCGCAGTTATTGTTTTTAGAGTCAGAAAATCCGGATAAAGACATTCATTTGTATATTAACTCTCCGGGTGGCTCTGTTACTGCTGGCATGTCTATTTATGATACGATGCAATTCATTAAGCCAGATGTTAGTACAATGTGTATTGGTCAGGCAGCGAGTATGGGTGCTTTGTTGTTAACAGCTGGTGCTGCTGGTAAACGTTATTGTTTGCCAAATTCGCGCGTTATGATTCATCAGCCTTTAGGTGGTTATCAGGGGCAAGCCTCTGATATTGAGATTCATACACGTGAAATTTTAAGTATCAAACATAAATTGAATGAAATTATTTCTTTTCATACTGGTAAGCCAATTGAGCAAGTTGCTATTGATACGGACCGTGATAACTTCATGAATCCACAAACAGCAAAAGACTACGGTTTGATTGATGATATCTTGCAGAAACGAATAGTTTAAGAAAAGGGTGGAATAAATGTCGGATGATAAATTTAGCCGTGGCGACCACTCCGATCGGTTATTGTATTGCTCTTTTTGTGGAAAGAGCCAAGACGAAGTAAAAAAACTTATTGCAGGGCCTTCAGTCTATATTTGTAATGAGTGTGTCGATCTTTGCAATAACATCATTACGCAGGAGCTATCTCAGATTACTGAGGATGGTGAGTCTGCAGATGAGTTGCCAACGCCATCTAAACTAAGTGCGGCGCTTGATGATTATGTTATTGGCCAAGACAAAGCTAAGCGTGTTTTGGCGGTGGCAGTTTATAATCATTATAAGCGTTTGCGTCATCAGGGAAAATCGGACACTAGTATTGAACTAGGTAAGAGTAACATCTTGCTAATTGGTCCAACAGGTAGTGGTAAAACGCTTCTTGCACAGACTCTTGCTCGTGTTCTAGATGTGCCTTTTACTATTGCTGATGCGACTACATTGACGGAAGCAGGATATGTTGGTGAAGATGTTGAAAACATCATTCAGAAGCTATTGCAGAACTGTGATTACGATGTAGAAAAAGCACAGCGTGGTATTGTTTATATAGATGAAATAGACAAAATTTCAAGAAAGTCTGATAACCCTTCTATTACACGTGATGTGTCTGGCGAAGGTGTTCAGCAGGCTTTGCTAAAACTAATTGAAGGTACTGTTGCTTCTGTTCCTCCGCAAGGTGGTCGTAAGCATCCTCAGCAAGAGTTTTTGCAAGTCGATACATCCAATATTTTGTTTATTTGTGGTGGTGCGTTCGCAGGTTTAGAGCGTGTTATCAGTGATAGAACAGAAAAAAGTAGTATTGGTTTTTCTGCAACCGTGAAAAGTAAAGAAGAGGGTAGATCCTTTTCTGAAGCGGTTCACCGTGTAGAGACAGAAGATTTAGTTAAATTCGGTTTGATTCCAGAGTTTGTTGGTCGTTTGCCTGTTGTGGCGACACTTTCAGAATTGGATGAAGAGGCGTTGATGACGATCTTAAGTCAGCCTAAAAATGCGCTTGTTAAACAGTATCAGCATTTGTTTGAGTTAGAAGGTGTTGAGCTGGAATTTACACCTGAGTCTTTGCGTGAGGCTGCTAAATTGGCCTTGGAGCGTAAAACTGGTGCTCGTGGCTTGCGTAGTATTTTAGAGTCAGCTCTATTGGATAGCATGTATGAGCTTCCTACTCGTAATGATGTGGTAAAAGTTGTTATGGATGCCACTTCAATTCGTGGAGAGACTGCACCTTTGATGGTGTTGGAAAAAGAAGAGTTGGCTAAAAACGCATAATTCTTTAAAGTTTGATGATTAAATAAAAAAGCCGAGTTTAAGTTTTATTGCTTGAATTCGGCTTTTTTTATGATATTTCGCTTTAAAGTGTTGTGTAGGCTAAATTCAAATGGTGATAGTGCTTGTAATTTCGGGCTTCGCCCCTATCTCTTTCCTAATCAATGTTGAAATATAAAAGTGCGCTTTTCTTTATGTGCCCGGATTGGAAAAAAATATGACAGATTCTTTGCTACTGCCAATGTTGCCACTTCGTGATGTGGTCGTGTATCCCCATATGGTGTTGCCGTTATTTGTTGGTCGCGCTAAATCCATAGCAGCGCTAGAGTCTGCTATGGAAAATGATAAACATGTATTTCTTGTTGCTCAGCAGGATGCCTCTAAAGATGATCCAGTTTTAGAGGATCTTTATTCTATTGGTACGACGGCGAAAGTAATGCAATTGCTGCGGCTACCTGATGGAACAGTTAAGGTTCTTGTTGAAGGTAGCAAGCGTGCTCGTCTCGAAAAAATAGAAGAGGCGGATGGTTTTGTCTTAGGCCGCATCGTTGAGCTTGATCTACAAGAAGAGGATCAAACAGAGCATGGTGTTATTCGTAATGCTTTGCTTAAGCAGCTAGACGAATACGTAGCGGGAAGTAAACGTATTCCTGCAGAGGTGGTCGCTTCTTTAAAGTCTATCGATGATCTTGCCAAGCTTATCGATAATATTACGGGCCATATGAGCCTCAAGCTTGAAGATAAGCAAAAAGTATTGGAAATAGACTCTTTAACGGGTCGTGGAGAATATTTGATTGGCCTGATGGATGGCGAGCTTGATATTGCTCATCTTGAAAAAAGTATTCGAAGCCGTGTTAAAAAGCAAATGGAAAAAAGTCAGCGTGAGTACTATTTGAATGAGCAAATGAAGGCCATTCAGAAAGAGCTTGGAGATATGGAAGATGGCAGTAATGAATTAGATCAGCTGCAAGAAAAAATTGCTGAAGTTGGAATGTCCGATGAGGCAAAAGAAAAAGCCGAAGGTGAGTTGAAAAAGCTGCGCATGATGTCACCTATGTCAGCAGAGGCTGCAGTGGTTCGAGGCTATATCGATTGGCTAACATCTTTACCTTGGAAAAAACGCAGTAAAGTTCGTAATGATTTAGCTTACGCTGAAAAAGTGTTGAACCAAGATCATTATGGTCTTCAGGATGTCAAAGAGCGCATTCTAGAATTTCTTGCTGTGCAGCAGCGAGTGAAAAAAGTAAAAGGTCCTGTACTTTGTTTGGTTGGGCCTCCAGGTGTAGGTAAAACCTCGCTGGGTCAATCGATTGCGAAAGCGGTTAATCGTCAGTACGTACGTATGGCGCTTGGTGGTGTTCGTGACGAAGCTGAGATACGAGGACATCGTCGTACTTATATCGGTTCTATGCCAGGTAAGTTGTTGCAAAAATTGGCGAAAGTGAAAGTTAAGAATCCGCTGTTTTTGTTGGATGAAATTGACAAGATGGGGATGGATCAACGTGGTGATCCAGCTTCTGCGCTTTTGGAAGTGCTTGATCCAGAACAAAATCATACTTTCAATGATCATTACCTTGAAGTTGATTTTGATCTATCTGATGTGATGTTTATTTGTACATCAAATAGTATGAATATTCCTGGCCCACTTCTGGATCGTATGGAAGTTATTCGGATTCCGGGTTACACCGAAGATGAGAAGTTGAATATCGCAAAACGCTATTTACTACCTAAGCAAATCAAGTTGTCAGGCCTTAAAGAAAGTGAAATTAAGGTGACAGATGATGCCTTGATGGATGTGATTCGTTACTACACAAAAGAGGCTGGTGTTCGTGGTTTAGAGCGCGAGCTAAGTAAAATTTGCCGTCGTGTTGTCAAAAAACAGGCGTTAAGTAGTAATAAAGAATCAAAAGCGGTTGAAGTAATAAGTGCTAATTTGGAAGATTTTTCCGGTGTGCATAAATTTAGTTATGGAAAAGCGGAAGAAAAAAATCAAATCGGTCAGGTGACAGGTTTGGCTTGGACGTCTGTAGGTGGTGAATTATTGACCATTGAGGCGGCTGGTGTACCGGGTAAAGGTCGTCATGTTAAGACTGGTTCACTTGGTGATGTTATGCAGGAATCCATTCAAGCGGCTTTGACAGTGGTTAGAAGTCGAGCAACTGGTCTTGGTATTGATGAAGATTTCCATGAAAAAACAGACCTTCATTTGCATGTTCCAGAAGGTGCCACGCCTAAGGATGGTCCAAGTGCTGGTGTTGCTATGTGTACAGCCATCGTATCTGTGTTAACTAAGATACCTGTTAAGGCCTCTGTGGCCATGACTGGTGAGATTACGCTACGTGGGGAAGTGTTGCCCATAGGTGGGCTGAAAGAGAAGCTTCTGGCGGCTCACAGGGGAGGAATAAAAACTGTGATTATTCCTCAAGAAAATGCTCGTGATCTAAAGGAAATTCCTGATAATATCAAGGCAGACATTGAAGTCATCCCTGTCAAATGGATTGATGAAGTGCTTGATATTGCTTTGGAGTACATTCCTTCACCAAAAAAGGTAGAAACATTGCCTTCAAGTGAAAAAACTGTTGATGAACAAGAAACTGTAAGTCATCATTAAAGGCATAACCTGTGTTGACAGGGGATAGGCTGGGCTTGTATAACTGCTGGCTCGGCCTTGTCGGTAGTCATTTATACTGCGCCGAAAAAACACTAAGGAACCAAGAAAATACTGAAGGGGTACAACGTGAACAAATCTGAATTGATTGATGCTATTGCAGCGTCTGCTGATTTATCTAAAGCTTCTGCTAGCAATGCACTTGATGCTACTTTGAAAGCAATTGAAGCTGCTTTGGCAAAAGGTGACCAGGTTACACTAGTTGGTTTTGGTACTTTTGCAGTTAAAGAACGTGCGGCGCGTACAGGCCGTAATCCTCAAACTGGTGAGGAAATCCAAATTAAAGCAGCGAAGGTTCCTGGCTTTAAAGCCGGTAAAGGTCTTAAAGACGCTGTAAACTAATGTTTTTGGAGCAGTAGTTCAGTTGGTTAGAATACCTGCCTGTCACGCAGGGGGTCGCGGGTTCGAGTCCCGTCTGTTCCGCCATTAGACACAAAAGGTGTATTCCAAGCGGAATACACCTTTTTTATTTGTCATTTAATTAACTCATTTGGAGGCAGTAATGCTCCAGGATATCAGAGATAAGTCACAAGGCATTGTGGTAAAGATCATAGTTGGTTTTATCGTTGTGACTTTTGCTCTATTTGGCGTAGACGCCTTGGTTACTAGCTTTAATTCGTCAGATACCGTAGCAGAAGTGGATGGTGTAGATATTACCCGTACGCAAATGCTGCAAGGTGCTGAAACTCAACGCCGTCAATTAATTTCAATGATGGGTGGGCAAGTTAATCCTGCATTACTGGAAGATAACTTATTGCAGCGTCGTGCTTTAGATGAGTTGGTTCAGCGTGTTGTATTAGCTAATCAGGCAAAAGGCTTGGGTTTGGGGGTTTCAGATGCTCAAGTAAATACTTATTTGCTGCAAGCTGAACAGTTCCAAACGAATGGTCAATTTGATCAAAATAAATATCTTAACTTTATTCGTTCTCTTGGTTTCACTCCGTTGGCCTTTAAAGAGCGTATTAAACAAGATGTTTTGATCCAGCAGCCTCGTAATGCTATTGCTGGCTCAGAGTTTGTTTTGCCTTATCAAGTAGACAGTGTTTCTAAACTACAGTCTCAAGAAAGAACATACGATTATGTGTCTTTTTCTTTGGCTGATGAGTCAGAAAATACTAGTGTGTCAGACGATGAGCTAAAAGCGTATTACGAAGCAAATAAAGAAAACTTCAAAACGCCAGAGCAAGTTAAGGTAAATTATGTTGTGATTTCGAGCTCTGATTTTTACGGTAAAGTAAAAATTACAGATGCTGAGTTGCAAGATGCTTATCAGGCTTCTATTTCTGTTTTGGCGCAAGAAGAAAGATCAGCGTCACATATCCTTATTGAAACATCTGATCGTAGCGATGACGAAGCTAAAAAACGTCTTGAAGAAGTAGAGGCTAAACTTAAAGCAGGTGCTAAGTTTGCTGATTTGGCTGCTAAATATTCAGATGATATTGGTTCGAATAAAGATGGTGGTAATTTGGGTTATGTCGAAAAAGGCATTATGGGTTCTGCTTTTGACGATACGCTTTTCTCTATGAAAAAAGGCGAAGTTAAATCGGTTAAAGGTCAGTATGGATATCATCTAATCAAACTGGATGATATTTCAAAACCTGATGTACCAAGCTTTGCTTCCAAAAAAGAAGAGTTGCAGCAAAAGTTACGTGAAGACAAAGCAAGAGATGCTTTGCTGACGGCTCATGAAGATATTACTGATTTGGCTTATGCGAGTGATAAGTTAGACGCTATTGCAAAAGAATACGGTGTTGATGTACTTCAAAGTGCGTATTTTGGTCGTGATGGCGGCTCTGATGAGGTCACTAGTAATCCTGCAGTTATTGCTGCTGCGTTTGGCGCGCCTGTTTTAGAAGATGGTCAGAACAGCAACTTGGTTGAGCTGAGCGATGATCAGGTGGTTGTGCTGCATTTAAATGATCACAAGCCAGAAGCTTTCCAGTCTTATGAAGAAACGAAAGAGCAGGTTGCTTCTATCGTGGTGCAAAACAAAGCGGTAGAGTCACTGCGCGCTAAAGCTGAAAAAGCGAAGAGTGCAAGCAATACCAAGTGGACTTCTGTAAAAGATGCTAAGCGTGGTCAAGATGAAATGACATCATTGGCTTTCTTTTTGCCTCATCCAGATGGCAAGCCTGTTATTGAAGTGAAAGGTTTGTCTAATGGTGATTTGGCTTTGATTCGCTTAAATAAGGTTGATGCTGGTAATGCGACGGTTCCTGATGATCAGAAGCTAGCTTATGAGCGTTACTTGAATCAGACTCAAGCGACTCTTAGCACTCAAGGTCAGCAAGACTACCTAAAAAATAAAGCAAAAATAGAAAGATAAACAACAGTTTTTGCTAAAAAAAGCCACTCAAATTTGAGTGGCTTTTTTATTTGCTTGAAATTTCTAATGGGTGAGTTTTTTTACTTGCTATTAGAAAGAGACATTAACCATTGGTTTGAAGGTATAAAGAATGCTTGTCCTGTTGTGGCGCGAGTGTACTTCATGAGGTGGTCTGTGTTGCCGTTCTCGTCCCCTTTCACCATGCTTTCCAGCATGAGATTAAAAATTACTGGCGTCTTGCTGTAGCTAGCAAACATAAGACCTTTTTCCGTTAAAGAGGCGAATGGCATGCTGTGGCGCAAGATTTCCATCGAGTTGCCATTTTCATCTTTTAGTGAGGTGCGCTTGGTATGAGCGTGAACGGATTTTTCTGCTGAAGGGTATTCTTGGTTTGTGTGCTTAGTTCGTCCAAATATATCTTCTTGAGTTTTGATCTCTTCTTTTTCCCATTTTTCTAAGTCATGAACAAAGCGCATTAAATTGAAGTATGAGCCATGTTCAAACCTTGGGTCTTCATCGCCGACTAGAGCCACTGCCTTGCGTTGTTCACCAGCTGGGTTTTCAGTGCCATCCACAAAACCAGTCAAATCACGATTATCTAAATACTTAAAGCAACAGACTTCGTCGACTAACGTGACGCTATTTCCAAAGGCTTTAAAAAGAACGCTAGCTAACTGGTAGGTTGCATCATGGCGAGATGAGCGTATATGAAGAACAAGATCAACATCTGTTGGTGTGAATTCAATATCTTTGCCGGTGATATGAGGGAAAGTGGCAAGAAATTGTGGGCGCGTAGTGTCTAGTTTATCCCAAATTAGATCGCTAAGGCCTATAGCAGCGTGTAGCTCTGTTGCTGGGAATTGTGCTTGTAGTTCTTCAATAAGCGCAGGAGCGGCTGCTAAGGCGTTTTTAAGGGTGTTGATTTCTGATCTATTTACATTGAATGTAATAAAAAGGGCGTCACTTGAGGCTTCGGCAATAATGCCTGTTTGAAATGGTGTCATCATGTTGGTCCTTTTTTGCAATAGCATTCATTAAAAGTTTGGGTAAAGTGTTTTTAGCTGACTAGCCTGGGAAGGTTTGGCTTGTCCGCTTGTGTACTCTTCAAGTGCAATGGCAAGAGGTTCTCCTTGCCATTCATGTGCTGGATTGTTTGAGTACAGCATTAATTCCGCTTCCATTAGAAGCTGAGTGACATGTACTGACGTTAGGCGTTTTATGTCATCTACACTGCGAATTTCATTGTCTCCCCAGCGATGGCGGGCCCATTCTAAAAGTTTTGGTCTTAAAGATTGGAGGCTGTTTTGCTGGCAGCATTCAATTAGCGCGTTGTAGGCACTTTGTTCGTCAGAAGTGCTGAGTGGCGCAAATTCTTGCAATGTAGGGACTTGGTAAATGTCATCTGGCTGTGTTTTTTTGCGCTTGAACCAAACAATAGCCCATATAGTTAGCATGGACACTGCCAAGAAAAGTAATCCAGCAATTAGGTAATGACGCAGTGAAAAGCCATCTTCAGTTTGTAGTACTTCTAGATCTAATCCATTTTCAGGTGTTGACTGAGTCGGTTGCGTGGTTTTTTCTATGGTTTTTTTAGCCAAAGATATTGGGGCAACCGATCGAGTTTGTGCTGGTAATGGTTCACTGATTGTTTGTTTGTTTGCTGTGGTGTCATTTGCCTTGCTTGAAGTACTTGGTAATGGCGCTATTTCAATGCTTTTTGTTGAGGCGCTGGCCGTACTGATTGTTCTTGTTTCAGTGTCCCAATAGGTGATATTGATGTCTGGTAGTGTAAGGGGGCCTTGTTCTGTTGGCACCACTTCAACTGTGATGCTTTGGCTGCCAGTCACACCGTTGGCCGTTTTTTGGTTATCAAACTTTGGTGGTTTTGGATAGAGTTTGTATTTGCGAGTACTGTTAAAATCTAGTGTTGGAATCTGTTCTGGCAGCGCACCTTTAGCACTGATGTTAATGGTCCAAATAAGTGTGTCGCCCACTCTTGGGGCATCATTCGACTTATCAAGAGAGGCCGATACAGTTACCTTGCTGCTAGGTAGCCAAGCATCACCCGTGTAGCTGGCTGGTATAGGAGTCACTTGCAGGTTGAGAGGTTCGCTTTGAACCTTAATCATTCTTCTGCCAGTTGACGTGTTGATCATTGCTTGAATGCTTTGCGGTGGTATCGTTAATAGACCGCTACGCTGTGGAAACGCTAAATAATCCCGCGTAATCACCTGATACTGCGTGCCATTAACCGTTTGATAATTCATCTGGTCGTCAGCAAGTCTTTCAATGACAAGATCAGGATGCGAAGGAACTGATCGGTTCGCATTCTGAAGTGCAACTGACGTATAAAGTTTGACGCTCAATATGACTTCTTGCTGAAGGTATGGCTCTATTTCAGAGACTTCCGTTTTTAGCATGACAGGCGGATTACCATTGCCGTCCAAGAGCTGCGGAGAGCTTTTTATGGTCAGTCTAATTGGTTGGGATTCATGATCGCCTATTTTAATCGGTGGAATTTCAACCGTGCCGACAGATTTTGGCATCAAGGTGACAACCCAGAAGTTTAAAGCAGTGCTGGTGCCTAAGTTGAAGCTAAATTGGCTATTTTGGCTTTTACCCAAAATATCAAAATCGCGTTCTAAGGGGGTTAGATCTGGCCCGTTCCCGGTGTCTGAAAAATCAGCACGTAAAGTCAGTTGGACGACTTCGTTCTCGGTTGAAACGTTTTTATTGAGAGTTGCAGTAACGCTGGCGGCATGAATAGAGCTTGATAATGTAATAAAAAGCAGGGTCGTCATTAGTGAGAAAAACAAGCGACTTGGCTTGTTTTGCGATATTAATGAAAGGAAGTATTGCTTTATTACCATGGGTTTTGCCCATCCTCTTGCGAAAATCGATTTTCATTGCGCTTTTCTTGGTGTAAATACCAGAGCTTGCGTTGCAGTAGTAATCCTGGGTCGTCTTGGATTTGTCTTAGCCACTGGTTCAGCGCTTGTGTTTTTTCTTTGTCTAACTGTGTGTTTTCAGGCTTTTTCTGTTTTTGTTCGTCTGAGTTTTCATCTTGCTTATTATCCTCAGGTGTTTTGTTTTTGTCTTGTTTTTCGTTCTTTTTATTATCTTTTTTTGAGTCAGACGGATCTTTTGAGTCGTTTTTATCCTCAGAATCGCTTTTATTATCTGCATCAGACTGGTTGGGTTGTTTGTTTTGATTCTTCTCTTTGTCTTGTTGTTTAGATTTTTCCTGTTCTTTTTTCTGTTGGTCTTTCTTTTGTTGTTCTTGTTGCTGTTTTTTTAAGTAATCGAGATTGTCTTTGGCGGCTTTTAGTGAAGGGTCCTGTTCCAATGCTTTTTCATAGGCTCGAATAGCCTGTTCAGTATCGCCTGATAATGCCAACGCATTACCCAAATTATAATTTTCTGCCGAATTTCTATTTAGGTTTTCTAGCTGCTGAATTGTTTCAGGATAATTTTCTAAAGCGTACGATGAGGCTGCTTTCCACTCTGGTTGCTGAAAGTATTGATCTGCAGCTTGCCAATTGCCCTGATCCACAGCTTGTTGACCTTTTTGATCTGGCGTCAAAAACCAATCAAGAGGTGAAGCTTGTAGCTTCTCTGAAGGCAAATAAATGACACTAACCAGCAGCATAAAAAGCATGCCTTTGCGAAACTGAAATGCCAGCCAAAATAGAAAGGGTAAAGCAAGCCATTGGCCTTGTTCTATCCAGTGTATGCTTTTATTTTGTGCTTTTTGGGTTTGCTGATTATCCAATGCGGTATTGGTGATCTGCGCGAGCTCTTGAGAGCTTAAGCGTCCTTGGTGAAATGTCCCGCCAAGCGATGTTGTGAGGGCTTTTAAGTCTTTGATCGGTGTGATCGGCGAGACATTCCTGCCATTCTTTTTCAGAATTTGGCCGTCAGGTAGTTTGATCAATGATGTGTTCGTTGTGCCAACAGCCACTAAATCCAACTGTACGTTTTTGCCTTTAAATAACGCAGGGATTGCCGTCTTATCCTGTTCGCTAAGGTCATCGGTTAACACAATAAGATGCAGTGGCGTGGCGTCGTCTTTGCTAAGAGATAATGCGGTTTCAATACCACTGGTCAAGTTGCTGCCATACGTCGGCATGATGATCGGATCTAATGCGAGCAAAAAATGGGTGATGGTTTCTCTGTCTTGGCTAAAAGGGCTGATAACAAAGCCTTCGCCAGCAAATGCGACCAGTGCAATATCGCCTTCTTTACTTTGGGCCAAGATATCTCGAATAGTTTGCTTTAACTGAGTTTGTCTATTGGGTTTAATATCGGTTGCGTACAGTGACAATGATTGATCGACAACTAATACCGTTTTCTGGGTATTTTCAAACATGGTGGTTGGCGCTTTCGTCCAGCTGATGCCAGCTAAGCTAATCCAACATAACGATATTGCTGCTAAACCGAACCATTTATTCACATTGCTGGATGTATTTTGATAAACCAAATGCTGCATCAAACGCTGATCGACCACTTTATTTAGCGTGCTTTTATTCGAACTTCTTCCTGTGATGAAATACGCCAGTAGCAAGGTTATAGGTAACAAAATAAGCCAATAGGGGCGTTCAAAATGAATCAAGTCAAAAAGCATCATGCTTGACCTCCTTTGCGCGAGATTCTTTTATGAAAAAAGTTACTATTCAATGTAAGTTGCTTGCTGGCGAGTAGTGCCAAACCTAGAAAGATAATCGAGCCAAGACCTAGCCAATGGAACAAGCTGGTCAGTGGTCGTTGCCAAATATCTTCGGCAGGAGTTGGTTCTAACGCATCAAGTGTTTGATAAATGGCTTGTAGATCTTCGGTGCTTTTGGCGCGGAAGTATTCACCACCTGTTTGTGCGGCAATGTTTTTTAATAGCGTTTCGTCTAGATCGCTTGAAGGATTGATGGCTTTGGGCCCAAAGAAGCTTTGTACAATCATGCTGTCTGCGCCAATGCCTATGGTGTGGATTTTTACGTTTTGTGAGGCGGCAAAGGCGGCGGCTTGTTGTGGTTGGACTCGACCTGCGGTATTCGCGCCATCCGTCATTAAAATAAGCACTTTTTTATCGGAGGGTTTGTCTTCGAGTCTTTTTATTCCCAGTCCGATGGCATCGCCAATGGCCGTCTGTTCACCAGCAAAACCAATTTGAGCTTCTTGCACGAGCTGATTAATCGTCTTGGTATCAAAGCTTAGTGGTGCTTGTAGATAGGCTTTTGAGCCAAAAACGATAATACCAATACGATCACCGCGGCGTTCTTGAATAAAGTCAGACAAAACAGATTTGGCGGCTTCTAATCGGTTTGCCGGTTGGCCGTTGAGCGCCATGTCGGTAACTTGCATGCTGCCAGATAAATCGAGAGCAATCAGCAAGTCTCGACCTGACGGAGTGACTTTTGTCGGTTCGCCTAACCAAACCGGTTGGGTCATCGCAAAAATCAGCAGAATCCAAGAAACCAATAGGCAGGCGTAACGCAAAGCTGGGCGTTTAGGTATCGCTTTGCCATCTTGGTGGTTGACTAACTGTTCCGTATTACCCCACCAAATACCGTCGCCTTTTGGTTTGGCTTTTGGCAGAAAATACATAATAAAGGGCAAAGGTAAAAGAAGAAGGAACCAAGGCCAAGACAATTCAAGCATGGTGTTTCCTTATCCAATAACAAGTGTTTTTTATCATAGTGTTGCGTTGTTCTGTGGCTAGCTCAATCTGGCTTCTATAAGGACCATCGATAAACTCGCCGCCAAGAGAAGAAAACTGTCGTTTTGCTGGCATGGATTTGTCTAACGTTTCAAACAAGGTCTTGCTGGGCAAAGCGGCGGTTTCTGTTTTGCCTTCACTAATAAGGCAGCGTCTAACCATTTCGTGGCAAAGTAAAATGCAGTCTTTATCGCTAAGCTCGCTCGATGTATTGGTGACGGCAGACAAAGCTTCCCGTCGATATGTGCGCTTTTTGTGGCGTCGATACCATAAGATGAGCAAGCCTATAAGGAATAAAACAATGGCAGCTACAATAAGCCAGGTCCACCAAACTGGCGGCCACATTGGGACAGATTGGGGCAGCAGGTAAGCTTTGTGCGGTAAGTCTATTGCTTGTGTTGCTGGTTGTAGAGGTGCTTGTGCAGCAGGCATTAGTGTAACGCTCCTTGTGAAAGTAAATAACGAGCGATTTTTTCAGGTGATTCGGTGATATCAAATATTTGGTGGCGAATGCCAAAAGAAGCCAGCTTTTTACGCATCAACGTATTTTGTGAGAGGAAATCAGCTTTCGCTTGTTGCATACTGTTTTTGCTGATGGTCACGGGTTTAATGCCATTATTGTCGGCCATCTGATATTGGCCAGCAGGTAGATTAAAAACATTGCTATCGATGATTTGTATCCAGTGAACAGAATTGTGCTCGGCCAGCTTCATTAATGCGCTTTCTTCGTCATCATTCCAGCTTTGTTTGTCTGTCAGTATTATCACATCTTTATTGTGAGCTTTGTTGGTAAGCAAGGTGTTCGACCAAATACTGGTCGTATTACTGCCATTGGCTCGGTTTTCTATCTTAGACGCGTCTTTTAAATAGTTTAAAAGCGTAGACAGAGTGCCAGATTTATTGCTGGCATGTTCTTGGTTGCCGTAGGTGATTCGATAAGACAGAGTGTCGCCTTGCTGTTTGGAGCGCCACGCAATAATACCTGCAAGCTGAATAAAGCGCGTTGCAATAAAGGTATGACGAGTTCCAAAATAAGCGCTGCTAGACAGATCCAGTAATAACAGTCGTTGATGGTCGTTTTCTTGCGCATAAAGTCGAGTATGAGCTTGGCCTGTTCGAGCCGTCACTCGCCAATCTATATGGCGCAAATCATCGCTGGCTTGATAAGCCCGAAGTTCGAGCATTTCCATGCCATGACCTTTTTGTCGTGAACGACGCTCTCCTGAATTGGTCGCAAAACGAATGGCTTTGGGTGCTCGTCCTAAATGCTTAGCATAACTCGCTAATAGAGCGAAATGGACATCATCTAGCTCAGGAGATTCGGGTGATAATAATGGACTCATCGTACTAATTGCCTTTTGCTGCGATTCCCTGAGTTACAGTGCAGGAACGTGACTAATCAATCTCTTCAATAGATCGTCAACGGATAATCCAGCGGCTTGTGCTTCAAAAGTTGTGATGATGCGATGGCGTAACACTGGCAAAGCAATCTGGCGAACATCGTCTGGTGTGACAAAATCTCTACCGTTTATCAAAGCATTGGCGCGAGCGCAACGATCAAGAGCCAAGGTGCCACGAGGGCTGGCGCCAAATTCAATCAGATTCGTTCCCTTGCCTGCTTCACCTAAATAAAGTTCTGGTTGGCGGGTTGCCATGACGAGCTGCACTATGTATTGCTCGACACTTTCAGACATATACAAAGATAAGGCTTTATGCTGAAGTTCAAGAATTTCATGGGGTTTGCAAATTGGCTGTGGCTTGCTTGCAGAGGTTTTGTGCAAATCTTGCTGACGCACTAATCTCAGTACATCCAATTCGCTAGCAGCGCTTGGGTAGCCGAGGTTTATCTTCATCATAAAACGATCAAGCTGCGCTTCAGGCAAAGGATAAGTGCCTTCTTGCTCGATTGGGTTTTGCGTGGCAATAACGAAAAACAGTGCAGACAGTGGATAGCTATGATTGCCAACGGTGACTTGTCTCTCGCCCATGGCTTCAAGCAGTGCAGATTGTACTTTGGCTGGCGCGCGGTTGATCTCGTCGGCTAGCACTATGTCGTTCATAATAGGGCCGGGGATAAAACTGAACTTGCCCGTTTCTTGCTGATAAATATCGGAACCTGTCACATCGCCGGGCAACAAGTCTGGCGTAAATTGAATGCGTTGGAAGCGGCTATCGATGGCGCTAGCAAGAGCTTTTGCAGCAGTAGTTTTTGCTATGCCCGGTGGCCCTTCTAGAAGCACATGGCCATTAGCGATTAAAGCGACAAGTAATTCATGGGTTAAATCTGGTTGGCCAACAACGGCGTGATTTAGGTGATCTTTTAATTGCTCAATTACAGTTACCATCGAACCTAGGTTCCTTATACTTTTGTCAATAAAAGTGTCAACGCAAGATGAAACCCTTGCAAAACGACTGTGCTCACCAATACTTTGTTAAAAACAGGCTTAAAGCGCTCATTTATAACCTATAAGCTCGGCTTTGGCGTCTGTTTTTGCCTCGTCTTGGCTTCGCTCGTGACTTCGTGCAAAGGTCTCCATATAATAGCCTTCATCTTATCGGATTCAAATCTTTACGCACAGGGTGATCTCTGTAAGGGTAACGTAAGTACAGGACGAAAAAATGGCGAAAATTGTATTAAATGTGGCTTTGCCTGCGTTTAAATATGAAGCTATGTACGCAGGTGCGGCGAAAAACCTAGTCGCGAGCAGTCTAGATGGGCGTAAAGTTCAGTTGCCTTTGTCGGCTTTTCAGCGTTTTGTTACTCATCAAGGGATTTACGGTTTTTTTGAAATAGAATTTGATGACATGAATAAACTGATTGCCGTTACTAAAGTTAAAGCGTTTTAAATTAGATAGCCTAAAGTTACATAGCGATAAACCCGATAGCACGAATTAGAAGATTAAATAAATTAGACAGCACCGACCAGATAAGGCATTTATCTGATTTTAACCGCCTAGGAGCCCTAACAATGTACCAACTTGCTCGCTCGTTACTTTTTAAATTGGACCCAGAAGTGTCTCATGAATTGTCATTGGATCTTCTTGCAGCAAGCAGTCGATTGGGTTTGAACAAATTTCTAGGTGGATTGCCATCGACTAAACCGGTTGATGTGATGGGGTTGCGTTTTCCAAACGCGGTAGGTTTAGCAGCTGGTTTAGATAAAAATGCCGATGCGTTTGAAGCCTTGGGCGCATTAGGTTTTGGTTTTGTTGAAGTAGGAACTGTGACCCCAAAAGGGCAAGCAGGAAATCCTAAGCCACGTTTGTTCCGTTTGCCAGAGCATGAAGCCATTATCAACCGCATGGGCTTTAATAACAAAGGCGTGGATCATTTGGTTTCACGGATTAAATCTCACCGCTATCCTGGTGTGTTGGGTGTCAATATTGGCAAAAACCTAACCACATCGGTAGAAGATGCGGCAGCAGATTATTTGGCGTGTTTAGAAAGCGTTATTCCTTACGCAGATTACATTACAGCAAACATTAGCTCGCCAAACACACCGGGACTTCGCAGTCTGCAGTTTGGCGAAAGCTTAGCTCAGTTAATTGCGCCATTGGTTGCGGCACGTGACCGTTATGAAGCAGAACACGGTAAGCGTGTGCCTTTAGCGGTAAAAATCGCCCCTGATATGACTGATGACGAAATTAAAATGGTTGCTGATACTCTAGCTGAGCAGGGTGTTGATGGTATTATTGCCACCAATACTACCTTGTCTCGTGATGCGGTTTTGGGCCATAAGTTTGAAAAAGAAGCGGGCGGATTGAGCGGCATGCCTGTTCGTGATGCGTCTACTCATGTAGTTAAAGTATTGGCTGAACATTTGAAAGACACCTTGCCTATTATTGGTGTTGGCGGTATTTCAAGTGGCGCCGATGCGGTAGAAAAACTGCAAGCTGGTGCGCGTTTAGTTCAGATATATTCGGGCTTTATTTATCACGGCCCAGAGTTAATTAAGGAAGCAATAGCAAGCACTGATGCTTATTACCGAGAACTTGATCTCGGCATCTAAAGATCGAATTGAAAACAAGGTGCAGCGTATTTTGTATCTTGTTTAAAAAAGAGGGCGGGACACAATCCCGCCCTCTTTATGCGTTTCGAAACATTCATTGAAATTTAAAAAAGTATTTTATAAATGAGCACGATATTACAGACAACTGATTCAGCAAGTCAGGTTTACGCATTAGAAATAACCTGTCCTCTTGGGTTGGAAAATGTCTTAGAAAAAGAGCTGCATGGTGAAGGTCTGACGCAAACTCGATTGGGTGAAGCGCAGGTTAAGCTGACAACAGACTTAGAAGGTATGTACAAAGCTTGCCTTTGGTCTCGCGTTGCAACTCGCGTTATGTTGCCGATTGCCAATTTCAAAATGGAATCTGCCGACGACTTATACGATGGCGTAAAAGCGATTCAGTGGTCCGACCACATGAATGCAAGCAACACCATCGCGATTGATTGCCACGGCACCAATCACCATATTCGTAACACTCAGTTTGGTGCGGTTCGTGCGAAAGACGCGATTGCCGATTACTTTGTGGCCTTATCTGGTGAACGTCCTAACGTTGAAAAAGAACAACCAGAAGTCCGCATTGCTTTGCGTATCAAACGTGAAGTAGTGACAGTGAGTATCGATTTATCCGGCGAAAGTATGCACCGCCGTGGTTACCGTCAACAAGGCGGCATGGCACCTCTTAAAGAAAACTTAGCGGCCGGTCTTTTGCTACGCGCAGGTTGGGGAAGGGATTGCGGTTTGACGCAATTAATCGATCCTATGTGTGGTTCTGGTACTTTCCTGGTTGAAGCCGCGATGATGTCTTTGGATATCGCGCCGGGGTTACGTCGTCCATATTGGGGATTCAAAGGCTGGAAACAGCACGATCACCGTATGTGGCAACAGCTGATGGATTTCGCTAAGAACCGTAAAAAAGACCCTGCAACCTTGGGTATTCGTTTTCAAGGTACGGATAGAGAGCAAAAAGCCATTGCTGCCGCGCGAGAAAACATCAAGCGCGCAGGGCTAACAGATGTCATTGATGTGACCATGTCGTCGTTCCAAGAACACGAATTCGATATCAACCCTGATGCTCCGGGGCTATTAATTACCAACCCACCTTATGGTGAGCGTATCGGTGATGAAATGGCCTTGATTGCCTTGTATCGTCAGTTAGGCGAATGGGTTGTGACTCACGTGCGTGGCTGGCAGTTTATGATGCTAACCAGTAATGATCATCTGGCGCGTCAAATTCCAGCTAGACCAGAGAAAAGCACACGAGTGATAAACGGTGGCATCGAGTGTCGCGCTTATCAGTTCCCATTGTTGGCTGGCAGCATAAAAGAAGACGTCGTCGCGCAATCGGTCATGACGCCGGGCGCACAAATGTTTGCTAACCGTCTGCAAAAGAATGCTAAGAAATTGAAAAAATGGGTCGAGAAAAACAAGATCCAGTGTTACCGCGTTTATGATGCTGATATGCCAGAATACTCTGTTGCTATTGATGTCTATGACAATTGGGCGCACGTTCAAGAATATCAGGCACCAAAAAGCGTTGATCCAGAAAAAGCCAAACAGCGTTTGTTTGAAGTAATGTCTGCCATTCCGACTGCGTTGAATATTTCAGAATCCAATGTGATCTTGAAACAGCGCCAAAGACAGACTGGCAAAGAGCAATATGAAAAATTCGATCAGACGAAACACGAAATGATCGTAGAAGAATACGGCTGTGAATTCATCGTTAATCTAAAAGATTATTTGGATACTGGTTTATTCCTTGATCACCGTCCAGTACGTAAATTGATTCAAGACAAAGCCAATGGCGTACGCTTCTTAAACTTGTTCTGCTACACAGCGACCGCGTCGGTTCATGCTGGACAAGGTGGTGCGCGCAGTTCGTTGAGTGTCGATATGTCGAACACTTACACCGAATGGGCGCGTCGTAATATCGAATTGAATGAATTTTCAGATCGTCACCATCAGGTAGAGCGTGCCGACTGTATTGAATGGCTAAAGCAAAGCCGTGATAAGTTTGATTTGATCTTCATGGACCCGCCGACGTTTTCGAACTCGAAAAAAATGGCAGATATCCTAGATATTCAGCGCGATCATGGTGAACTTGTACGTTTGGCGATGGCAAGACTGGCGAGAGGCGGGGAGCTTATCTTCTCTAATAATTATCGTCGTTTTGTATTGGACGAAGCGTTAGAGCAAGAATACGATGTGAAAAACATCACTCGCGAAACGCTCGACCCAGATTTTGATCGTAACGACAAAATTCACCAGTGCTACATTATTAAGAACAAGTAATTAAGCATAAGTAAGTGAATTCAGTATAATTCGCCGACGTTTTTAAGGCTAAACACGTTGTTTAGCCTTTGCGATTTTTAAAAGTTTTTAAGGTTTGTAAGTTTTATTATGAGAAAGAAAACATTTCGACTTGTGATTAGTTGTCCCGATAGAGTGGGGATTGTAGCGGCGGTGAGTCAGTTTCTGAACGAGCGTCAAGGATCGATTATCGAAGCGAGTCATCACACAGATTTAGAGCAAAAATGGTTCTTCATGCGTCACGATATTGATGCAGAAAGCTTGGCTATTGATGTAGAAACATTCCGCAAAGAATTCGCGCCAATAGCAGAAGAATTCAACATGCGTTGGTATGTGAAAGACAGTGAAGATCGCCCAAAAGTTGTCTTGTTGGCAACCAAAGAATCTCATTGCCTAAACGACATCATGCATCGCTGGCACACAGGCGAACTGAACTGTGAAATCGTTGGTGTTATCGCGAACCACGAAGACCTACGTTCTATGGTCGAATGGTACAAGATTCCATATTTCTGCATTCCAGTGCCGAAAGAAAACAAAATGCCAGCCTTCCAAGAAATTGAAGCCTGCATCGATTCAACGCAAGCCGATACCATTGTATTAGCGCGCTACATGCAAATTTTTCCTGAATACTTGTGTGAGAAATACCGTCACAAGGTAATCAACATTCACCACAGCTTCTTGCCGTCTTTCATCGGCGCTAAGCCTTACCATCAGGCCGCTGTTCGTGGTGTGAAACTGATTGGTGCGACCTGTCACTACGTCACAGCCGATTTAGACGCAGGCCCGATTATCGAACAAGACGTGATTCGTGTTCGCCACAGCCATGCGGCAGAAGACATGGTTCGCTTAGGCAAAGACATCGAAAAACTCGTACTTTCACGTGGACTACGTTACCACTTGGAAGATCGTGTTCTAGTGCACGGTAATAAAACCGTTGTGTTTGCTGAATAAAGCAACCATTGCAAGGTTTGTGAAAGGGAAGGCTTCGTGCCTTCCCTTTTTTTTAGCTTTCTGAAACCGTTGATCAACGACTAGGCTCGTGGCAGGATGAAAAAGGTTTCTTTTTTTATCTTTTTGTAATCTTCATGGTAGAAAATTACCCTTCTTGAAAAAAGTGTCTATAGTCTATAGTTAACATGAACGATAAATGATCAATTGATTTAAATTTAAGAGACGGCAGGCAATGTGAGGTGAACAATGAAACTCAAGTTAACGCCAACTCAAAACTTATGTGTTGGGTATCTAGAATCTGGTTTTAAATTAATCCAATTGGGTGAACAATTTTATTTTATCAAAGGCGAGCGACGCCAGAAGGTATTGCCAAAAACCTTAGATGCACTAGTGAACCGCGGCGCACTGGCTCACACAGAGCAGGGCGACTATACGCTAAGCGATGAATTCGTAGAACATCGCAAACGCATGCGCGAAATGAACGAGCCCAAACAGACTCGCCATTGACAACCTATTTATATCTACCTTGGCCCCATTTTTTCTTCTCAGGTGAATGGGGCCTTTTTTATACGCCAACCTTTCTTCTCTGGC
>TARA_R110002033_G_scaffold47786_7_pt1 | contig 78873 bp, 68 predicted proteins | sample TARA_R110002033 | Tara Oceans TARA_R110002033 (sample SAMEA4397051) | marine metagenome | biome: Polar Biome; feature: [SRF] surface water layer (ENVO:00010504); material: water (ENVO:00002006), including particulate matter (ENVO:01000060) such as... | depth 5 m | reverse complement strand
AGCGGCTGCAAATATACACCCTCTTTTTAATCCCACAAGACTTTTGCAAATCTTTTTTAAATCTTTTTTAAAACATCAAAATAAGCCCTTTATTTACAGCGTTTTACATCCCGAAATATTTTGAAAAATGTTTTAAAAATAAACAAGAATAACATCTACCTATATATAACCACCTCAAAGATTTCATCACAACATGTGATTCTATCAAAAATGAAATCTAAAATATTGCCTGCATCGTTACAAGATGCTATCTTTGCTTTCTATCTATAATAGAAGAATATGATTAAGATTACATTACCAGACGGTAGTATTAGAGAATGTGAAAAAGGAAGCTCCCCAATGGATGTAGCTAAAAGTATTAGCGAAGGATTTGCTAGAAATGTGATTTCTGCAAAATTCAATGATACGGTAGTTGAAGTAACCACTCCCCTTACTGAAGACGGATCTCTTATATTATACACATGGAATGACAAAGAAGGAAAAAAAGCATTCTGGCATTCTTCATCTCACGTCGTTGCACAGGCACTAGAAGAACTATATCCTGGTGTGAAATTAACTATAGGACCAGCTATTGATAATGGCTTTTATTATGATGTAGATCTAGGGGATAAATCAATCTCTGAAAAAGATTTCCCTGAGATAGAAAAAAAAGCTTTAGAAATTGCCAGAGGTAAGCATAACTTTATAATGCATCCAGTTTCAAAAGAAGAGGCATTACAAAAATATAAGGAACAAGGCAACGAATATAAAGTAGAACTTATAGAGAACCTTGAAGACGGAACTATAACTTTTTGCGATCATGACACCTTCACAGATTTATGCAGAGGCGGGCACATACCAAATACAGGCATCATAAAAGCCATTAAAATATTAAGCGTAGCTGGAGCCTATTGGAGAGGTGATGAAAAAAACCCACAACTTACAAGAGTTTATGGTATAGCATTTCCAAAACAAAAAGAGTTAACAGAATATCTTGAACTACTGGAACAAGCCAAGCAAAGAGACCATAGAAAACTTGGAAGGGAGTTAGAACTTTTCACTTTTTCCGCTAAAGTAGGCCAAGGTTTACCTTTATGGCTACCAAAAGGAGCTGCTTTAAGAGATCGGTTAGAGCAATTTTTAAAGAAAGCTCAAAAGAAGGCTGGTTATGAGATGGTTGTTACTCCTCATATAGGTCAGAAAGAATTATATGTTACTTCTGGACATTATGCTAAATACGGAGAAGATAGCTTTCAACCTATAAAGACTCCTAAAATGGATGAGGAGTTTTTATTAAAACCCATGAACTGCCCTCACCATTGTGAAATTTATAATTTCAAACCTCATTCTTATAAAGACCTACCAAAACGTTTTGCTGAATTTGGTACTGTGTATAGGTATGAGCAAAGTGGAGAATTACACGGCTTAACTCGCGTAAGAGGCTTTACGCAAGATGATGCTCATATTTTCTGTACTCCAGATCAATTAGATCAGGAATTCAAAAATGTTATTGACTTATCCTTATATGTATTAGGGTCATTAGGTTTCAACAATTTTACTGCTCAAGTTTCGGTGCGTGATTTAGAAAAACCTGAAAAATATATCGGATCTATTGAGAATTGGGAAAAAGCAGAAAATGCAATTATTAACGCTGCTAAAGAAAAAGGTTTAGATTTTGTAATTGAAAGTGGTGAAGCTGCTTTTTATGGTCCAAAATTAGATTTCATGGTTAAGGATGCTTTAGGTCGACAATGGCAATTAGGTACCATTCAAGTAGATTACAACCTACCTGAACGTTTTGATCTTACCTATAAAGGAAGTGATAACGAACTTCACAGGCCTGTAATGATTCACCGTGCTCCTTTCGGAAGTCTAGAACGATTTATTGCTTTATTACTAGAGCATACTGGCGGAAATTTCCCGCTTTGGTTGATCCCTGAGCAAGCTATTATTTTACCAGTTAGCGAGAAACATGAAAAATATGCAGAAAAAGTTTTAAAATCCCTAGAAAAACACGAAATTCGCGCCCTTATCGACAGTCGAAATGAGACCGTTGGTAAGAAAATACGAGAAGCAGAGATGAACAAGTTACCATTCATGCTGATTGTAGGAGAAAATGAAGAGTCTGAAAATACCATTTCTGTAAGAAGACATGGAGGTGAAGATTTAGGTTCTATTACCATTACTGACTTTGAAGAGTTGGTATCTAAAGAAATAAATAGTACCTTAAAGTCGTTTTAAAAAAATAAGTTTAATTAAAAAGTTTTAGTCATAGCAATTAGAAAGAGATTTAGACCCCAACCACGGAGGGAAGACAAAAACCCTCACAAGATCAACGCACAAATACTTTCTCCTAACGTCAGGTTGGTAGGTGATAATGTAGAAGTAGGTGTCATCCCAATTAGGGAAGCACTAAACAAAGCTGAGGAGCTAGAATTAGATTTGGTAGAGATATCTCCAAATGCTGATCCTCCTGTATGTAAAATAACGGATTACAAAAAGTTTCTTTACGAACAAAAGAAGCGTGAAAAAGTAATGAAAGCCAAGGCGACTAAAGTAGTCGTTAAAGAAATTCGTTTCGGACCACAAACTGATGATCATGATTATGAGTTTAAAAAGAAACATGCAGAGAAATTTTTAAAAGATGGCGCTAAGTTAAAAGCTTACGTTTTCTTTAAAGGACGATCTATTGTTTACAAAGATCAAGGTGAAATACTCTTGCTTAAGCTAGCTTCTGAATTAGAAGATTTAGGAAAAGTTGAGCAAATGCCTAGGTTAGAAGGAAAGAGAATGACTATGTTCTTAGCTCCAAAGACTAGTAAGAAATAATATAGTACAAATTACGCCTGATTAGTTAGGTGTAATTTAAAAATAGGAATACTGCCAGCTTTTTAGCTGGCAGTATTAATAAAAATAAGCGAGATAAATTAATAAACTAGGAACAAAATGCCTAAACAGAAAACAAAATCCAGTGCTAAAAAGCGATTTAAGCTTACAGGTTCGGGTAAAATTAAAAGAAAGCACGCTTTTAAAAGTCATATTCTAACGAAGAAGTCTAAAAAGCGTAAGCTTGCGTTAACTCATTCAGGACTAGTTCATCAGGCCGATGTTAACAGTATCAAAGAACAATTACGTTTAAAATAATTGTCGCTTTGCCGGTAAATTAATTATTAACCATGGAGTTAGGCAAAAAAGAAAGTGTCGATTATCGACCGCCTACTACAAAAACAATTTAAAAGTATGCCAAGATCAGTAAATTCAGTTGCTTCAAGAGCCAGAAGAAAAAAGGTAATGAAGCAAGCCAAAGGTTACTTTGGAAGACGTAAAAACGTTTGGACAGTAGCTAAAAATGCGGTTGAAAAAGCAATGTTATATGCTTACAGAGACCGTAGAAACAAGAAAAGAAATTTCCGTTCCTTATGGATTACCCGTATTAATGCAGGTGCTCGTTTACACGGAATGTCTTATTCTCAGTTTATGGGAAAAGTAAAAGCTAATAACATCGAATTAAACCGTAAGGTTTTAGCCGATTTAGCTATGAATCACCCAGAAGCTTTTAAAGCAGTAGTTCAAAAAATAAAGTAACATTAACAATATATCTCGCTTATAAAAAATCCGATTCTCACGAATCGGATTTTTTTATACCTTTATTTAAATACACAACAACTATTTAATTTTAGAAATTGCTTCTTTAAACTCATCCCAATTTATAAGTTCATCACCAGATTTATCATAACCTTCTATCAACTTGGAAGAAACTACACCTCGTATAAATCCGTTTATTTCGGCCTTCTTCAATAATTCTACAATTTCGCCTTTTGTTAATTTACCATCACCATCTTTATCAAAAAAAGCAAAAGCTTCCTGTGGTGTATTAAAATGATTTGTTATTAAAATTTGAACCTTATTTAGAATATCTTCTTTTGCTCCCATAACTATGAATTAATTAAGTACTAAATTAAAATAATTTCTTCATTAAACTCCAAATGCAGTTAACACCAAATTCCTTCCCGATGCATTATTCCGATGTTCACATAAATAAACCCCTTGCCAAACCCCTAAATTCAATCTCCCATTAGTAATGGGTATTTGGACAGATGCCCCCATTAATGATGATTTTATATGCGCAGGCATATCATCAGAACCTTCATAATCATGCAGATAATAAGGAGCATCTTCTGGAACCATTTTATTCATATGGCTTTCAAAGTCTAAACGCACTGTGGGATCTGCATTTTCATTTAGGGTTAAACTTGCAGATGTATGCTTTATAAAAATTTGCAACAGGCCCATATTTATATGTTTAATTTCGCCCATGGTATTCGTAATTTGATCGGTAATCAAATGAAACCCTCTTGAATGGGGTTTAAGTTTAATCTCTTTTTGATGAAATTTCATATTAAAAAATACTAATTAGAATCTTAATACAAACTTATCTCTTTTGAGCACCAATCTTAAGTAGTTATCGAATAACTTTGCAGCTTTGAAAATTAAAACTATGGATTTATCTCAAATAAAAATGGTGGTTACCGATATGGATGGAACTCTTTTAAATTCCAAACATGAAGTAAGCAATCGGTTTTTTAATTTATTTACTGAATTAAGAAAAAGAAATATCCTGTTTGTGGCGGCGAGCGGAAGACAATACAATAGCATTATTGATAAGCTAGAACCGATTAAGAATGACATTATAGTAATTGCTGAAAATGGTGGATTCGCGGTCCAAAACGAAAAAGAAATAGTATCTACTCCTCTACCGAACCATACAAAGAACGAAGTAATTACCTTACTTAAAGATGTTAAGCATATTCATCCAGTACTTTGTGGAAAACATAATGCATACATTAACAATGACTCTGCGTTATTTGAACAGAAATTAAAAGAATATTATTCTAATTATCAGGTATTGGATAATTTAACAGATTTTGATGGCGAAATTGTTAAGATTGCTATTTACCATTTCGAGAGTTCTGAAAAGTTCATTTATCCAAAGGTTTTTCATTTAGAAAATGAACTACAAGTAAAAATTTCTGGTGCCAATTGGGTTGATATTTCAAGTAAGAATGCCAATAAAGGATATGCTTTACAGAAAGTAATGCAAGAAAACAACATTCAGCCACATGAATTATTAGTGTTCGGAGATTACAACAACGATCTAGAAATGTTAGCGCTAGCGGATTACAGCGTTGCTATGGAAAATGCACACCCTAATGTATTGAAACTGGCAAATTATAGCACTAGTAGTAATGATGATTTTGGCGTTGAGCGTGTATTGGAAAAGCTTGTAAAGCTATAATCCAATCACGTTTTTTGCTTTTTCTTTTTAGCTGCAGGGAATAACACATTGTTAAGTATCAATCGATACCCAGGGGAAGAAGGGTGTAATTCTAATTCAGTTTTTGGATCTCCTACACGGTGTTGGTAATCTTCAGGGTCATGGCCTCCATAAAATGTAAAAAAACCTTTTCCTTTTATTCCATGAATATAGCGCGCTTCACCATTTACTTTATTTTCTCCTAAAATTAAAACCGTTGGTTTTATTTCATTTCTTTCAAATGAAGTTGTTTGCCCCATAAACCCTTTCACCAATGCGGTATGATTTTGACAAAGCATCGTTGGAACCGGATCCCATTTTGCAGAAAAATCCATCAAGGAAAAATAATCCGTCTCTTTACCAATATTACGTTTCTGCGTCATATCAATAGATGAGAATTCATATTGCAATGGGTTTCTTTCCAATGTGAAATTCGTAAAGGCAAAGGTTTTGCCGTAATCTATTTTAGTTTGATAATTGGCCTCAGATGGGTCACCGTCGAACATTGCCTCACAAATATCTACGCCATCTGAGGCCGACAATGCGATATCAAAACTATCGGTCGCCGAACACATGGCGAACATAAAGCCCCCACCTATAACGTAATTCCTGATTTTCAAAGCAACTGCTCTTTTTTCTTCTGAAACCTTAGAATAGCCTAATTTACGAGCTAAAGCTTCCGACTCCTTTTTGCTCTCTAAATACCAAGGGGCTGCTCTATAGGCTGCATAAAATTTTCCATACTGCCCAGTAAAATCTTCATGATGTAAATGGAGCCAATCAAATAAAACTAATTTATCTTCTAAGACTTCCTCGTCATAAACCGTTTCATAGGGAATCTCTGCATACGTGAGTACCATAGTAACAGCATCATCCCATGGTTGCGTGCCTTTAGGTGTATACACCGCAATTTTTGGTGCTTTTTCTAAAATAACAGCTTCTTGGTTTTTGGAAGTACTTGCAATTTCACTTAATAGCGAATTCGTTTCATTATCCGAAAGTATCTCAAAGGACACCCCACGAATTTGACACTCTTTTCTAATATTTTCTCCGTCAGGTAATAAAAAAGAGCCTCCACGGTAATTTAAAAGCCATTGCACTTGCTGCTGTTTTGTCAATACCCAATAGGTAATTCCATAAGCTTTCAAATGGTTTTTTTGGCTTTCAGCATCCATTGGAATAAGGATAGCTGAGGCAAGTATATTTAGAGAGAAAAGAAATAAGATAAAACACAAGAACATTCTTTTCATAGCTGTATTGATCAAGATTCAATCAAATGTAAGACTCATTCGTTTAAAGTTAAACTATATATCAAAAATATGATAACTCACAGGATAATTGAGCAGAAATTAACTGCTTTTCATTACGCCACTTATGAGTTATATCAAAGTTTAATCCCTTAATAAAACTCCCACCAAATAACTGTGTTTACCCATATTTAAAAAGGCACATCATTTTCATCAAAATCTGGAGCATCATTCATCGCACTACCAAAAGCTTGATCTGCATTGGGAAGATTTTTGGTGATAAACGGATTGTCTTCATTCGCATTCATTTTAGATTGGAACTCAAAAGGAGAATCAAAGTCATCTAAGTTATCAAACTTACCTTGATTACCGATAAACTTCAATCTTATATTCTCCAAGCCACCGTTTCTATGCTTTGCCACGATGAATTCTCCTTGTCCAGCAGTTGGTGAACGTTCTTCATCATCCCACTCATCAATTTTATAGTACTCGGGTCTATAAATAAAGGAAACAATATCGGCATCTTGCTCAATTGCTCCAGACTCCCTAAGATCGGAAAGTAATGGTCTTTTTGTTCCCCCTCTTGTTTCCACGGCACGTGATAACTGGGAAAGTGCAATTACCGGTACATTCAATTCTTTTGCTAATGCTTTGAGGTTTCTAGAAATTGTAGAAATTTCCTGTTCCCGATTTCCACCTCCTTTTTGACTTCCACCAGCTGTCATCAACTGAAGATAATCAATCATAATCATTTTAATACCATGTTGAGAAGCCAATCTTCTGGCTTTAGCTCTAAGATCAAAAATTGATAGCGATGGGGAATCATCTATAAATAGTGGGGCTTTTTCAAGCGTTTTCACCTTTACATTTAATTGTTCCCATTCATGTTTCTCTAATTTACCCGTTCGCAATTTTTCAGAAGACAAACCTGTTTCTGACGATATTAAACGTGTAATTAACTGTACTGAAGACATCTCAAGAGAAAAGAAAGCTACAGGAATATTAGAATTTACGGCCATATTACGAGCCATAGACAATGTAAGTGCCGTTTTACCCATACCGGGACGGGCAGCAATAATAATTAAATCACTAGGCTGCCAACCAGAGGTTAACTTATCTACTTTATCAAAACCAGAAGGAACACCACTTAATCCTTCTTTATTGGCTATTTCTTCAATTCTCTTTTTTGCTTGTATTACTAAATTTTGTGCAGTTTCAGCAGAACGTTTAAGATTCCCCTGGGTGACATCATATAATTTAGATTCTGCCGTATCTAAAAGATCAAAAACATCTGTAGCTTCGTCGTACGCATCTTCGATAATTTCGTTCGAAATTTTTATTAAACTACGCTGAATATACTTTTGCAATATGATACGCGCATGAAACTCAATATGGGCGGAAGACGCCACCTTTTGAGTCAATTTTATCAAATAAAAGTCACCACCTACAGCCTCTAGTTTCCCATCCTTTTTTAATTGAGAAGAAACGGTTAATAAATCGACTGGTTCTGAGGTTTCAAACAATTTAAAGATAGCTTCAAAAATAAATTTATGGGCATCTTTATAAAAAACTTCAGGATGTAAGATATCTATTACCTCATCAATACCTTTCTTATCAATCATCATTGCTCCAATCACAACCTCCTCTAAATCAATAGCTTGAGGAGGTATTTTCCCTCTCTCTAAGTTAATGATATTAGATTTATCAATCTTATGTCCAACAATTGGGCTAGGTCTCTCCATATGTACGAAAGTATGTAATTAACTCTCAGTTAACATTAAAAATTAATATTCTATGTTCACAAGTCATCAACAATTGCGCTGTTAATAAGTTACGATTTTCTGTTGATAACAAAAAAAATCTGAAGAATTAATTCTTCAGATTTTGTATTTGTAAGAAAAAACATGTGTTAGTCATTAAATACCCCCATATTGGCGTATTTATCCATTCTAGTTTTTATTAATTCTTTTGGTGATAACTTTTTAAGTTCATCAAAATGAGAGACAATTTTATTTTTTACAATTTCAAAAGTCTTATCTCTATAACTGTGAGCTCCACCTGCAGGTTCTCTTACAATTTCATCAATAAGTTTCAGTTTTTTCATATCAGTTGCTGTAAGTTTTAAAGCTTCAGCTGCAATTTCTTTATATTCCCAACTCCTCCATAGTATTGAAGAACATGATTCTGGAGATATTACCGAATACCATGTATTCTCAAGCATTAAAACTCTATCACCAACACCAATACCCAATGCACCACCTGAAGCACCTTCTCCAATAATAATAACGATTATTGGCACTTTAAGACGCGTCATTTCTAAAATATTTCTTGCAATTGCCTCTCCTTGACCTCGCTCTTCTGCTTCAATACCAGGGTATGCTCCCGGAGTATCAATTAAACATACAACTGGAATATCAAATTTTTCAGCAGACTTCATTAGTCTTAATGCTTTTCGATATCCTTCTGGGTTCGCCATACCAAAATTTCGGTATTGACGTGTTTTTGTATTGTATCCTTTCTGTTGCCCAATAAACATATAGCTTTGGTCTCCAATCTTACCCAGACCACCAATCATAGCTTTATCGTCTTTTACATTTCTATCACCATGAAGTTCTAAAAAAGTATCTCCACATATTGCATGGATATAATCTAGCGTATAAGGTCTATTAGGGTGTCTTGAAAGTTGAACCCTTTGCCATGCAGTAAGGTTTTTATAAATTTCTTTTCGTGTTTCAAGTAATTTTTTCTCAATTTGTTTACAGGTTTCTGTAACATCAACATCACTCTCTTCACCAATAATCATGCACTTATCCAATTGCTCTTCAAGCTCTTTAATGGGAAGTTCAAAATCTAAATATTCCATGAGTTTTCCTGTTTAGTTTTATCTGCAGGCAAATATAAAACTTTAAATAGGTATGCCTAGCTCCTACTCCATTTTTTTAATTTTCCTTTATTTTTTAGTAACCCATTGGCTATCACTGTACTCAATATTATTAATGCCCCAATATAAAAGAGGGGATTCATTTTTTCGCTTTCTCCGAGAAAAATAAAAGCCAATAGTATGCCATATATAGGTTCTAAATTTACGGTTAGCATGACGGTATAGGGTGTTAAGAATTTCATCACTTTAACAGAAGCAATAAATGCATAAGCTGTACATATAGAGGCAAGAATAAATAGATAAATCCAATCATTTAGAGCTAACTGAAAGAAATCTGAAGTAAAACTCCCTTGAAAACCTAAATATATAGATACGAAAATAACACCAGCTAATAGCTCGTAAAAAGAGATAACACTTGGTTTTTCTGTGTGTATTAACTTACCGTTCATCAAAGCAAAGACGGAGGATAAGAATGCTGAAATCAATGCTAAAATTATACCTTCTACATATTCGGTTTCTACTTTAAAAATAATATATAGACCAAGTATCACAATAATACCAAAAACAATCTCGTACCAAATTATTTTACGCTTATAAAAAAAAGGCTCTAATAATGCTGTAAAAAACGCGCCTGTTGATAAAGTAGCTAGTGCAACGGATACATTGGATACTTTTATGGCTTTAAAAAATGTCAACCAATGGAGTGCAATTACTACTCCAACAAAAGACATTACGAGTATTTTTCTTTTGGAAATTTTTAAAGAAAATCTTTTCAGTCCTATGAATGTGGCAATAAAACATACCGCAATACCCATTCTAAACCAGACTAATGGCAGCGCATCTAAAGTAATAAGCTTCCCTAAAACCGCGGTAAAACCCCAAATAAATACTATAAAATGTAGGTGAAGGTAATTTTTTAATTTATCGGTCATCACGTATTTGGAGGCTTGTTTCCTTACATCAAAAGTATTAAACTTACTTAACTTTTTGCCTTATGTAATAAGTAAAACCCAAGTATTCCGAACAACAGATTGGGAACAATTACGGCAATTAAAGGAGAAAGACCTGATTGTTCTGCTAAGGTTCCAAATACTCTATCAAAGAATATATAAATAAATGCAACCAAAATCCCAAAAGCTAAATTAACCCCCATACCTCCTCTTCTTTTCTGGGCAGATACTGCCACAGCAATTAAGGTTAGAATAAATGCAGTAATAGGCAACGCCCATCTTTTATATTTAACCAACACATAGGTATTAATATTTGAAGCCCCTTTTCTTTTTTGGTCCTTTATAAAGGTATTTAATTCAAATAAGTTCTTCGTCTCTGCTATATAGGATACAGGAGTTAAATCATTAATCTTAAATGGGAAAATAGTATCTAATCTCCTTTTTGTCTCAATAACTTCTGTCTCTCCCTTTATACTGCGTTTTACGTACGAGGTAAGTCTATATAAGGTATCTGCTGGCACCCATCTAATATTGGCTGCAGATAATTTATATTCTAATTCATTCTCTTCATTAAAATGCTCCATCGTAAAATTATATCCAATTTCTCTGGCTGGATCAAACCTACTTACGTATATAAAGTCTTTCTCATTGAGTTGATTGAAAATATTTTCTGTGACTCTATCTTGCTTGCCCTTCTTAAGGTATTTAAATTTAAATTCATTAAAACCTTTACTAGCTTCTGGTACAATAAACATCCCCATTAAGAGCATGAATACTGCAACTATTACTGCACCAATAAAATAAGGCCTTAAAAATCTAGTATATGAAATTCCTGAGCTTAAAATAGCCACAATCTCTGTATTACTGGCTAATTTAGAAGTGAAAAATATAACCGAAAGAAAAAGAAATATAGGAAGTAACATACTGCCTATATAAATGGAAAAGTTACCTAAATAAATTAATATTTCATTTAAAGGAGCTTCATTATCTTGCATTTTACCGTACTGTTCAGATAAGTGCACCATTATCCCGATAGGGATAAATAGTAATAACATTACTGAAAATGTAATTAGATATCTCTTTAATATGTATTTATCTAAAATGGTCAAGTTTATAGTCTTTTATCCATTTGTTTTACCATTCTATTTTTCCACTCATAAAAATCTCCAGCCAAAATGCGCCTTCTAGCTTCACGAGTCAGCCACAAATAAAACCCTAAATTATGAATTGTAGCTATTTGCTTTCCTAAATACTCGTTTGCAGCAAACAAGTGGCGAAGATATGCTTTAGAATATTCGGTATCCACAAAGGTAAATCCCATTTCATCTATAGGAGAAAAATCGTCCTCCCATTTCTTATTCTTAATATTTATAGTGCCATGTGCTGTAAACAACATTCCGTTTCTAGCATTTCGTGTTGGCATTACACAGTCAAACATATCTATACCTAATGCAATGTTCTCTAGAATATTTATTGGTGTTCCCACACCCATTAAATATCTAGGCTTATCTTCTGGTAACACCTCACATACCACCTCTGTCATGGCATACATTTCTTCTGCAGGCTCACCAACAGAAAGACCACCAATTGCATTCCCTTCTGCACCAACGCTTGCGATATACTCTGCCGATTGTCGTCTTAAATCTTTATATGTTGAACCTTGTACTATAGGAAAAAAAGTTTGACTATAGTCATATTTCAATGGTGTTTTATCTAAATGCTTTATACATCGTTCCAACCATCTATGAGTCATATGCATAGAACGTTGGGCATATTTATAATCACACGGATAAGGCGTGCATTCATCAAATGCCATGATTATGTCTGCTCCAATCGTACGTTGAATTTCCATAACATTTTCTGGAGTAAAAACGTGATAAGATCCATCAATATGTGATTTAAACTTAACTCCTTCTTCTTTAATCTTACGATTACCAGATAAAGAATATACTTGATACCCACCACTATCGGTTAGAATATTTCGATCCCAACCCATAAATTTATGGAGTCCCCCTGCATTTTCTAAAATTTTTGTCTTAGGTCTTAAATACAGATGATACGTATTACCCAAAATAACATCAGGATTAATTTCATCTTTAAGCTCGCGCTGGTGAACGCCTTTTACAGATGCTACTGTACCTACTGGCATAAAAATAGGTGTTTCTATTTTTCCATGATCAGTACTAATTTCTCCTGCTCTTGCTTTACTATTAGGATCGGTATGCTTTAATGTAAATTTCAAATCTTATAATATAAATAAGCGCAAATATAGTTAACTAAGTCTTGGATATTACTTAATAAAAGAATAAAGTTGAATTTGGATTACATTAAATTCTTATGGTTTTGAGTTAATTATATACTTCTACTTTTTTCACTTTTGCCTGAACTAAAATGAGCAATAAAGCATATTATAAATCGTTCATTAAGTAATAAATCGTACTTGGTATTGTCTTTGATATTATAGGTACAAACTAAAATAAAAATAGAACATTATGAAAAAAACAATTTTAACAGCAATACTGGCTCTAATTAGCGGTATTGCGTTTGCACAAAATGATGCAGGCTTTGGTATTAAAGGAGGATTAAATTATGGTGCTAATGGCGATTATTTTGACTCCGCTGAACAAGCATATAAGAATCCAGATGGTAATGTTGGTTATCACCTTGGTGTATTTGGAAAGCTTGGTGACAAGATTTATTTCAGACCAGAATTGGTGTATACTAAAACAAAATCTGATTATGAAAACAATAGTTTAGACATGAGCAAACTTGATGCGCCATTGTTAGTTGGTTTTAATGTAATTGGCCCTTTAAATGTCTTCGCAGGTCCTGCTTTGCAGTACATTTTAGACACGGACTATAGTGGTGTTACTTTTGGTGATGTTAAAAATGAATTTAGTGTTGGCCTGAATATTGGCGCCGGTGTTAATATTGGTAATTTAGGAATCGACTTACGTTATGAAAGAGGATTTAGCGAAAATGAAGTTACAGTTATAGACGCCAACGGAGGCTCAGGACTAATAGGAGATCGTGTTGACACAAGACCAGATCAATTAATTTTAAGTTTGTCTTTAAAATTATAATATACAAAAAAGCCCAACTTGAAGTTGGGCTTTTTTATTTTTGAATTATTATTATTTGGTGTCTTTATCTAAATAATTTGGAATACCATCACCATCACTATCTGGAAATTCTAAAGTTCCATCTGCATTTATTATAATTTCTTCTTTAGTTAACGTACCATCACCATCATCATCAGCATCTAAATAATTTGGGATAAAATTAAAGGTGGTAGACTCTTCTATATCAAAGTCTGAATTATCATTAGCTAATCGGCCATTACCATCAATATCTTCTAAATATGAAGGGATACCATCACTATCATGATCAGTAGGATTCACCGCTAATAAATCAATCTTAAAAATTATTGGAGAATAAGCCGGAATTGTTCCTTGAACATTTGCATAATACCCTAAAGCTGAAGGTATAAAAATCATACCAATTCCATAATCCTTAACTTCAAAAGTACCATCGCCATTATCGTCATAACCATTACCCGCTTTCAAGCTCGTTACTCCATGTGCAAAACCTGTAACTAAACCAGGTAAATTAAACCATACTGGTACGTTAGAAGAATCAAATACATCGCCGTTTAATAATGTTCCCTCGTACTTTACATAAGTTGAATCTGCAAAAGTGGCCGAAGCGCCTAAACCTTGTCTAGCAATTAAATAATAAACTTTATGATCAATCACTTCCGTACCATCAATCCCCACATTTTCTGATTTTACAACTAGTGTTTTAAAACCAAAATTCTCCGAATCTTTTAAAGAAATTTTATCACTATTGGCTCCTGCAATTGTATCTATCTTTATTTTATAATCGAAACCATCTTCTTTAGTCTCAAACTCTTCATAATTATAAAAATGAGTTGCGAAATATTCTTGCAACTTCATTTCATCCTTTACAAATATTTCACTAATATCTGTAGGGGGAATAAATTCAACACTATCATCATCTTTTTTACAAGAAATAATAATTATAGTACTAATTAATAAATAATATACATTTCTGAATTTCATCAATCTTATTTTAAGTGCCGCAAGATACAATTTTCCACTATTTTTGTAGAATAGATTAAGAAAGAATTACCATAGTTTATGCGTATAGATAAATATCTCTGGTGCATACGATATTTCAAAACACGAAATATCGGCACAGAAGCTTGTAAAAAGGGACATGTAAAACTTAACGAAGCTGTTGCAAAACCTTCGAGAGAGGTCTTACCTATGGATAAGATTATCGTTCGTAAAAACCAGATTAATTATGAACTAACGGTTTTAGATATTCCAAAAAGTAGAGTTGGAGCTAAATTGGTAGATCTTTACCGAAAAGATACCACCCCTGCATCAGCCTTTGAAAGCAATGAACTTTTAAAATTCTCCAAGGAGTATTATAGAAAAAAAGGAACAGGCAGGCCCACTAAAAAGGACAGAAGGGATATTGAAGGTTATATAGACGAATCATCTGATATCAAAAAAGGCGAAGAGTAAAGAACGGTTTCTTTATCTTTGATATGTAAACAAAGTCAAATGCAGAATAGAATTTTATCACATCAAGAAATACAGCATAAAATAAAACGAATTGCTTACCAGATATATGAAGCTAATGTAAATGAGAAGGAAATTATTATTGCTGGAATAGAAGGTGGCGGACTAAATTTTGCAAAAAAGATAGAAAAAGTACTGAAAGAGATCACGACTGCAGAAATAACAATTTGCAAGGTAAGTATGGATAAAACCAATCCGCTTCGTAGTGGTGTAAAAACCTCTATACCAGAAGAAAGGTATGCGAATAAATCTGTTGTTTTGGTGGATGATGTTTTAAATTCAGGAACCACATTAATCTACGGAGTACACCATTTTTTAAGAGTCCCATTAAAGCAATTAAAAACTGCTGTATTAGTCAATAGAAACCATAAAAAATACCCTGTTAAGGCCGATTATAAGGGTATTTCATTATCTACATCTTCCCTAGAACAAGTAAAAGTAGAGTTCAAAGCAAAGAATGATACTGTTTATTTATGTTAAACGAGATTTTATTTCATCTACAATTTTTTCAGGGCTTTTTCCATCACAAGTAATAATGTGATTGGCTTTCAAATAAAAATTATTGCGCTCGAATAAATGTTTACCAATAAATTCTGGCAAGCCGTCATTATTTATGTTCGCAATTAAAGGTCTGTTTTCTTTTTCTAATACGAGGCGTTCCACTAACCCTGCAATGGATACTTTTAAATAGAATACGTTAGGAGTTTCGGTTTTGATTACGTCTAAATTATTCGAATAACATGGAGTTCCTCCCCCAGTTGACAAAACAAATGATTTTTTTTCATCCATTAATTCTTGAATATACTTGTGCTCCATTTTCCTGAAAAATAGTTCTCCCTTCTCTTTAAACACCTCCTGAACACTACAATCTAATTTAGATTCTATGTATTCATCTAGGTCTATGAAATTGATATTCAAAATCTTAGAAAGTAATTCACCTATGGTACTTTTACCACTTCCCATATAACCAATCAGTACTATTTTCATATTCCAAATTTGCGTAAAATTGAATTAATTAATAGCCAATTCAAAAAAAAATATTTTTTTTTAATAATAGGCTTGGATAATTAATTATTGATAGTATATTTGCACCCGCTAACAGAGGATATATCTTCATAGCATATTACTAAATAATGACCTGGTAGCTCAGTTGGTAGAGCATCTCCCTTTTAAGGAGAGGGTCCTGGGTTCGAGCCCCAGCCCGGTCACAAAAAAAAGCCTCTTAAATCTAAGATTTAAGAGGCTTTTTGCATTTAGTAGTAATTCCATAAAATGATGTAATCCACCTTAGATTAATTCACAAATCGTCAACATTATTTTTAAACTCCAATAGTAAATTGATATAGAAGGTCGTTTTAAGTACAGAAAAAAATGCAAGGACAATTTTAATTATTTTCTTTATAAATGCTAATATTATGCAACAAAATCTAAAAATTATATAACAAGATTATAAAACTCAAACTACATCTTTGCAACACACATAAAACTAAACCCATGGAAAATAATCAATACGCTAGAGTAGGCACGATAAGAGATAAAGTTATAATTACTAACGAAGAAATGTTTTTACATGAAAGCATTATTCGAGCATTAGCACCTAGTGAAAATATACAGCCTTCAAAATCAGCATAAAACCTTTATGAAGTAATAATAGATTTATAAAAAGAAAAGGGCTGTCCATATGGACAGCCCTTTTCTTTTTATAACATTTTTAACCCAAAAAATAACAATGATATCACAAAAGAAGCAGACTTTAATATTTGTAAAAAAATAGAATAATTTAGAACTTTTAACTGAGTACTGCCCATATTTTAAGAATGCATGTACCAAAATACATCTGTTTATTTACTCGAAAATGAATATTGATTATAGAACATATCAACAGGTCTGCATTTATCTAAATAAAATTAAAAAAGCTAAAAATACGCTTCGAAAATTAGCTCATGATTTTAGTTTTAATGAAATAGATGAAGATGTACAATTGAGAATTTCAATATTCGAAAAAATTGAGGCAAATGTTTTAGCTATATTTATTAACCATGAAGAGCAATTACCATATATACCTCTATCAAGATGCTCCGCTATAACGTATTGGTATGATCAAAAGAGCATAGATAATATTAAAAGTAAAGATTCAATCCTTCAAATTCTATATAAGGGAGATGAAAAATTCATACAGGATTCTAACCTAATCGTCCGAAATGAAAAAACACCCATTTCTCTAAAAAAGGTGTTTTCTCAATTCACTGACACTAACTTTTAAGTGCTAAATAGTAAGAATAAATAGGTATAAAAAATGATAATAATACTTTGCAATTTTTAAATACCGTAAAGAAATTATTGAAATGTATTATTATCATTTATTAACTATAAATGCATGTATTACGCCTGGCAGCCATCCTAAAGCCGTAAGTAAAAGACTTATTAAAAAAGTTACGCCTAATCCGTGTTTTAAAAATACTGCTTAAGGCGGTATAAATATATTTAGTAAAATTGTTAGTAATGACATAATGTATGTTTTTAATTATTTTTAGATGATTGCAAGATGCCTAATACTGAGATTAATACTTGCTTCTAAAAGGCAATTCATTAGCTCATTTCAAAATTCAGTTATGTTAATTTTCAATTTCACTATATAGCGTTTAAATATTGTTTAAATTTACTTAACTGAATATCTAAATTTTTCATTATGATGGCTAACACAAATTTGAATTTATGGTTAGTCGATGACGATGAAGATGATAGACTTTTTTTTTCTGAAGGTTTAGAAAGCTTGAATTACAGAAATATACTAAGAGAGTTTATAAATGGAAAAGAAGCCCTTATTTCTCTCGAAAAAAACATTGATACTCTTCCTGATATAATTTTTTTAGATTTAAATATGCCTATTATGGATGGGCTGGAAACTCTTGATTATATTCGAAAATCAGAAAAATTAAAACATATAATCATTGCTATTTATTCAACCTCTAGCGCAATGACAGATATACAGCGAGCATATGACAAAGGAGCTAATCTTTATGTGATTAAACCCTGTCGCTTCCTCGATTTAAAAAATTGCATGCAAAAGATTCTATCCATGAATTGGCCAGACTTTTTATGCAACTTTAAAAAAGAAGATTTCCTATTAAAAGTATAAATAACCTTATACTGAATAGCTTTTTATACTCTGCATATATCATTTTTAAGGCTACTCTTCTTTTTTTGTCAATGGATGATCTATTTCTCCTAAACCTATAATTCGAATAATATTTACCACCGTGTTATATAACATTAAAACGACAACAATAAGTGCCGCACTTAAAATGCTAGAAACAGCCAAACTTCCATAATAAATTAAATTAAACCAATTATCAGGCACATTATTAGATTCTGTAATAGGCAAATTAAAAATTAAGAAAGACATTAAAGCAAATACAAAAACTACGGTATCTACTTTTGCTATTTGCAAAACGTGATGATAATGGTCTTTTTTCAACTTTGCATTAGAATCTGAGCTTAAGCTTAATAATGTAAGAAGCAATGCTAGTATTGTGGCTGAAGCTAAAACAATTGTATTGCAAAGCATATTCAAACCAGATAAAGAATGCTTTATCAAAATCTTAGCTTCGTATCCACTTAATTCTCCTAATAAAAAAGACCCTGTCAAAATAACAAGAAGAGAGATAATGCCTCCAATGATAGCTCTTTTTGTATATCTGCTTAATTTCACGTGTACCTATTTTAAAAAATAAAATTAAAGCAAATAATTGATTAAAAATGTTTTAAACAATTAGACTATTACCTCAATCGATACCCCATTCTAACTTTAAAAAAATACATTTTAAGGTTAAATAAAAATTGTTTTGAGCTACAATTGATTTTTAAGACCGACTAATTTCGATTGCGGTAAGTAACAGATTACCAGTCTTTAAATCAACACATATGAAAGAACTAGAATATAAAGAAATGGATATGACTATCCAAAAATCTCAAGGGATGGGCGCAGTTTTAGAAGATGGTAGAACAACCTTTAGAGTTTGGGCTCCAAATGCCCAAAAAATATTTGTAATAGGTGATTTTAACAACTGGGATAAGAGCAGCATGCCTCTTGAATTGGAAGAAAACGGATATTGGTCTGGTGTTTTTGCTACCGTAAAAGAAGGAGATGCTTATAAATACCTAATCCATAATAATGGTAAGGAGTATGAACGTAATGATCCCTATGCCTTTGAAGTAACAAGTAGTATTGGCAACTCTATAGTACGAACTCTAAATTTTGATTGGGGTGATGATAATTTTCAAATGCCTAGTTGGAATGAGCTAGTTATTTATGAATTGCATGTTGGTACTTTTAATAGAAAAGACGCTGATAAAGTAGCAACTTTTGATAGCGTAATAGAAAAAATACCCTATTTGAAAGAGCTTGGTATTAACTGTATTGAACTCTTGCCTGTAGCTGAATTTTCTGGAGGTATTTCATGGGGGTACAATCCTGCGCATCCATTTGCTATTGAACAAGATTACGGTGGACCAGATGCTTTAGCTAGATTAATTAAAAGCTGTCATAAAAACGGAATAGCAGTAATAATTGATGTTGTTTACAATCATTTAGGACCATCAGATTTAGATCTTTGGCAGTTTGACGGTTGGGGTGAAAATGATAAAGGAGGAATTTACTTCTATAATGATCATAGGAGTGAAACACCTTGGGGAGAAACTAGACCAGATTATGGACGACCAGAGGTGCGCCAATATTTACGTGATAATGCCTTAATGTGGATAGAAAAATATAAGTGCGACGGATTGCGCATGGATGCAACCTCTTATATACGATTTGAAGGTGGCGGTTTAGGATATGATACTGAAATTGAAGAGGGCAACATTTTGATGAGAGATATTAATGCGGAACTTCAAGAAAAATATCCCTATGTTTTAACCATAGCAGAAGATTTAAAAGGACACAGTATTGTAACTGATAAAATTGAGCATAATGGTTTGGGTTATGGTAGCCAATGGGATATGAATTTTGTTCATCCTGTAAGAGAAGTTTTAGAAGATACACACGATAATTCTCGTGACTTGCAAAAAATTGTTGATGCTTTAGATTTTACCTATAGCAATGACGTTTTTAGAAGAATTGTGTATACAGAGTCGCATGATGAAGTTGCTAATGGAAAAGCAAGAGTTCCAGAAGAAATACAACCTGGGGATGCAGAAAGTGAATATGCCAAGAAAAGGGCAATATTAGGTATAGCGCTAACATTAACAGCACCAGGCATACCTATGCTGTTTCAAGGACAAGAATTTATAGAAGATGAATATTTTCAAGATACCAAAGGCTTAGATTGGTCAAAATTTAAAAAACAAAAAAGCATTCAAAAGTTAGTTCGTGATTTGATTCGCTTAAGAACTGGCCAAGAAAAACAGTCAGGAGGGTTAAGAGATCAGGTTTTAAAAATTGGCCATTTTAACGAAAACACAAAAGTCTTATCTTATATTAGAGAGGATAGAGATGGTGTTGAACCTGTATTAGTTGTTTTAAATTTCAGCAATGCAACTTATACGGATTATGGAATTGGTTTGGAAGAAAATACGAATTGGAGATTACGTTTCAACAGCAGTTGGAAGGGTTATGACAAAGACTTCTCTGATATGGAAATTGAAGGAATGGAAAATTTAGAAGAAGAAACGGATGGCCAAACTTGGACCGGGAAAATAAATTTACCAGGCTATTGTTGCCAAATATACACATGGTAAAAGGTGAAATTAAGGCCTAAGTATCACAATGCTTGTGAAACTTAGGCTTTATCATCTTTAAATTATTTCACCTCCAAAAAAAAATATAAAATTTCATCATAAAATAATCAAACATCAACTGATATAATTATGAAAATCTCTATTGGTATTGTAGGTAGTGGCCCAACAGCAATTTTTTTTCTAAAAAAATTAGCAAGTAGAATTACTGAAATTTCAGGTATTATAGATTCCATAACAATTTTTGAAAAAGATGGTATTGCAGGTATTGGTATGCCGTATTCTGAAAAGTATACAGAGTTATGTAATATGTCTAATATCGCTTCTGAAGAAATTCCACAACTGCATCAATCTTTGGTCGATTGGTTAGAGGAACAAAGTGATATTGTACTAAAAAAATTTAATATTACTCGTTCTGATATTTCAAAAACAAAAATCTTTTCTAGGTTAGTTTTGGGTTCCTATTTCAAAACACAATACGAGTATTATAAAAATATTTTAAGTGATTCCAATATTCAATTAAAAGAAAATTGTAATACAGAAGTTATTGATATTCTACCAATAACAAGTGAGGAGTATAATTATAAAATTGTAACTAACCATAATAAATCCATTTTTTGCAGCACTGTAGTTCTAGCCTCTGGACATGAGTGGATTAATCACGATAATTTGAAAACGGGCTATTTTGCTTCTCCATGGCCAATTTATAAGATTTTACCACCAGAAAATGAGATTTATAATTATACCATTGGAATTTTAGGAGCTTCACTTAGTGCTTTTGATGTAGTTTCTTCATTATCAAGAAGACATGGAGTCTTTATTAAAAAAGATTCAGAAACCATATATAAACCGAATAAGGGCACTGAAAAATTTAAGATTGTTTTACATGATTTAAATGGATGGCTTCCCAATTTACAGTACGAACAAAAAGAACCAATGAGAGAGCTATATCGGCACATTTCTAAAAAAGAACTATTACAATTAAGAGATGAGAATGGATTTTTAAGATTGCACACATACTTTGAATCGGTATGCAAGCCTGTACTTAAAAAAGCTTTTTATAAAGATGATATGCCAGAAATTGTTGAAGCATTAAATAAAACAGAATTTGGAATCATAGCGTTTGTAAATAAAATGTCTGATCTGCATGCGTATGATAATCCTTTTGAAGGGATGAAAAAGGAATTTGTAGAAGCACAAAAATCTGTCAAGAATAATACTCCAATTTATTGGAAAGAAGTAATTGATGATTTAATGTTTACACTAAATTTTCATGCGGAATTATTCCCTGCTGAAGATCATTATATATTCCATTCTGTACTTATGCCTTTTCTATTGAACGTCATTGCTGCTTTACCGCTTGAATCGTCTAAAATAATGCTTGCACTCCATAAACAAGGAAAACTAGAACTTTTAAAAGGCTCTGTTGAAATTTTGAACTCTACTTCTGAAAAAGATGATTTCACAGTAATTAATGTAGAAGATGAAACAGGAGTAAAAAAATTAAAATATAAAAAATTCATTGCTTGTTCTGGTCAAAAATCTACAACTTTAGAGAATTTCCCTTTTCAATCTTTAGTTAGTTCAGGTATGGTTCGAGAACCTTTAAGCAAAGTGATTTCTATTAAAAATTTTCATAAAATTTTGGAAGATTCAAATGTAGTTGATCTTATTAAAAGTGAGAAAGAGTGGTATATGAAATTAAAAGGTTTAGAAATTGATTCTGACTTTAAGTTAGTCGATATATATGGAAATTCAGACTCAAATTTATACAACTTATCCTTTACGCATACATTAGGTGTTCGACCATATTCATACGGACTACAGGCTTGTGAATTAACCAGTCGTATTGCTGCTGAAGATTTTATATACTCTTTAACCAGATCTTTAACTACTCACAAGAATGCTTTAGAATTTTAAGAAACAATTTATCTCTGCTTTTAAAAAATATGAAATGATAAAAAAGCTCCTAATGCGAATAAAATATGAGCAACAAATAGTTGTTTAAAAAATAGAGGAAAATTTAACTTAGGTGGTCGTGGATGCAAATAAAACATTATAAGCCAGCCAATTATTCCAATAATTCCAGAAAGAGCTCCAGTTAAAACACTCGTAACCCATAAGGGTAAAATAGCAACATATATAAATACGACATAACTAATAATGCTAAAAAAAACGCCAAATAACCAGTGAACTATCCACCCAATTATTGGATTAACTGAAGAATTATTAGCATTTTCAATTAACATATTTAATAACGTAGCTTCACCAAGTTTTTCAGATACTAAATCACTCATGAAATAACTAAATAGGCTCATGAATATAGTGCCTATAAAACTTCCTATACCTATTTCTAAAATTGCCATATTATTGGGTTATGAACCTAAAAGTACTTTCTCTGAACCTTTAAATAGTGTCTAAATAGTAAATTCATTAACTCTATACCACAACTATTAAATAATACAACACAAAACGATTAAATTGAACCATACTTAATGAAGGAAATACTCTTAAATGTGTTATTTAATTGGATTAAAAAAGAAACGTTTTAAGGGTAATCTATCCAAAATTATAGCTTTAATTTTATTACATATTAATAAAATTAAAGCATTATGGAACATATACAAACAAACTTAGAAAATCAATTATCGGAACACTATTAGAAAAGAATATTGATGCCGTTAAAGGGTATTTAAAAACTGCAGAAAATTCTCAAAACACACAATTAAAATCTTTTTTCATTCGTAAATCTAACGAACGAGAAGATTTCAATGCTAAATTGAGAAGAGCACTATTTAATACGTATAATAATTCTGAAAAATCTGGTAGTTTTTCCGGAAACATGCATAGAACTTGGATGGATATAAAAGCCTTTTTTTCAGGCAACAGCGACGAGGCTATGCTGGAAGAAGCTATTAGAGGCGATGAAGCTGCTTTAGAAGAATACAACGAGGTATTAGAAAATGAATTACTACCTGTTTCTGTTGGTAGCATCATCAGAGAACAAAGAATAAAAATTCAATTAGATTTAAGTCAAGTAAAATCTTTAGAGGATCTGTAATATTATTTCCAAACTTTCAAAAAAGGGGGTTATCTCTAAAAAAGTAACCACTCTTTTTTTATCAAAATATGCTTATCTATATTTAAAAATTAAAGCAAGCATCAATCCGTTTAAGAATGTTGAAAGCCCGTTTGTTAAAATTATTGGATAATCATGCAGAATAATTCCATATCCCGTCCATAAACCCACTCCAAAAATTAATACCACAAACATCCATGGAGAAACATCTTTTACTTCTTTAGTTCTCCATGCTTTAATTATCTGAGGTATTGCTGCTATAGTTGTAAAAATACCTGCTAATAAGCCTATAACTTCTTTAAAATCCATCGAAATTTTGTTACAACCTATTTATGTGATTTTTAAGAATCTCTTGCTGATCAGAAGAAAATAAATATGATTCAAGAACATCTTCATATTTCTGCTTTAATTTATTTAAAAACTCAGATATTTTAGCCTGTATAGCATCTTCAGAAACATCACTTTTTTCGTCAGAAGCGATAACTACCAATTGTTCTAATTCTTGCTCTGTTGGGTTTTTACATTCTATATATTTACCACCAGCGTTATAAATAAGTTGTAGCATTTCTTTAGACATTACCTCGTAATCATCTGCTTTTTTACTAAAAACACTTTGGTGATTAATGTCTTTTCTCTGCGAAAGTTTTTGATAAAATTCCTTTAATGATAAATGAATTTCTGTTATTTCATTTAACATATTTATTATTTCTTGGTTCATATAATAGCGTTTTAAATATTTTTATAGATGAGTATAAATACCTTTTATCTTTTATTAAAAATATATCGAACTAAAAAATAATAGAAACGCTATTGAATAAAAAATGAATTCAATTAAACAAAAAAACACCTTTCCTTAATACAAACAGTTATTAAGGAAAGGTATAAAACTTACGATTACAAAGGTAAATACAATATAAATGTAGCTCCCCTACCTTCTTCTCCATTTGCAATTATAGTTCCATGGTGATTGTGAGCAATTTTTTTTACAATAGCTAGACCAATACCTGTACCCTTATAATCTAATTTACCATGTAAGCGTTGAAACAATTCAAATATTTGTTCGGCATATTCAGGAACAAACCCAATACCATTATCTCTAAATGAAATTTCATAGTACTTCTGATCTTCTAAAAGATTTAATTGTTCCAAATCTTTTCCTGATACGATTTTTGTCCTAATTTTAATTTTAGGTGGTATATTTTCTTTTGTAAACTTTATAGCATTTTCTAATAGGTTTTGAAAGACTTGCTTTATTTGAAAAGGAATTACCTTTGTAGTGCACAAGTCATCATAATCTATAGTGGTTTTTGTAGATTTTATTTTGTCCGATAGAACATCTATAACATCTTGTAATAAAACTTTTAGGCTTGCTTTTTCAAATTTAGCATCGTTATTAGCGGTTCGAGAAAAAGCCAATAGATCATCTATTAATGTTCTCATTCTACCCGCAGATGACGTAATTTTATTAAAATCTTGTAACCCTTTTTCTGATAATGTATTTAAATCTCTTGTAGCAATTCTATCTGCAAACATTTCAATTTTTCGCAGTGGTTCTTGCAAATCATGGCTTGATACATATGCAAATGCTTCTAATTCTTTATTTCTATCTTCAAGGTTTTTTATTGATAAATATAACTTATCATTCACCTCTTTAAGTTGGTTGGTTCTCTCAATAACCTTTTTTTCAAGATCTTGAGAAAACAACTCTAACTCTTTTTGTGTTTCAACCCGTTCAGTAACATCGGTACTACTAATCATAACACCTGAAATAGTTCCATCTAAATTTCGCAAAGGGGCATAGTTGTAATCTACATACATTTCCCAAAAATCATCTCCATCTTTAAAAGTCACAAAAGATTCTTTTTCAGAAACAGCTGTTCCTGTATGTAAAACTTCACGTATGAGTTCCGGATATTTTGAGTCGGTTAAATTTGGAAATATCTCTAGTAAACCTTTTCCGAAAACATCTTCTTTCTTTTTACGCCAATAATCGTTTAGTAAGCTTTCATTAGCCATTTCAACTACCATTTGGTCCCCTCTCAAAATACCCATTGCTATAGGCGACTGCATCACGAAGTTTTTAAACTGTAGTTCTGATTCTTCCAATTCAAACTTTGACTTTACCGCATCTGTAACCTCAAAAGCCACAAGCATAATTTCAGTTACCTCATTATTATCAAGTATTGGCTCAAATATAAAATTAAAATAACATGTTTCTTTAACACCATCACGCTCTAATATAAAAGGGTATTCGGTACCATAGCTAGCCTCTTTAGTGGAAATAAGTTTTTCAAAAATTGGCGATATTCCTTCTTCTATTTCTGTCAATACTTCAAATAGAGGTTTGTTATGAGCTTCTTCTAAAGTTTTTTGCCAGATAAATAGAGCCATGTCATTAGCTACATTAATAACGTAATTATCAACGCTCAATATCGCTACTCCAACAGGAATTTCTTTAATCAATCGGCGAAAACGAATTTCATTTAATTTTAATTGATCTAAACTTTTTTGCTGGTCTGTAATATCTTGTAGCGTTCCATTAAATCTATAAGCCTCTTTATTTTCATTGAACCAAGCCCTACCAAGAGCTCTTACATATCTTTCTTGCCCATTTTGTTTATTTCTAATGGTGTATGAAATGTCATATTTTCCACCAGATTCCCAATTAAAAACTTCTATTATTTTATCGGTTACTCGTTGCCTGTCTTTTTCTACAATAGCATTTGTTGCTTGATACAATTCTATGTCTTCTGTTGGCGGTAAACCAAACCAACCTTTGATTCTACTATTTGTTTTTAGTTTGTCATTGATAGGGTCATAATCCCATGTTCCCAAATCCGTAGCATCAATAGCAAATTTTAACTCATCTTCACTCTGTTCTAATTTTTTTAAAGCAATAACACTATCTGTTGTTTCAGTACAAATTGTTAAAACACCAGATATTTGATTATTTTCATTTCTTATTGGACTGTATCCAAACGTCCAATAGGCTGCTTCTAAATCGCCATTTCTATCAATGGGTAAATACAAGTTTTCTCGCCACGTTGGTTTTCCGTCAGTTAAAACTCCTTGTAATAAAGGGCCTAAGGTCGACCACATTTCACTCCAAGCAGTTTCCCCAATCATTCCTAAAATTTTAGGATGTTTTCCCTCGCTACCAAGACTAAAACGAAAGGCGTCATTATAAAAACAATAGTAATTTGGACCCCAATACAAAAGCATTGGATATTGTGAGTTTAACAATAGAGATAATGAACTCTTTAAACTTTGAGGCCATAAATTCGGTGCACCTAATGGTGTCTTACTCCAATCCTTATTTCGCATGAGTTTCCCCATTTCACCTCCATTATCTAAAAAGTAAAGGTGCTCCGTTTTGGTTGTAAGATTCATAAGTTGGTCATTCTATTAAATTATGATTGTATTATAAAAATTGACTTGTGAACTATTCCTAAAGAACTAGTATTAATTGTTTCTAAACAATTTAATATAGCAGACTTAAGGTTTTTGAATAAAGATTTGCTCCATTTTTTACATAAAAATTTAATTCTAGAACTATCAATTGAAATAGAGTAAGTTATAACAGGAACGTTTTTTAAACGTGGTAACTGTCTTATATTTAAGAAACAATTTTTACCATTCATTTCTGGCATATTTAAATCTAAGAATCTAAAATCAGGCAGTTTTTTTTGGAAAATCTTTTATATACTTCATCAGGACACTCCATTTTTAGATGCTTTAAATTTGATGTTTCCATTAATTTCGTTCAAAATTTCTTCAAAAAAATCACGATCATTATCTGCAAGATAAATTTTACAATTAAGTGTACTCATATTTAAAAATATCCAAACAAGTAAATTTTACAAAATTACTTTGTCTTAAAATTAATTTTAATTTGTTTGAATAAATTTTTAACTCAAAAGCATAAAAATATGATAAGCTTTATTTAAGAATACGAATTGCTTAAATTTTCATGGAAGCTCCTTAATTGAAAATGTATGGCTGTTTTAATTTAGCATATCAATTGTTTTTAAATTCTTTTCAACCACATAAACCAAAGCTAATAGCTTCGTAAGCGATACTCTTTTAAAATATTATTCTATTAAAAAATAGTTAAATAAATTTATAATATCACAGCGGTTGCTTTTATGAAGTGTAGCACTGAAAAAAATGCTTTTTTTTTAATTACATATAAATTTAACACCTATATTTAGACTCTAAATTTACATTTATGAACATTTATTTAGCAGATGATGATGAAGATGATAGGCTTCTATTTAAAGAGGCTTTATCAAATATTCCTTTAAAATCTAATATCGTTGAATTTGAAAACGGGGTAGATTTAATGTCTGAATTACTTAAGTGTATTAACTTACCTGATGTGATTTTTTTAGATTTAAATATGCCTTTAATGAACGGATATGAATGCTTAAATGACATTCGAAGTGAAAGTAAGTTTTCTAATATTCCAATAGTAATTTATAGTACATCTTATAATCAACGAGATATTGAGCGTTTAAAAGAAGATGGTGCAAATCGTTATATTCAGAAACCCACATCATTCAATCAACTCAAAACTTTACTTTACAAGTGTTTGCGTTCATTCAATAAATCCGAGAATGTAGAAACTGAAAATTCTAATAATAATTTTGTTGTATTAATTTAAATAGATTTTAAAGTAAATTAATTTTTCACTTCATATCGCATCTTAAAACTAAATATCAGCGATTGGTTTTGAAATTTACAATACCCCGATAATACAACGGGAATCTCAAAAGACAGATAGCCGATGTGAATTGAGAGATTAATCAATAATTTTATAAAAACTGCCTTTAAATGCTAATTAGATTGAGCGAACACTAATTCATTTAAAGACAGTTTAATGATTAATTTAACTAACTAATAGCTTTTCTATTAAGCCTATTCTCACCTAATTTGTCTAATTTGTTATCCGCGTTGTATTCTTCATCCAACGTTTTTTGTAATTTTGAAGCTATGTCATCATGTCCTAATTCTTTAGCATAACGGACTGCTGTACCATAACCAGAGATCTCATAGTGCTCTACACGTTGAGCTTCTGCAATAAGGCCTGCATCCATTACCTCTTTATCATCAGCTTCATCCATAAAACTTTCAGCCTCCTTAATTAGACCTTTCATAGCTTTACAAGTTTCTCCGGTAGCAGAAATATTTAAAGTATCACATATTTCTTCAAGCCTTTTTTTGTGACCTTTAGTTTCCTCTAAGTGATCCTGAAAGGCTTTTTTTAACATGCTATCATTTGCGTTTTTTATTACTTTAGGAAGTGCATCAATTAATTGGCTTTCTGCACTATATAAGTCTTTCAACTGGTGTTCGAATAATTCTTCTAATGTTTTCATAATTTTTAATTATACACTTAAAAATATTTCTAATATACAGTGCTTCTTGATCTTAATAATAAAATTTTTAACCCAAGCACATTTAAAAATACAGTACACCTATTTCACTTGATATAAATCATTATTAACATTGCTTTTTTACGTCTTTAATTCAGTGATCCATACAGCATATTAGACTTTCATTTCGCCTTTCATTATCATTAAATTTTGGTATCATAGAACATAACGATGTTAGTAATTAAAAATTCTGAAAATACCTTTGAGAAAATGTGCATTATCAATTATATAACTACTAGTTTCAATAAGTTGCTAACTTCATAAAATTAATAAAAATAGACTCCTGTCAAAATTTGTCAATGCATATTAAACTGATATATTTTTAACCACTTCCATCCTATCCCAATTACGATGTCTTGAAATAGCATTAACAAAATCCTTAGGAGTTTTATTGATTAAAATTGCAGCATCTTCTTTAGATTGTAAAACATAGGTTATTTTGATTAATTCTTCACCTTCAGCGTTTGCTGCAATAGCTTTGCAGTGTTTATAAGCCTCATTTATAAATTTTACAAATTTTGATTCTTTCTTGAGTACCTCAATAGATTTTTTACCACCTGGAACATATACCGCATCAAACAACACACTTTCAGTTGTCATAATAGCTGCATCTACCTTATGTTTCATGTTCTCGTTGCACAACACATGACCACCATGAGGTGCTATTAATTTTATAACAGCTCCCTTATTTTCAAGAAGATCTTTCGTTTTTTTAAAGTTTTTCATAGAAAAACCGTCTGCTACTAATACAGCAATTTGTCTTGTAGCAATGCTTTCAAACTTAGTATTTGCCTGACTTAACGAGGGAGCAGTATTTAGATAGTTCTTCTTTTTTGGTGGTTGTTGATTTTGCACATCGGTATCTGCTCCTATGGCTTGATTGATGGGCTGTTTTATAGATTTTGGAATTTCAAGCCCTAAACCCTTTGCTATTTTTTTTGCTAAATCAGTATCAATTTGAGATACTACCCATAGCATACGTTCTTGAATGTGTTCATGATTACATTTACCAAGTTCGAAGGTGTATGCATCAACAACATGTTGTTGTTCCCATGATGATAAACTTCTATAAAATAATGCTGGTTGCGAAAAGTGGTCATTAAAACTTTCACTACGTGTTCTGATTTTTTTAGCATCTATACGTTCTTCATATGAATGGAACGCTCCTTCAGACATCTTTGATAAATGAGGACATCCACCACTTAAACTATTTGGAAAGTAAGCTGTTTGACCTTTAGGTATATCCATTTGCATTTTACCATCACGTTGATTGTTATGAGTTTCTACTACAGGCCGGTTTATAGGAATTTGATGAAAGTTTGGACCACCTAATCTTGATAATTGTGTATCTCTATATGAAAACAAACGTCCTTGCAATAAGGGGTCATTAGTAAAATCTATACCTGGTACAATGTGACCTGGTAAAAAAGCCACCTGCTCGGTTTCTGCAAAGAAGTTTTCTGGATTTCTATTTAAAGTCATTTTTCCAATAATTTGCACTGGAACCATTTCTTCTGGAATGAATTTTGTAGGATCGAGTAAATCAAATTTAAATTTAAATTCATCTTCTTGAGGCACTATTTGAACACCTAACTCCCACTCTGGATATTCTCCCGATTCAATAGCATCCCATAAATCGCGTCTATGAAAATCGGAATCAGCACCGCTAATTTTAACTGCTTCGTCCCAAGTAACAGAATGCACTCCTAATTTCGGTTTCCAATGAAACTTAACAAAATGTGATTCTCCTTTTTCGTTTATTAATCTAAAAGTATGAATACCAAAACCTTCCATCATACGATAACTACGAGGAATGGCTCGATCACTCATTACCCATATTTGATTATGAAGTGTTTCAGTGGTACGTGATACAAAATCATAAAATGTATCGTGTGCGGAAGCTGCCTGTGGGATTTCTTTATTAGGTTCTGGCTTCACTGCATGTATTAAATCCGGAAACTTCATAGCATCTTGAATAAAAAAGATAGGCATGTTATTACCTACTAAATCCCAAGTACCTTCCTCCGTATAAAATTTTACTGCAAATCCACGAACATCACGTGCTAGATCAGTTGAACCTTTAGACCCTGCTACGGTTGAAAACCGAACAAAAACTGGTGTTTTTCGTTTAACATCTGTAAATATACCTGCCTTACTAAACTGTTCTATACTTTCATAAAGCTCAAAATATCCATGAGCACCACTACCTCTTGCATGAACAATGCGTTCGGGAATTCTTTCATGATCAAAGTTTGTTATTTTTTCACGTAATAAAAAATCTTCTAAAAGTGTGGAACCTCTTTCCCCAGATTTTAAAGAATTATTTGTGTCATTAACTTTTAGTCCTTGATTTGTCGTCATTATGGTACCTTCCATATTCTTATGTGACGCTTTCAAATCTTCTAATTTTTTTAATTCAAGTGGATGATTTTTGTCTTTAGCCATTTCCTGATGATTTTGTGTTAGTACAAATAAACAAGCTTAATATTCTACTCCTAAAATTATTTATAAAGTTCTTATATGTGGATATTTAAATTAACACGATTAAATAATAAATTATCTCAAATAATTACTCATTGTTATTAAATCTTATAAAATTTCAGTATTTTTTAAAAGTCTATTTCACTAAAAAATAATTAGTTACTGCAACAAATCTATAATTACATAGAAAGAAAATCATTGATGAGATTAAAACTTAGCCCTCCTAAAACATTAGGGTAATTAAACTTAAAAAGCTCACTAAGGTTCAAGACAAAGGTGTTTTTTAAAAAAAATCCATCGAAATAAGCTTCGATGGATTTTTAGTAAATAATAATTACAGTATTTCAATTAAAAAAATGTTTTCAGAAATTTTGAATTTGTTAATCTAATTATTACAATTCTTGAATTTCTTTTTCAAGTTCTTCTCTTTTCTTTCCTGTTTTTTCTTGAATTTTTCCGATCATCTCGTCAAATTTACCTTCTGTGTAGGTAAGGTCATTATCAGTCAAATCTCCATATTTTTGTTTGAATTGACCTTTAACTTGTTTCCATTTACCTTCTAATTGTTGCTTATTCATATCTATAAATTTTTAAATTAATATTTTATTTACTATAAAATTAGTTATCATTACCGCAAAAATCTGATCCATTACATTTGAATTTTGACGCGATAACTATTTAAATGTTATTTAAAACATAAAACCAACACCTGCTGAAAAGTATGAATTATGAACGTCAGCATCTTCTATTACTTCTGAAAAGCCGTAGGTGTATCTCGCTTGAACAAAAAAGGATTCTGCGAACTTATATTCTATACCAGAAGTTAGCTGAAAATCAAAATCTTTAACTGAATCTGTATTAAAATCACCACCATCACTAGTGGGTTCAAAATCAATTTCTTCATTAACTTTAAATCCGAGTTGTGGTCCAGCATGAATATTTAAACCATCAAATAAATAAACTTTTAAAAGTACAGGTACTTGAATATAATCTAATTGGTACTGTGCATCAACTCCATCGTTGTTTTCGTTTAAATCAAATCCTTGTCCAGAATAAAATACCTCAGGTTGTAGTGAGAATTTTTCCGTAATTGGAGCTTCAGCTACTAAACCAGCATAAAAACTTGTTCTCCTATCTGGACTATCAAAATCGTCACCAACTACGGTTGCAAAATTTGCACCGCCTTTAACACCTAATTGAAATTTGTCTGACCACGATTGTGCAAATAAAGAAGTTCCTGCTGTAAAAAATACTACTAATGCTACTACTTTTTTCATAATTTCTATACGTTTTAAATTTTTTATTATGTTTAAAATTTTATTCAAAACTAGGTTGGCATAGACGAAGAATTTGAAACAATCACATCACTTTTTAACCCTAAAAAATGACGCTTGTTAAATTCGCATTAAATTTTTGAATCGTTTTATATTAAATATAAAGGCATAAAAAAAGCCGTCTAATTAGACGGCTTTAGAAATTTTATGGATACACAATTATTTCTTAGAACGATCGTCAAATGCATTGTAACTTAAATGTTGTCCACCAATAGATAAATCTGCCATAACACCTGCCTTAGGCATTGCAAAAACTAAAACACCATCATTATAATTTGCATTTTTTGATGCTCCCGATTCCAAAATAACTGCTGAAGCTTCTGCTGAAAAAGTAAGTTCATCATCTTTAAATTTAGCCAACGCCTCTTCTGTCTCAAAAAACATGCTTTCTGATAAGGCTTGTCCACCTGCTTGTAGTCCTATATCAATTTTTTTAAGATCAGCTAAACCAACTGATTTTCCATTTTCATAAACGACTCCGTTACCTGAAGCTCCACCAACTATTAACGCACCTTCCCCAACATTTGGAAAAATTACATAGGCCGTTGATTCATCCATAAAAGTTTTTAACCCTTTGTTTGTTTTTACCATTTTCATTTTTGCGCTTTCCGCATCTTTCATAATTTTTATTTCCTTTGCTGTTTGAGAAAATCCGCTGAATGATGTAAAAAGTATTGCGCTAAAAATTATTGTTTTTAAAGTTTTCATATGTGTATTGTTTTTAATTATTACTTACTCAAAGCTACTGACGGTACATAATGTAGATTTGCTTCATTACCTTTTAAATTGACACTGTTTTAATACTATGTTAAAGCCTTAATAATAAATACTAGATATGGTGTTTGTCTCTAGTTTATAAAATAATAGGAGTACAGTATATCAGTTCTATAAGAATAAATTATTGTTGTTTTTTAATCGCATCAAAAGTTATTGCTATGGAGCAAATAGGTATGGAGTCGTTGCAATAATTTAGTTGAAAAATTTAATATTATGAAAGTACAAGCATATTTAGCCTTTAGTGGTAATTGTCAAGAAGCCCTAAATTATTATGGGGATATATTCAACGCAGAAATTAAAAATCGCCAAACTTATGAAGATAAAAAAATAGACATGCCCGGTAATTACCGCCAGAAACTTCAGCATGCCGAATTAAAAGGCAAAGGAGTTAATTTCATGGCTTACGATGCGTCACCTGACACTCCCATAACAAATGGCACTCAAATACATATGAGTGTGGATATTGATAATTTAGATGATGCGAAAGAAGTATTTAATCAACTATCAAACGGAGGTCAAATTCATCACGAGTTTAGCGAACGAGAGTGGGGATATTTTGGAAGATGTAAAGATCAATTTGGAATTAACTGGATGGTAAACTGTGATCAATAAAAAATTATGCAAATTATATATGAATATCATGATGTTGCTTCAAGTTCAAGATTAGAGGCTTTCATCAAAGAAAAATTAGATAAGTTAAAGAATAAGTATGATATGCTCATAAGAGCAGATGTGTTTTTTAAAGAGGAAAATACATCTTCGGATGAAACCGGTAAAATCTGTAATGTTAGACTTAGTCTTCCGGGGCCACGAATATACGCAGAATCAAGTAATGAAAATTTTGAAAGTGCAATTAGTGAAACCTGTAATGAGTTGGAAAGACAACTTAGAAAACGTAAAGAAAAAATGCAGCAACACTAATTGTAGGCCCTGTACTACTAAAATGCCTTGATAAATAATCAAGGCATTTTTTATACAACATAAACTCGATAACATTCAAAAAAAAAGTTTTTAGGGTAATCTGTGTTTAAATACTAATATAGATTTGGTACTCTAAAAACTTAAGAAATGAACACAAATATAGAACAACAACTCAGCGCATTAAAAGATGAAGCAATTCTAAGAGGAAAAGCTATTAATCAGCACAGAAAAACCTTAATTTCTAATTATGACTCATTGGTCTTGACAAACGGATTAGATGAATTAAGAGATGTAAATATTTTTATATTAGATTGTAACTACAGAAATAGGCATTTAATAAGCTTAATTAATGAAGTGCTGACCTCTAATAATAAAGCGATGGTTAAATTTGGTTATAACAACCTGGTGATTGAAAATTTATCGTGTATTAAAGAAATTGAATCTTTGGAAACTGCAATGAATTCTATCAGAATAGCAAAACGAGATATGAAGATAAATTCTATTCAAGCAAATGCTGTAAAAGAATTACGCAATTTTCCATTAGCTTAATTCATTATTTTAAAAACCTCTCCCTATGCCAAGAATTCAAGAAGTAGACGATTCTGCAATGTGTATTTCTCGAAAAAAGAAAGGAAGAGGTTTTTCTTTTTACGCAGAAGATGGAGTTAAGATTGAAGATAAAAAAAATTTAAAGCGTCTTAAAAATTTAGTTATTCCACCTATGTGGACCCAAGTATTTATCTGTCGTTTCGATGACGGTCATATTCAAGCTACTGGAAGAGATTTAAAGGGTAGAAAACAATATATTTATCATTCTACATACGAAAAACAACGCCAAGAAATGAAGTTTAAAAAAATGCTTCATTTTGCTGATCACTTACCCAAAATTAGAAAAAGAGCCTATACAGATCTCAAGTTAAAAACATGGGAAAAGAAAAAATTATTAGCACTAATAATTCTGATTTTAGACGAATATGGAATTCGAATAGGGAACAAACAATATCGAAATAAAAACGAAACATTTGGCCTAACCACACTTAGGAGAAAACATTTAAAAATTGACGAGGAGGAATTAATATTTCAATACAAAGGTAAAAGTAATCAAGAACGAGAGGTGCATATCGATGATGAACAGCTGATTCCCTTTATAAAAGAAGTTGCAAGTTTACCTGGTTACGAAATTTTTAGATATAGAGATACTGACGGATCTTTTCAAGATTTGGATAGTGATGAGGTCAACGACTATATTGCTACGTTTATGGGAGAAGAATTTTCCAGTAAAGATTTTAGAACTTGGGCAGGAAGCAGATTGGGTATCGAATGTTACCAAGAGGCATTAAAATCTGAAACTAGAAATAATAGAAAGAAGTTTAGCAATATTGTAATTAAAATGGTTGCCGAAGAATTGGGCAATACGCCGACCGTATGTAAAAATTACTATGTGCACCCAGCTGTTTTTAATGCAATCGAAAAGAAAGAAATTAAAAATCCCAATCCCTTTAAAAATACTAGTAGTAAATATAAATTAACCGCTAGTGAACGCTTAGCATATGAAATTATTAAGGAGAGTTACGCTGGTAATTCTTAAAAATCTTTAACATGTAATTCCTAACTCACAAATCTATAATTTACTTGTACATTATAATGAATTGATAATTTATCAGCTCCTTTATATTTGGTTATTATTAATACGATAATTGCAAAAATAATCTAGCAAATTAAATGTATATTCTAAAAAAAGAAGAATATCTATTGAAAAAATAAATACACTAAAATAATTATAGTCAATAATAAATATTATTGAAGTCATTCAATTTAAAGTCTTTTTTCTGTTTAATAACGAATTTTAGTTATATTTTTATACATGATTGAAAGTAATATACTAACAATCTAATTCAATTTAAAAGGAAGTTATTTAACTACCTGTGGATCTTTAAAGCTTCTAAACCCTTTTAAACAGAGCACTTACAAGACAGGTTTGAATCCAGTTGAAATTGAAATAGTTTACGAAGAAGATTTGTAATTAATTAACAGCCCTTTTATTCCAGATAAAATAGCATCTAAATAATCCCAATATTTGAAATAGACGAATCAATTCAATCTAAATAGTAATAAACTTTGGTTCACAATTCGTCAACATTAACGATTAATTTCTGCAAAAGTATTGATATTACTGGCTTAACAAAGGTGGGTTCGAGCCTTAGCTTGGTCAAAAAAAAAGCCTTTTAAATCTAAGATTTAAAAGGCTTTTTTTTTGACTACTATAACTACTATCCTATAAAATGAAGTTATTTGCCTTTCATTGGTTCACAGATCATCAACAGAAAAAATAGAATACTGCAGACACCTTGCAAACAAAGGGATACAAGCACTAGGTTTGAATCCAGTCGAGGTCACGAATGAATAGTATACTAAGAGAAAACGCCAAGCTTGCTTGAGCGTTTTCTCTTAGTATACTATTCTCAAAGCGGAGCTTTATCTGGAAAACCGAAGGTAATCTAGTCGAGGTAGGGAATTTAAAAACCCTTAAAATTTGACTTTTTTGGGATTTGTTTTTTTGATCCTAAAAGCCCACAAATATAGAATTACATTCAATCGAGGAATTTTTGCACCCTTAAAAATCGTTATTCTGAATAAGGTCTTATTTGATTATAAATTCAACCGTGTCTCCTGGTTGTAGAGTACTTTTTTTTACAATGTCTTTATGCTTAAAAGTTAATTCACTTACTTTTTCTCCAATCAATTGAATAGTTAAGACATTATCTTTAAGGACTACAAACACATCTGAGCTATCAGAAAACTCTATTTTAATTTTTTCAAATTCTAGTTTGTTTATTGAAAAAAGCACTGTTTCAGTTCCGTTTGATAAAGAGCTCGGTTCATTCCCTGAAATATTCCAAAAAGTATCATTCAACACCCAACCTTTAAAACTAGGCTTCTCTTGTTTTTCATCTATTCTGTTATCATACCCTTTGTACGGATAAAGTACAGTAATAAAACTAAAGGCATTCTGATCTTTTTTAGTAACAACAGCCCATTGTTTTCCTCGTGTTCCTGAAGTGGTAACGGTATCTGTTTTTTTTATTTGATAAATATCTAATCCGGATGCATTATCAAATGTGGATCGAATTAAATTTGGCGATTCTTCTAAAGAATAATGTCCCTGCCAAACTTGTTTATAATCGTGATTTTTATCCGATGAAAAATTATCTTTCACAATCCAGAAGTCATCTTTCAAATAAATAACTTGTCTGCTATAGATAACTCCGCTATTCTCAAATCCGTCATGACTCCCAACAAATAAATCAATGCTACTGTTCGTTTCCCATGCAATAGTTGTTGGATGTGGCAATTCTAAAAATTTTCCAAAACCACTACCTCCTTGATTTGAGGTATATTGTTTTCCTTGCAATTCATCATCGATAAGTGCTACATTTTTCACCATAGAATTTTTAAAAAAACCATAATCACTTAAAGAATATCGGACCTGATAATTAGGTAAAATAACTTTACCATTAGCCATAGCCTGAACGCCCAACATATCGCCATGTTGATGGTCTGGCTTTTCATCATCCAAGCCAGCAGAAACAATCATCATTTTATCATCGGCTTTCCATCCCTCTCTCATGATATAGTAACCTGTTGTACCAAATTCTGTAGACTTCATTGTTGGTGCTTTAACTGCTATATTATTCAACATTTTCAATTGCGAATTAGTCACATACCAAAACATTTTTCGTTCTACATGATCATTAGCAAAGTGACCAATTTTGGGAGATTCAAATAGTAAGTATCCCAATGTTAAGGCTCCTGATATATCGTTACTTTCTGCCCAAGGCTTATCCGTATCATCAGACAACACAGGTGCAGATTTATCTGGGTAGGCAATTTTCGTTAGCGTTACAAAGAGTGCTTTCAACCGTTCTTTCCAAAATGGTTTTACTTCTAAATCGCTTATTTTTGTCAATTGATACACATAAAAATAATTGTCAATATCACTCATATGATAATGCAATGAACGCTCAAACTGAAATCCGTCGTCATTAATTTCTTTTGACATATGATTTTCTATTAGTGACATAGCATGGTTGTACCATGTATCTGTATCCTTAAAATCTCTAAATAAAATTGACACCATTGCTAAAGCAGACATTCCTCTTGTTTGATGATTTCCAGATTCGAATGATGGGTTATTACTGTATAGATGCGCAGCATGTTGTAATAAGGTTGCAATAGTGGTTAGTTGATCTTTATCTGAATAGGCTTCTTGCCCCAAAAACATAGTATGAATTTGTAACCAATTTAGCGTTCGGTAACCTGAACGAAAAACCTCGTACACTCCATTACCATCCGCTATTTTCTCAAAATCATCCGCATCTAGCGCTGCATTTAATGACTGCAATTGATCCTTAAAATAGGTAATGTATTTCGGATTTTTATCTTGATAATAATAGTAAAATGCCACATCTACCATTTTGTGTTGGCGTGCCAAATGACGTAACGCATATGCATTTACGGGCTTTTTATTCACATAATCAAACGGCAATTTCCATTTTGTAGTCCCTGCAAACTTCGCCATATGATCATTGGCATTTTCAGCATGGGAAGTTTCTGATTCAATATAAATCGTGTTGTAGTTTTCAAAACGAGCATCAAAATCATTCCAATTGTAAAAATAACGTTCTGAAAATTTATCACGGAAATACTGCGCTAAAACAGCCTCAGTTATAGGTCCATTTTCACTTAATGCTGCACTAACTTCGGGAGTTAAATAATTAACAAGATCCGTAGTTGAAATTACTTTATTTGTTGGGATTGTTTGGCCAAATCCAAGTCCCGATACCAAGCAAAAGGTTATAAATAGTATTTTAGAAAAAGTCATATTGCGTATGATCTAGTACATTAATTTTTGTTTCAGATTTTGTTCTATTCGTATTTCCCCTGAATTAGATATCGTATTATTAATAGGTTTTTGACCTTTCTCTCCCCATAAAATGGCAATTTCTTTTACCGGATTATCTTTGAAGGTATTATCTGAAAAATCAACATTTACGATACCATGGTTTTGAATTAATATGCCACTTTCATCCGCTTTACCACAATTAGTGAAACTATTATTTTTCACTACTAAACTTCCTCCAATGGTTGACTCGTCGTAACCACCACGATAGTAATTAAGAACAGATGATTGAATGTTTTCAAACTTAGAATTAGTGATGTATACAAACTCCGCATTGTAATCGCCTTTAGCATCTATTTCTGTATTTAATAGAATACCTGTCAAGCAATTTTTAATACTACTATTGTCTATTGAAATGGTATCAGCAAATGATGCTTTATAAGCTCTAATAACACTTTTAAAACTTGAAATCTCCGTATTTTTAATAAATAGGTTAAAGGCTTTAGACATGTTTTTATCTAAAGTAGCAATTGCATCTTGCTTTTTATTTCCTTTTAAAATTACGTTTTCTAGTTTCAAAACTCCTTTCGGGTGCATTTCAAATCCGGGTTTTTCAGAAGTAAATCGGATTTCAACTTTTTTACTTCTATCGCCTGAGGTTATGGTAATGTCTTTATCAATTTTTAAACTACCAGCTATTTTATAAATCCCCGATTTCAAAGACAAAACATCTCCTGAACTCGCATTTTCAAGGTTACTAAGTAATGATTTACTAGAGCTTACTGATATTGTTTTTGACTTAAAGCCTAATGTTTTTTGAGAATACCATTTTGTTCCATAAAGTTCCGTTTGAATCAAAACTGGATTCCCTGTTACGGGTAGACTTATTGCACCAACGCTATTTTGCTTTTTTCTTTCAGCTCCGAAAAAGTCTTTTGTAATGTTTTCAAAATCAAAACCTTGATAAACATCTTCTTGGTTTTTTGAAAGTACATAAAGATAATCAGCTATTTTATTTACTTCAAAAGCTCTAGTTTCAATACCATAGTTCGTAACACTACTCTTATTTTCACTATTGAAAATATTATTTTTAAAAGTTACACCCTTAACATCGTCATAATTAACAATTGGGTAATTATCTGCTACCGTATTATAAACTAAGTTATTAGCTACAATCATACGTTCTGGGCTCGCAGAACGAATTTCTGATGCTGGCAATACATCCTTCTTATCAATATTTTCACCTACACCAAATTGAAATGGAGATTTACAATCGATAAAGGTGTTATAAGCCACAACAACATCTGTAACCTGATTGTATCGATTTAATGGAGATTTTGGAATGCCATTCATCACTGCCAAAGCACTCCTAAATTCATTCCCTTTTATTTTATAGAAATAGTTATTCGTAATCCAATGCCCTGTATTAATAACACGAATACCACCAATAAATTCTGAATTATCATTACCAATAAAAACGTTACCATCAATAGTACAATAGTTTCCATGTCTTAAAACTAAAGAACCTTCACTTTCAAAAAAAATATTGTTTCTGTACTCGTTGAAGTTTGATTTGTTTGAAATTATTTCAACTTCACCATTACATCTGTCAAAAAAATTATTAGAAACATTGGTATACGATGGGGTCATTGAGGTATTACTACTACCAATCTGTAAGGTTTCTCCATGAGGTCCACCTTTACGAGGTCTGGGTCCGAAATGGTTGTAAACAATTTGATGGTGATTATTAATATGCTCATTTCCTTTTAAAAAAACTCTTACCGTAGGTCCAAAATTGGATTTACCTACAATACTACAATGGTCTAACTGGTTATTTCTTCCCCAGAATTCAACCCAATGGTCTGAAACCTCTCTATTTGGTTGTGTAAATTCATCAATAACACAATTTGTAATACGACTATGATTCGCAATAGAATCATTATTAATCTTAAACTGTACAACACTATTTGAAGGTGTATATCCATTTTTAAAATGTAAATCTTTTACGACAAGGTAATCCCCTCCTATCGCTAAATTAGACAGTCCTTCAATAGTTACTTTACCAGCTGTTTCTGCACTTAAAATTATAGGAAAATCCTTGGTGCCTTCTCCGTAAAACTTGATTTGAATGTCTTTCCAAATACCATTTTTCATTATGATCTCGCTTCCTGCTTTAGCTTTGGCTATAGCCTCTTTCAATTCCGTTGAATTACTAACTTTGAAGGTTTGGGATGCTAATTTTTCTTGGCAAAAAACTAAGACCAAGGTTAATATTAAAATGATAAGACTTCTTTTCATGCTGTTTGGTTTATATAAAATTTATACTGTGTACTAGTTCCCAATCCCAATTTTTAGGATTTAAAAGGTTGTATTTTATTACTATTCTAATGCAATACACTATTTGGATCTAACAAAACTTACAAAATGTTAGTATAGTTATTTATCCAATTATTCTGTGTCCAGAAATATTATTAATGAAAATAACTTCAATTAATTTGAATCTTATTTTTTATATAATCTATAAATCCTTCTCAGGCGATAATTTCATTTAATGCAACACCTAAAAAAGTTTCTCATCCTTTTAAAAGTTCAAAATTCCTTAGAACTATGAAAAGCATTACATTCATAATTCACTAAACAACTGGCAAATCAAGGCTAACAACATTCAAAAAATCATTAAATTGGTTGACCAAATTGGTTTACCAAATATACAGATATTTGTTGTATTCTAGAATTTTTAACTATTTTTTCATTTTTTCAAAGTTCTAATCGATAGATTTTATGATATTTTCAAGTATCCAAAGACTTCCGTTAAGAAAACTCATGAATAAAAATTGTTATTTTTATCTAAACTATCATAGAGACTAATATTTAAAGCGATATTTTTATATGTTTTTTCAACGTATCCTTTAATTTTTTATTACAACAGCAGTTTGCTGAACCTACTAAAAACTTGAATTATCTATAAATAAAATTACCCAAGAATACCTTGTAAATTGGTTTAAAATAAAAGAATGCATTAACAGTTAACTAGTAACGATGAATAAAAAAATTACATTAAAACAACTTGCTGTTATATCAAATTTTTCTGTTTCTACTATATCCAAAGCACTTTCTGATAATAATGAAATTAGTACGGAGACTAAGAAAAAAATAAAAGAAATTGCCAAACTATATAATTACAAGCCAAATGCTATGGCTCGAAGTCTTAAATCAAAAAAAACCAAGACTATTGGGGTAATTATTCCCAACATTCTAGCACATTATTTTGCAAAGGTATTGGTAGGTATTGAACACGAAGTGTCCAGAAGAGGGTACAATATTATCACTTGTATTTCTGACGAATCATATAAAAAAGAAGTAAAAAGTATTGAAATGCTTGCTTCTGGAAGTGTTGATGGCTTCCTAGTTTCATTGTCCAAAGAATCACAAATTAAAAACAACTATGATCACTTCACTACGGTAATTGATGACGGTTTGCCTGTTGTAATGTTCGACAGAACATCAAATGCTGTAAAATGTGACAAAGTAATCATAAATGATTTTGAAGCCGCTTATAATGCAACCAACGCCCTTTTAGAATCGTCCTGTAAAAAAATTATTTTTGTTTCTCCTATTGGAGGAACTAATGTTGGTATTGAAAGGGCAAATGGATATCGTAAAGCAATTAATGACTATTTTAAGGATACTGTTAAACCTGAAGTATTTAATTTTACTGACTACACGGTTTTTACTGATAAATTAGACGCCTATTTGGAAAAAAATAGGCCCGATGGAATAGTTACTTCTGATGAGCTTTCTGCGATATTTGCTATGAATTTGGCTATCTCGAAGGGATACAAAATTCCCGAAGAATTAGCTATAATTGGTTTTACAGATGGTATACTGTCAAGAAACAGCAACCCTCCATTAACAATCGTTAACCAAAATGAAACAGAATTAGGAAGAATAGCAGCTGCAACATTAATTAAAAGAATAGAAGGAAAAGCACAAAGTGAATTTATTACTCATGTAGTAGAAACAGCTATTATTTTCCGTAAATCTTCAAAAAAAATAGTTGCCGTTTAAATTTTAAAACTAAAGCCTTCTTGAACCTTTTCATCATACTTTTCTTTGTCAAAGGTATATAAATAAGCACCTTTTTTAGAAACAGTCATGTCTTTCTCAGCCAATCTCACTAGAATTCCGAAAGAGTTTATTTTATTGATAAAATTTCGTTTATCTAGTTTTTTTTCTAAAATTGCTTCGTACAGTTTTTGCAATTGTCGCATTGTAAATTTAGGCGGTAATAGCTCAAAACCTATTGGCTTGCTTAATGCTCTTCTCTTTAATCGTGCGATAGCTCTTTCCACCATTCTATTATGATCAAAAATTAAGCTTGGAGCTTTATCTAAACTAAACCATTTAGCAGAATTTTTTTGAATAAGTTCCTTATCATGCAAAGCTATATCTATCAAAGCATAATAGGCGGTTGATAAAGTTCGTTCAACAGGATCTCTATCTACTTTACTAAACGTATATAATTGTTCCATGTATATAGAACGAATACCGGTTAGTTGATGCAAAATTCTAATGGCTGCATCATCTAAATTTTCATCTTCTTTAAGAAATCCACCCATTAATGACCACTTCCCTAATTCCGGTTCAAAATCTCTTTTAATAAGTAAAATTTTCAAATCTCCTTTATCAAATCCAAAAATAATACAATCAACTGCTAAGAGAATTTTATCAACACTATCGTAACGACCAACGGACATATTTAATTTTGAGAACGAAATTAATAAAAAAAATCAGATTATTAAGTGTTAGTATTACACTTGAAATATTTTTATACTATATTAGCCTTTTAAATATGTTATAATGAAAAGTTATGTGATTGGTTTAGACTATGGGTCGGACTCAGTTCGTGCCGTTTTAATTGATTCAGAAAACGGTAATGAATTAGCCTCGGAAGTACACTGGTATGCACGCTGGAAGAATAGTGAATACTGTGAGGCATCAATCAATCAATTTAGACAACACCCTTTAGATCACATTGAAGGTTTAGAAAATACAATTAAAGCTGTTGTACAGAAGAGTACTGTAGATATTACTGCCATAAAAGCTATTTGTATTGATACCACTGGTTCTTCCCCTGTGCCTTTAGCAGAAGATGGTACTCCCCTTGTTTTTGTAGAAGGATTTGAAGAAAATCCAAATGCAATGATGGTGCTATGGAAAGATCATACAGCTATCAAAGAAGCTAATGAAATTAATAAATTAGCTGAAAACTGGGGTGGAGAAAATTTTACCAAATTTGAAGGTGGTATTTATTCTTCTGAATGGTTTTGGGCCAAAATTTTACATATTATAAGAACTGATGAAAAAGTAAAACAAGCGGCATTCACCTGGATGGAGCATTGTGATCTAATGACTTATCTACTTATTGAAAATAAAGATTTAAAGTCGTTTAAAAGAAGTAGATGTGCTGCTGGGCATAAAGCCATGTGGCATGAAAGTTGGGGTGGATTACCGGCAGATGCGTTTTTAAATCAGTTAGACCCTTATTTATCAAAATTAAAATCACATTTATATACCAACACCTATACTTCTGATGAAATTGCAGGAAACCTAAGTAAAGAGTGGGCTGAAAAGTTAGGATTATCAACAGATACAATTGTTGCGGTAGGAACTTTTGATGCACATTCTGGTGCTGTTGGCGCTAAAGTTGATGAAAACGTATTGGTAAGAGTAATGGGTACCTCAACATGTGATATTATGGTTGCTCCATCAAACATCATAGGAACAAAAACTATAAAAGGTATTTGTGGACAAGTAAATGGGTCCGTAATACCAAACTATATTGGTCTTGAAGCTGGCCAATCTGCTTTTGGAGATGTACTTGCTTGGTTTAAAGATATGCTCTCTTGGCCTATTGATCATTTAGTTTTATCCTCAGCACTTTTAACCAATGAACAAAAAGAAAAGCTTAAAGCAGAAATAGATTCAAACTTCATTAAAAAACTTTCTGAGCAAGCTGAAAAACTTTCTATTTCGGAAAGTATTCCTATAGCTTTAGATTGGATTAATGGCAGAAGAACTCCTGATGCAAATCAAGAATTAAAAAGTGCAATTTCCAACCTATCTTTGGGTACTAAAGCACCTCATATTTTTAAAGCCTTGGTTAATGCAATTTGTTTTGGGTCAAAGAAAATAGTTGATCGTTTTGAAGATGAAGGTGTGCAAATAAAAAGTGTAATTGGTATTGGTGGTGTTGCCCGAAAATCACCATTTATTATGCAAACCTTAGCTAACGTACTTAATCTTCCAATAAAAGTGGCAGAATCTGACCAAGCCCCTGCTTTAGGTGCTGCTATATATGCAGCTGTTGCTGCTGGTATCTACCCTAATGTAATTGAGGCGAGTAAACATATGGGAAGTGACTTTGAAGCAGAATATTTTCCACAACTAAATAGGGTAAAAACCTATATTCCCTATATGGAAGAGTACAACAAATTATGTGATTTCATAGAAGAAAATACGAAAAAATAAACTTAGTTATGAGTTCTAAATATACCGAGTTAAAAAGAGAATGCTACGAGGCCAATATGCAGCTAAATGCTCTTAATTTAGTTGTTTATACTTTTGGAAATGTAAGTGCAGTGGATAGAAAAAATGGAGCCTTTGCAATAAAACCAAGTGGTGTACCCTATGAAATTCTTAAACCTGAAGACATTGTAATTCTTGATTTTGATAATACGATAATCGAAGGCACTATGCGGCCTTCTTCGGACACAAAAACACATTCTTTCTTATACAAAAGTTGGGAATCTATTGGCGGCATAGCCCATACACATGCGACCCATTCGGTAGCGTGGGCGCAAGCACAAAAAGACATTCCAATTTTTGGCACTACACACGCGGATCACCTAACCACAGATATTCCTTGTGCTGCCCCCATGAGCGACCATCTTATTGAAGGAAATTACGAGCATAATACTGGAATTCAAATTTTAGATTGTTTTAAAGAAAAGCAACTATCGTACAAAGAAGTAGAAATGATTCTCATTGGCAATCATGGGCCGTTTGCTTGGGGGGAAAATGCGGCAAAAGCTGTATATAATAGTCGAGTTCTTGAAGAAATAGCAAAAATGGCCTATTTAACACTTCAAATTAATCCGAATGCTCCAAGGCTAAAAGATTCATTGATTAAAAAACATTACGAACGCAAGCATGGAAAAAATGCTTATTACGGTCAATAAAATAATACTAAAAAATAGTTAGATTCTAAAATGATTGATATTACACAAAAAGAAATTTGGTTCATTACTGGTAGCCAACATTTATATGGTGAAGAAACGTTAAAACAAGTGGCTGATAATTCTCAAGAGATTGTTAAAGGCTTAAACACTTCATCTCACCTACCTGTAAACATAGTTTTCCAACCAATAGTAACCACCCCAACAGAAATAACAGATGCTTGTATTGCTGCAAGTGCAAATAAAAATTGTATTGGTATAATAACATGGATGCATACCTTCTCGCCCGCAAAAATGTGGATTAAAGGTCTAAGCATATTAACAAAACCTCTTTGCCATTTACATACTCAGTTTAATGCTGAAATTCCATGGAAAAATATTGACATGGATTTCATGAACTTAAACCAATCAGCTCATGGAGATCGTGAATTTGGATTTATGATGTCTAGAATGCGTAAAAAAAGAAAAGTCGTTGTTGGTCATTGGAAAGAAGAAAGAGTCCAGAAAAAACTAGGAATTTGGTCTCGTGTGGTTTTAGGTTGGGACGAATTACAAAATTTAAAAGTTGCTAGATTAGGCGATAATATGCGAGAAGTTGCTGTTACCGATGGTGATAAAGTTGAAGCTCAAATGCGTTTTGGTTTTACGGTAAATGGGTATGATTCTTCTGATGTCGTTAAGCACATCAATAAAGTGACAGAGCGTCAACTTAATGCCCTTATTGAAGAATATGAGGCTACTTACAATTTATCTAGCAAGCTCAAAAAAGATGGCGAACAAAGAGCCTCATTACTAGATGCTGCTAAAATAGAATTAGGTCTTAGAGCTTTTTTAGAAGAAGGCAGATTCAAAGCTTTCACTGATACTTTTGAAAACTTAGGAGAACTAAAACAATTACCCGGTATCGCTGTACAACGTCTAATGGCGGATGGATATGGCTTTGGTGGTGAAGGAGATTGGAAAACAGCTGCATTTGTACGAGCAATGAAAGTGATGGCTATAGGTTTAGAAGGTGGCACCTCTTTTATGGAGGACTACACGTATCATTTTGCACCAGATAAAGCTTATGTTCTTGGGTCACATATGCTAGAAATTTGCCCAAGTATTGCAGATGCAAAACCGGACTGTGAAATACATCCTTTAGGTATTGGTGGAAAAGATGACCCTGTGCGTTTGGTGTTCAATTCTCCTGCTGGCCCTGCTTTGAACGCTTCTTTAGTGGATATGGGTAACCGATTTAGACTAATAGTGAACGAAGTTGAAGCTGTAAAACCAATAGCAGATTTACCTAAATTACCTGTAGCAAGAGTTTTATGGGATGCAAAACCAAATTTAGATATTGCTGCGACCTCATGGATTTTAGCCGGTGGTGCTCACCATACGGTGTATAGTCAAGCTATTACCACTGAATATATGGAAGATTTTGCTGATATTGCTGGAATAGAATTGTTAGTCATAGATGACAAAACTACAATAAGAGATTTTAAAGATAAGATAAACGCTAACGAAGCCTATTATCACCTTTTTCAACATGGTCTATAATCAACTAATATAAATAATATGAATTACTCAAAACAATGCTTTTATGTTTTTGCTATTCTAGCGGTTTCTTTTTTAAACATACAATGTAAATCAGAAAAGAAAAAAGAGGTTATTGAAACCAATACTGAAATTGCAACAAACCAGGTTACCATAGAAAAATCTGACTACGGAATAACCTCGGAAGGTGAAAAAGTAGAAAAGTATATTTTAAAAAATGCCAGTGGTATCGAGATTGATATTATCACATACGGCGGTATTATAACCGCTCTTAAAACGCCAAATAAAGATGGCGTTTCTCAAGACATTGTTTTAGGCTATAATTCACTTGAAGAATACACAAATAGTAACCCCTATTTTGGAGCATTAATTGGCAGATATGGAAACCGAATTGCTAAAGGTAAATTTAAACTAAATGGTACTGAATATACATTAGCAACTAATGATGGTGAAAATCATTTACATGGAGGTCTTAAAGGTTTTGATAAAGTTGTTTGGAAAGCATCCGAAGAAAAAAATGATGCTTCTGCTTCATTAAAATTAAGCTATTTAAGTAAAGACATGGAAGAAGGTTATCCTGGTAATTTAGATGTTACAGTAACTTATACCTTAGATAATGATAATAAATTGAATGTTGTTTACGAAGCTACTACAGATAAAACAACTGTTGTTAATTTGACCCAACATTCTTATTTTAATCTTTCTGGTGATTCTTCTACATCTATCTTAGATCAAGAATTAAAGATAAATGCAGATACCTATATCCCAGTGAACGAAACTTTAATTCCTAATGGTGAACTAGCTACGGTTGAAAACACTCCTTTTGATTTTACAACTATGAAAGTTATTGGTAAAGATATAGAGGCTGATAATGATCAATTAAGAAAAGGACTAGGTTTTGACCACTGTTGGGTACTTAATGAGCAAAACACAGGTGTTCGTTATGCTGCAACTGCTTACGATCCTAGCAGTGGGCGAGTTTTAGAAATTTATACGGATGAACCTGGAATTCAATTCTATTCTGGAAATTTTCTTGATGGCACCCTTCCAAGCAAAAATGGAGGAACTTATGCACAAAGATCTGGTTTTTGTTTAGAAACACAACATTACCCAGATTCTCCAAACCAAAAAGATTTTCCATCTACCGTTTTAGAACCAGGGAAAAAATATGAATCAACTACATCTTTTATATTTTCTGTAAAAAAATAAAAAATAAGCATTAAGATTGTAAATTAAAACCAACAACCAACTAATTAAAAAATAAATTATGGGTCTTATTTCTTTTCTAGGGTTTACATTACTTGTAGCAATTATAGCCTATTTATCAACTCGAAAAACCGATGAAACCTCTTCGGATGGTTATTTTCTAGGTGGACGTAGTTTAACAGGACCAGTAATTGCTGGATCTCTATTATTGACAAATTTATCTACCGAACAGATTGTTGGCATGAATGGGGTTTCTTTTAGAGATGGTCTACCCATCATGGCATATGAAGTTATAGCAGCCATCGCTATGGTATTTACGGCCTTTATACTCCTTCCTAAATATCTTAAAAGTGGTATTGCAACGATACCGCAATTTTTAGAAAACAGATATGGTAAAAGCACTAAAACCATTGTTTCTCTTTTGTTTTTATTAGGGTATGCAATATCTATGTTACCAACTGTTTTATATTCAGGAGCACTAGCCATAAATACCATGTTCGATATTCCTGCAATGCTTGGAATGGAACCAGAGCCTGCTCTTTGGGTCACGGTTTGGTCTATTGGAATCATAGGCAGTATTTACGCTATTTTTGGAGGACTAAAAGCAGTTGCTGTTTCAGATTCTATTAATGCAATAGGTTTAATTATTGGAGGTTCATTAATTCCAATTTTCGGCTTAATGAAAATTGGCGATGGTAATATGATTACTGGCTTACAGAAATTAACAACAGAACTACCTGAAAAATTTAATATAATAGGAGGTCCTGATTCTGATGTACCCTTTTGGACAATTTTCACAGGAATGATCATTGTAAACTTCTATTATTGGGGAACCAATCAAGCTATTATTCAAAGAGCATTAGGGGCTAAGAACTTAAAAGAAGGTCAAAAAGGGCTTTTGCTAGCCGCGTTTATAAAAATATTAGGTCCATTTATTGTAGTGTTACCCGGTATCATTGCGTTTTACATTTTTAATGGTGATATAGCAAATGCAGATGAGGCATACCCCATGGTAGTTAAAGCTGTATTACCAGTGGCATTTATTGGATTCTTTGCTGCAGTACTTTTCGGTGCTATTTTAAGCTCTTTCAATAGTGCTTTAAACAGTTCGGTTACACTTTTTGGTCTTGATTTCTATAAAGAATATTTCAACCATAATGCATCAGAAAGGCAAGTAGTAAAAGCCGGAAAAACATTTGGTATTGTATTAGCAATTTTCTCCATGGCTATTGCACCATTATTATATGGTGTAGAAGGGGGTATCTTCACCTATTTACAAGAATTAAACGGCACCCATAGTGTGCCGATATTAGCCATAGTAATTGTTGGTATTTTTTCAAAGCGCGTTTCAGGAAAAGCAGCAAATATTGCTATTTTGTTTAGTGTTGTGACCTATCTAGTTACTTTATATGTAATTAAGCCAGATATAAGCTTCTTGCACATTATGGGCATACTATTTGTTTTAACAATAGTCATAATGTTTACTGTTAGTTATTTTATACCAAGAGAAACAGATTATTCGCAAGAATATACAAAGCAAGTAGATATAACACCTTGGAAATACTTGAAGCCAATTGGTTATACCATTTGCGGTATTGTTGTTGCCCTATATATTTATCTCTCTTAAAATAAATTCATTGAGCCATAAAAAAAAGCCTTTAATTTAAAATTAAAGGCTTTTTTTTTTACAAAACTGGTCATGTATTTAGCATGCCTATGTAAATAAATTACCTATTAAACATCAATCTCAAATAAAACAAAAAGACGGGTGTAAATTAAAATTGAAAAGACAGTTTCCTCTATATTTGTGCAAAAATTTATTAAATGGATTTTATACTACAACCATGGCCTTGGTATATTTCTGGACCATTGATTGCTTTAACAATGCTTACTTTAATTTTATTTGGAAAAACCTTTGGGATGTCTTCGAACCTCAGAACCTTATGTGCAATAGGAGGAGCAGGTAAATATGCTGATTTTTTTAAGTTTGATTGGAAATCTCAAAAATGGAATCTAACCGTTGTTTTAGGAGCTATTTTAGGTGGCTACATAGCGGTGCACTTTTTATCCAATGGTGCGCCTATAGCACTAAGTGAACATACAATAACCGACTTAAATGCTTTAGGTTTTCAGCATGTAGGGGCCGAACTCTTACCACCAGAGATTTTTAGTTGGGAAAATAGTATGACCATAAAAGGTATGGCTATAATTATAATCGCTGGATTTTTGGTTGGTTTTGGTACTAGGTATGCTGGCGGATGTACCTCTGGACACGCCATAACAGGTTTAAGTAATTTACAATTACCTTCACTTATAGCTGTAATTGGCTTTTTTATTGGCGGACTTATAATGACTCATTTAATACTCCCTCTAATATTTTAAGTATGAAATTTTTAAAATTTTTATTTGTAGGTATTTTTTTCGGTATTGTATTGGTAAAATCTGAAGCAGTCTCTTGGTATCGGATTTTCGAAATGTTCAAATTTCAATCTTTCCATATGTACGGTATTATTGGTTCTGCTGTTTTTTTAGGATCCTTGTTTATATGGTTTTTAAAAAAATATAAAATAAAAAGTACTGAAGGTAAAATCATCGAATTGCAACCAAAAGAAAAAGGGTTTATACGCTATATTCTTGGTGGAACTATTTTCGGTTTTGGTTGGGCCTTAGCCGGTGCCTGTCCAGGGCCAATGTATATTCTTTTAGGAACAGGTATTTTTAGTATGTTATTGGTGATCGGAGCTGCAATATTAGGAACGTTTGTATATGGTATTTTAAAAGATAAATTACCGCATTAAAAAATTGAATCCACAGCCATTAACTAAACTAAAATCTTAAAAACAAACTACTTACAAAACAGTAAATTGTATAAGTAAACATAAAAAACCATCATGAAAATGATGTTTTTTTATGTTTACTCTCTTATCTTCTCTTGAAATAACAATTCATAATATCAAATTCATCTTCTTTTAGCAATTCCTTCTTAACTATAATTTATACCAGTACAGTGCAGGATGGTTATTATTTTGAATTGCATTAAAATTGATATATCGTATCAAAAAAATAGTAACCAATAATAATTTAATAAAAAAATTACTATTTTAATTGTTTTGACCACTAATTACTACTGTTTTTAATGATTTAAACCGTAACATTTAACCAATCAATAAACCTGAAATTATGAAAAATTCTAGACGAAATTTTTTATCATCTATAAGTATGTTAGCTGCCTATAGTGCTTTCCCTATACATTCATTTGATTTTGGAAAAAATAAAAAACTTAGAATTGTTCTTGTTGGTACCGGTATTAGAGGTACTAGTTTTTGGGGAAAAAGATTGGTTGATGAATACTCAGATATTTTGGAATTTGTAGGACTTAGCGATATTAACCCCGGGAGATTAGCCTACGGAAAAGAATTTATAGGCACTAATTGCCCAACATTTGTTGATTTTGATGTGATGTTAAAGAAGACTAAGCCTGATTTAATTATAGTCACTACTGTAGATGCTACTCATCATCAATTTATTATTAAAGGTTTAGAATTTGGATGCGATGTACTTACTGAAAAACCATTAACTACCGATGAACATAAAGCTCAAGCTATTTTAAATGCTGAAAGAAAATCTGGCAAAAATCTAATTGTGGGCTTTAATTACAGATGGAGCCCTTACAGTACAAAAATCAAAGAATTATTAACCAATAATACGATCGGAAAAATTACTTCTGTAGATTTTCATTGGTACTTAAACACTTATCATGGTGCATCTTATTTTAGAAGGTGGCATGGTCAAAAAGATAAAGGGGGTTCACTTTGGGTTCACAAATCCACACACCATTTTGACCTTTTAAATTGGTGGTTAGACTCCGATCCATCTGAAGTTTTTGCCTATGGAGATTTAGAGCATTATGGCGCTAATGGTCCATTTAGAGGTGAAAATTGCAGAACTTGCGAACATAAAAACAATTGTGATTATTATTTTGATATTACTAAAGATAAACGCCTAATGGACTTATATGTGGAGAATGAAAATCACGATGGCTATATTAGGGACAATTGCTTATTTAGGGAAGAAATAGACATTTATGATAAAATGTCTGCGCAAATAAAATATGCAAACAATGTAAGTGTAAACTATTCCTTAACTACCTATTCCCCTTTTGAAGGATGGAGAATTGCATTCAATGGCACGGAAGGTAGAATTGAAGCGTCATTAGATATACCTTATAATGAAAAAACAGCAGTAGATCAGGCAGAAATGCATGCTAGAGAAATGGAACAAAATGCTTTAGAAGAAGCTAATTCTGAAACTATAATCGTGCACAAACTCTGGAATGATTATGAAACTTTAAAAGTCCCTACTGAGAGAGGCGGTCATGGTGGCGGAGACAAGCGTTTGCATGATAAAATTTTCATGACTCCAAAGGAAAAAGATCCTTACGAAAGAGCTGCAGGTAGCCGAGATGGTGTAATGTCGGCAATCATAGGAATTGCAGCAAGAAAAAGTATTGAGTCAGGACAGCCTATTAAGATAGCTGATTTAACAGATCTCAATCCAATGCCGAATAGGGTAAAATAAAAATTAGCTACTTTTCTAGAAACCAAAAAAAGACTTACTTGGCACGTCTCAAGTAAGTTCTTTTTTATTTTAGTCCCTCAATAAAACAAGCTAATTGATACTTACTGGTTTCAATCCAATTGTATGCTTGTTAAATTCTTCTTGTTACTTTTTTAAAATATGAGGCCAAACAATATTAATCTTTGGTAAAATCATATAGGTTTATATAATTTGTAATAGCACCACTAATAAAGGCTAATTTAAGAAACAATCTATTGAACTTTTGAAACTTTAGTGTCACACATAACAATCTATATTTTAGATAAATTAATAATCGTTTAATTTTAGTACTTTGCGATTGAATAAGTAATTAGTCATCTTGGACAATAATGAAATTGACAATTCTGAATCTTTCCTCAATCTCTTAAAAAAAGGAGATACAAATGCTTTTAAAATTATTTTTGACACTTATTATAAAAGACTCTATTCGTTTTCATTAAACTATGTGGAAGATAAATATGCCGCAGAAGAAATTGTTGAAAACACGCTATTAAAACTTTGGCAAAAACGAAACCAACTAGATAAAATAGATAATTTAAAATCTTATTTATACGCTATGGTTAGAAATGCATCCATAGACCATACTAAAAAGGAAAAAAAATTTGTTCGTTTAGATGTTGAAAAACATGATGCCATACCCTTAAAAGAGCAATTTATAATTGAAGAAGAGACACATGCCATCTTATTTCAAGCGCTAGAAACACTTCCAAAAAAATGCCGAAGAGTATTTGAATTATCCTGTTTAGATGGCGTAAAATACAAAGACATAGCTGAAGATCTTCAAATAAGTATTAATACCGTAAAATCACAACGCGCTAGAGCCATTGAATTACTTAAATCTCATCTAAAAAACTACCCTTTTTATCAAGTGTTTTTATTATCTCTTTAATATTTTATTTTTTTCCACCCTAAACACGTTTTTTTCAGTCTTATTATTAACGCTTTAATATTTAAATTGTTTTATCAATAAAAAACAATTTAAAATTTTATCATATTACCAAACTAAACCATGTAATATTATTACATTCTAGATAATGAAAAATAGTCCATCAGAATATCAAGTAGCGGAATTAATTTACAAATCCATTGCAAAGATTATTACCAATGAAGAGCAAGAAACTCTTGATTACTGGCTGAGTAAAAAGAGTAATCTAGCTATCTATACTAAAATTATAGATAAAAAAAACATTCAAGCCAAACTCGCTATATATACCGAAATTGAAACCGAAAGAATTTACAAAAACCTTGAAAGCAAAATAGCCCAGAATAACAGAAAAGTTAAAAAATTAAAATTGTATAAGGTTTTTAAATATGCCGCTATCCTTATGCTATTTTTAGGTTTAGGCTACGCCTATCAAAATGGTTATTTTTCTAAAAAAGATGCACTTACTACTCCAAATGAAAATATAACCTTACAATTAGAAAATGGTTCTATACAGGTCTTAAGTGAAGATGGTTCATCTAAAGTTACTGATTCAAAAGGAAATATTGTAGGATCTCAGAGAGGTACCCAAATAGCTTATAACAAAGATTCACAAGAAGCTACTTTGGCATACAATACGTTAACCGTACCGTACGGAAAACGTTTTGAAATACTATTATCCGATGGCACTAAGGTGCATTTAAATGCTGGTACTTCATTAAAATACCCTGTGAAATTTATAAAAGGTGAAAACCGACAAGTGTTTCTAAAAGGTGAAGCATTTTTTAATGTAACTAAAGATGCCCAACATCCCTTTATAGTAAACGCTGAGGCATTAAATGTTCAAGTTCTTGGCACCCAATTTAATATTTCTGGTTATGCCGATGATTTAGAAACTGATGTTGTATTAGTAGAGGGTTCTGTTAATTTATTTAGCGCTAAAAATAAAAGTGTTGTTCTAAAACCTGGATTCAAAGGCAGCTACACTAAAAATAACACCAACGACATTATTACAACTCCTGTTATAACAAGTATGTATACCTCTTGGATTCATGGAGAATTAGTTTTAAGAAATATAACTTTTGAAAATATTCTTAAAAAAATGGAACGACAGTATAATGTTGAAATTATTAATACTAACACAGAACTAGCAAAAGAAAAATTTAATGCTAGTTTTAGAAACGAGCCTATAGAAAAAATACTTGAATATTTTAAAATCACTTATAACATACGTTATAAAATTGAAGGAAATAAAATACTAATTAACTAACCTAAAGAGCCTATGAATTAAATACTTAAAAAGAATAACTCAAAAAATCATATCGATCTCTTTTATAAAGAAGGCAAAAAAAATCGGAAAATGGTGACACATTTCCCGATTCATAATAGATGTGATTACACTTAATAATAACCACGTTAACACACCAAAAGTATGAAAAAACTCCTTAAATGGGAAAGAAGAAATAATGAACCATTATTTAAATTTGATTTAAAGATGAAGTTAAGCACACTATTTATATTTTATGTATTCTTCAATCTTCAAGCCAATTCTTCTTATTCTCAAAATGCGAAAATTTCTTTAGATCTAAAAAATGTATCTATTGGCGAACTTATAGATGAAATTGAAAGCTCATCCGAGTTTCGATTTATTTATAAAATTAAAGATGTAAATCTTAATCGTAGTATTTCTATTAAAGTAAAAAAAGAGTCTATTAACAAAATTTTGAATGAAGTATTTTTTAAAACTAATACTTCATATACTATTGTTGATAGACAAATATTTCTAATTGAAAAAGAGGAACCTATTATCCAAAAGCAAGTTGCTAATGAATCAAATAAAATAAATAAATCGTCCCAATCATTTACCGTAAGCGGCACAATATTAGATAATTACGGAAGCCCATTGCCTGGAGCTAATATTTTAGAAAAAAATACTGCGAATGGTACTCAAACAGATTTTGATGGAAACTTTACGTTAAATACTTCTAGTAAAGATGCTATTCTAGTCATTACCTACATTGGTTTTATTACTCAAGAAATCGCAGTGAATAGTCAATCCAATATCAGCATTCAATTAAAAGAAGACACTGCTACTTTAGAAGAAGTTATCGTGGTGGGTTATGGTACACTAAAGAAAACCTTGGTTACTGGTGCAAGCGTACAAGTTAGTGGAGATGATCTTGTCAAAAGGAATACAGCTAATGCAATTCAAGCTTTACAAGGACAATCGCCAGGAGTACAAATCACCTCAACTTCTGGACAGCCTGGCGAAAGCTTAAATGTTGTTATTAGAGGTGTAGGTTCTACTTCTGGTAGCAATCCTTTATATGTTGTAGACGGAATTTTAACGGGTGATATTTCCTATTTAAACAACTCAGATATTGAGTCTATCTCAATTTTAAAAGATGCTGCATCTGCAGCAATTTATGGTTCTCAAGCCTCAAATGGGGTGGTTTTAGTAACAACAAAAAAAGGTAAAAGAGGAGCCTCAGCACAAATTACTTTCGATCAATTTTACGGACTGCAATCGGTGGCTAGAAAAGTAGATTTATTAAACCCAACCGAGTATGCAGTGATGGTGAATGAAGCGGCCGTTAATTCAGGTAAAAACCCTTATTTCACTAATGCAGAAATTGCGACTTTAGGAACAGGCACAACATGGATGGATGAAATGTTTGTAGATAACGCCGCTACACAAAACTATTCTGTAGGGGCAACAGGTGGTTCTGAAAACTCTATTTATTCTTCATCACTTTCTTACTTCGGACAAGAAGGAATTGTAGGAGGCAAAGATTTATCGAACTATGAGCGCTATAATTTCAGATTTAATTCAGAGCACAAGTTGTACAATGATATCGTAACTTTTGGTGAAAACTTAAGTTTTGCGTACACAAACAAAAATGGTATTGGTGTAGGTAATCAATATAACAACTCATTAAGAAGTGCCTTTAGAGTAAGTCCATTATTACCCATGTATGACAGCGAGGGTAATTACTACAACACCAGTTCAGACAGTGCACCATGGTTATCAGGTAGCGCTAATTCGTATGCAGAAATGGTATACAACAACCAAAATGAGAGTAATACACAAAAACTATTAGGAAATGTGTACTTACAAATCGAGCCTATTAAAAACTTAACTTTCAAAACAACCTTAGGTTTAGATTATTATGCCGGAGAAGGGCATTCTTTTAGTCCTATATATGAGTTATCTATCTATTCAAACAGAATACAAGATAATACCTCACAAAACATGAATAAAGGTAAATCTTTAACTTGGGATAATTTACTTACCTACAAATTTGATGTAGCAAAAAATCATCATTTAGAGACTATGATAGGTACTTCTTCCATTAATTTTGATGGTACTTACCTCAATGGCTCAAATGTAAACAATGTATTGGGCGGTTTAAACTATGCGTGGCTAAATAACACAACAAACAGTGATGGCGCACCATTAATGAGTATTGGTGGAGGAAAATCAGAAAACAAAAGAATGTCTTATTTTGGTAGACTTAACTATAACTTTAGCGAGAAATATTTATTAAATGCGACGTTTAGAGCCGATGGTTCTTCTAACTTTCACCCAGATAACCAATGGGGCTACTTCCCATCAGTATCTGGAGGTTGGATAGCTTCAAACGAAAACTTCTTAAACGAATCTAACGCTATTAACTTCTTTAAACTAAGAGCCAGTTGGGGACAAGTTGGTAACCAAAACGTAGGTGCTTTTCAATATTTAGCTCCTATCAAAACAGCCACAACCAATTACATTTTTGGTAATCAAGAAGGAGTTTTAACACCTGGAGCTTATCCAGATAGATTAGCTAATCCAGATTTAAAATGGGAAACATCTGAGCAAATTAATATTGGTTTTGATGCGAGATTCCTTAACAATAAACTGAATGTTAATTTTGATTGGTACAAGAAAACCAACAAAGATTGGTTAATTGTAGCCCCCATATTAGCCACAGCTGGTGCAGATGCTCCTTTTATTAACGGTGGTAACGTTGTAAATACTGGCATTGAATTGGCTTTAGGCTACAATAATAACATTGGAGATTTTAACTACAGTATTGCTGCTAACGGTGCTTACAACCAAAATGAGGTTGGAAAAATTCCAACTGCAGATGGGATTATTCATGGTGAAACAAGACAATTGTACGACAATGCTCCAGAATTTTATCGTGCCCAAGACGGATTTCCATTATGGTATTTTTGGGGATATGAGACAGCGGGTGTATTCCAAACGCAACAGCAAATAAATGATTCCGGTATACAGCCCAATGCTGCTCCTGGAGATATTATTTATAAAGATATTAGTGGCGATGGAAAAATAAGTGATGCTGATAAAAAAATGATTGGTGACCCGAATCCGGATCTAACCTATGGTTTCTCTATTTCTGGAAATTACAAAGCATTAGATTTTTCTATCTCAGCAAATGGGGTTGCTGGTAATCAATTAGTACAATCATACAGAAACCCTGGTGCTTTTGGAAATTACACTTCAGCGATACTTGACCGTTGGACAGGGGAAGGCTCTTCAAACACAGTTCCTAGAGTTACAGAAGATGGTAGGAATTTTGCGCAATTTTCAGATTTATATGTTCAAGATGGTGATTTCTTAAGAATAAACAACTTTACGCTAGGTTTAGATTTAGCTAAAATTAAGTTAAGTAAGCCACTATTTGCCAAAGAATTAAGAGTTTATTTCTCGGTATTAAATCTATATACTTTTACTACGTATGATGGTATGGATCCTGAAGTAGGATTTGGAACTGGTGGAACGTCATCTGGCGTAGATATCGGATATTATCCTAGACCAAGAACGTTCATGATGGGCTTAAGTGTTAAACTTTAAAAAATACTGAAAATGAAAAATACATATATATACATTTTATGTTTAGGGTTGCTTTCTCTAGGATCTTGTAGCATAGAAACAGAACCTTTAACACAATTAACAGATACTAATTTTTATACATCACCAGAAGATGCATTAACTGCTTTAATAGGGTGTTATGATGGCTTACAAGTCGCTACTGGTGCTTCAGGCACAGGAGTTCCTGTTGCTAGTGAAGTTTTCTCAGATGATTGTTTTGGAGGAACAGGCAATGCCGATGGCTATAACTTTGCTGCTTTGGATGAATTTGATATTTCCCGTGCACCAAGTTATGTAGATTTATTTAATGATAATTGGGTAGCCTATTACAAAGCTATCTACCGCTGTAATGTATTGTTATCAAAAATGGATCAAATTGATTGGGGCGGCGATGATGTTTTAAGAAAAACCTACGAATCTGAAACGAGATTTATTAGAGCATATACCTATTTTGAAATGGTACGGTTATGGGGAAATATACCTTTATTAACAATACCTTCTACCGAAAATATCCCACAAGCTTTACCAGCAGAAGTTTATGCCGTTATTGCTGAAGATTTACAATTCGCTGCTAATAATTTACCAACCATAGCTTATGATGCCGTAGATAGTGGTCGTGTTACTAAATGGGCTGCGAAATCATTGCTTGGTCGTGTCTTCTTATACTATACAGGCTATTATGGAACTTCCGATTTGGCTGGTATTGTAACAAAAACTGAAGCTTTAAGCCATTTAGAAGATGTAATTGCGTCAAGTGGACATGATCTTGTGGATGACTATGCTACATTGTGGCCAGCTGCTTCTGCTGCTTCCGCAATTGATTATGCAGGGGAAGACAATGAAGAAATTGTTTTTTCTATAAAACACACTTATACTAGTGATTATAATGGAAATGCAGATGGCAATCATTGGCTTGTATTATTCGGAATGAGAGAATACTCTTATCTACCTTATGGGAATGGCTGGGGAGTAACTGTAAATTCTAAACTTTGGGATGCTTATGATGATAATGACACCCGAAAATCTGCTACAGTAATCTCAATAGATGATGAAGAAATTCCTTTTGATAAAATTGACAATCAAAGAGAATATACAGGGTATTACAATAAAAAGTATACACCAATGTCTATGTTGGATGAAGAAGGAAATACAGTATCTGCCGTAGAACAATACGGTGTATCCGATTTCCAAATTAATCAATTTCAAGATTATGTAGTATTAAGATACTCAGATGTACTTTTAATGGCTGCGGAACTAGGAAGCGGAAATGCTCAAGCGTATTTTGACCAGGTTAGAAAAAGAGCTTACAAAGATAATTTCACAGCTATTACTCTTACACCTGCGAATCTTTTGCAAGAGCGTCATTTAGAATTTGCTCTTGAAGGTGTTCGCTACTGGGATTTATTACGTCAAGGCATCAATACAGCTGCTTCAACAATTGCTGAAACTACCACTTTATTAAGTGGAGGTGTTCCAGATATTAAGACGATCTCTGAAGGAAATATACAAACTACAAAAGGTTTACAACAAATTCCTAATACACAAATAACTCTATCAGGAGGTGTATTAATACAAAATACGGGTTGGTAATTTTTTAACTAAAAAATTTAAAAATGAAAAATATTATAAAAACAATCACATCTGTTTTGGTATTAGGAATTGTATTTCTAATAGCATCTTGTGAACCAGAAACACATAGTTTAGGTGAAACACTAACAAAATCTGAAATTGACTTTGAAATTGTTCAAGACTTTACTGCAGATCCTGGAGGAAATACAGTAGTAATGACCAACAAAACTAAAGGCGTTACTTTAACATGGAATTATGGCACAGGGCGTTCCAGCAAAGCTGTTGAAACTGTAAAATATGCTTTTAAAGGCGACTATGTTATCAATATAACGGCAGTTACTTCAGGCGGACTTGTAGAATTAGACCCAGTAACAATTACTGTTACAGATGATAATCTAAACTATGTGAATGATCCATTATGGAATTTACTTTCTGGAGGGGTTGGAAATTCTAAAACGTGGGTGTTAGATTTAGATGAAAATGGAGTTTCTAAATATTTTGGAGGACCTATGTTCTTCTACGGAACAAGTAACGCTTGGCTGGAAGGCGGTGAATCTTGGGATGGTGGTGATACGGGTTGCTATGGCGATGATTGCTGGAATTGGAGTCCTGATTGGAAAGGAAACGAATGGATTGCTGCACAAGGTGACTATGGCAGTATGACTTTCAGTTTAGATGGAGGTCCATTTTTAACAACAAATCATTTGATGATTCCAAGTTATGGTGAAGAATCTGGAACTTATTTTTTAGATATTGATGCAAAAATGCTTACAACTTCAAATGCCACAATTTTGCATACCAATGAAAATGATGCTTGTGTAAATGATTGGAGAAGTATGAAAGTTTTTTCTATAACTGAAAACACCTTACAATTAGGTTTATTAAGAAAAGATGATTGCGATGGTGCGGCAACATTAGTTTTCAACTTTGTTTCTAAAGACTATAGTGATAATTGGGTACCACAAGATTTACCAGATCCAGATCCAGCTATCGATTTAAATGGTGGCACAGTTGATGATTTATTATCAGTAACGACTACCACAAGTAAAACATGGTCGTTAAGCCCCGATTCTCCATTTAATTGGACTGATTTAAATGGGACATTTTTAAATGATTGGAACGCGGTAGAAGATTATCCTGATTGGGCTGGATTTACAGTGGCTGATCAAGCTACAGTGGTGAAAAATAAAATAGCATTCTCTAATGACGGTACCGTTACAACAATTGATAGCAATGATGTTGAAATGGCAGGTACTTATGTAACAGAAGAAGGTACAAACATTATTACATTTAGTGATATTACACCGGCATTCCCTATTGGAGGGTCATGGGCAACAGTAGCTACAACAGCACAAAATCAATGGAAAATTGTTAAAACTGCCGCCACCGGCACTACTGTTACTGATATTTGGTTTGGAAAACGTGATGAAGAAAAAAATGAATACATGGTATTCCATTTTGTTCTAGAAGATGGGGTATCAGAAGTACCCGAAGAAACAGGAACCGAAATAACATTCGATAATTCTAAACTTGTCATTGGAGATCTTGAAGGTAATGGGAACTTACGATTAGAACTGTATAATGAATATGGTTCAACACAAAGTGATGCTCCTTTAAATACAAGTGATTTAGTTTTCAATACTAGTATTGAGGTTACTTTCACACTTGCTGGAATCACACTTAATTCAGGAGCTGTTGGCAGTTATGACACTTCAATCTATTACGCAGACTCCGACTGGTCGCCTCAAGGCAATGGTGCTATCACCCCAGTAACGGGTAACGGTACTTATTCGGTTACTTACATACCTGGTGCTGATGCAAATGGAGCAGTTGTATTTGTAATCGATATTGCAGGAATAGCAACAGACATTACCGATATAACAGCTGTAACAGCTACTATTGATAGTATTATTATCAACTAATTTTTTTTCTAATCTTATTCCTATGTTATTACATAATGATAAGAACGTATTAGAAAATGTTTAGTACTAAATTCAAAGAACACTGTGCTTTTTAATAAGCGTACAGTGTTCTTTCTTTAATATCATCAACTAACAATATGAAAAAAGCTAAAATATACCTTGGTCTATTTGCTGTACTATTATTATCAGCGTCTTGTAAAACAACTCAATATGAAAAAACAGACGATGGTATTGTTTTAACTTTAAAACAAGGCAATAACAAAACCAAAAAACTAAGCATACAAGTTTTAGGAGATCAACTAATTCATGTTTCAGCTACTCCCGAAATAGATTTTCCAAAAGATTCAAGTTTAATAATCGTTCCTAAAAAGCGTAGTGCACCTTTTACAATAAGTGAAATTGGCGACTCTCTTCTATTGGCTACGAATAAGCTAAATGTAATGATATCTTCTTTAGATGGCGGAATCCTATTTAAAGATAAAGACGGTAGACTAATTCTGGCTGAAAAATCTGGTGGTGGCAAATTATTTAGTCCCATTGAAGTTGAGAATACTAAGGGCTTCACCGTCCGTCAAATTTTTGATTCACCAAAAGATGAGGCTTTCTATGGTTTAGGGCAACATCAAGCCGATGAATTTAATTATAAAAATAAAAGTGAAGAACTTTTTCAATATAACACCAAAGTATCTGTTCCCTTCATCATTTCCAATAAAAATTATGGCCTATTGTGGGACAGTTATTCTTTAAGTCGTTTTGGTGATAGTCGGCCGTTTGAACAATTGAATACAATTTTTAGGTTATACAATAAAGAGGGAAAATCCGGTTCATTAACAGGAACCTACTCTGCGCCTGAAAATGGAACAGACAAATTAGTACGCCAAGAAGAATCTGTTTTCTTTGAAGATGTGAAAAGCATAAAAAAACTACCTCGAAATTACCCATTAAAGAATGCTGATGTTACGTATGAAGGAGAAATTGAAGCTCCAAAAAGTGGAGAATATAAATTTACTTTATACTATGCAGGCTATATTAAGGTGTTTTTAAATAACGAATTAGTAGTTCCTGAACGTTGGAGAACTGCATGGAACCCCAATAGCTATAAATTCTCCATGGACTTAGAAGCCGGAAAACGTATTCCTTTACGGATAGAATGGAAACCAAATGGCGGCACCTCCTATTGTGGTCTAAGAGCTAAAACACCCCAATTAGAAGAAGAAAAAAGCAATCAAGTTTGGTGGAGTGAAATGAACAAAAAACTTGATTACTATTTTGTTCATGGTAATTCTATGGATGAAATCATAAGTGGGTATCGTGAACTAACTGGAAAATCTCAAATTATGCCTAAATGGGCTATGGGATACTGGCAAAGTAGAGAGCGTTATAAAACAGAAGTAGAAATACTTGGTGCCCTTAAAGAATTCAGAGAACGCCAAATCCCTATTGATAATATTGTATTAGATTGGAATTATTGGGAGGAAGATGCTTGGGGAAGTCACGAATTTGATGCAAAGCGTTTTCCTGACCCAAAAGGTATGGTAGATGCTATTCATGGGATGAATGCAAAAATGATGATTTCTGTATGGCCTAAATTTTATCAAACTACAACACATTTTAAAGAGTTTGATCAAAAAGGTTGGATGTACGAACAGGCCATAAAAGATAGTATTCGTGATTGGGTTGGCCCCGGCTATATAGGATCTTTCTATGATGCCTATTCTGCTGATGCCCGTAAATTATTTTGGAATCAGATTTATGATAATCTATACCCAATTGGTGTTGATGCTTGGTGGATGGATGCTAGCGAGCCTAATGTACTAGATTGTACCGATATGGACTATCGTAAATCATTACAAGGTCCTACAGCTTTAGGATCCTCAACAGAATATTTTAACACTTATGCCTTAATGAATGCTGAGGCTATTTATAATGGCCAACGTGAGGTTGCTCCGAACAAACGTGTTTTTTTATTAACAAGATCTGGTTTTGCAGGATTACAACGTTATTCTACAGCTACTTGGAGTGGTGATATCGCAACACGTTGGGAGGATATGAAAGCCCAGATCTCGGCAGGTTTAAATTTCGCCGTTTCTGGTATTCCGTATTGGACGATGGATATTGGAGGATTTTGTGTAGAAGATCGGTATGTAGCAGCGCAATTAGCCTATGATACTACGGGTAAAGAAAATGCCGATTATAAAGAATGGCGAGAGTTAAATACACGATGGAACCAATTTGGATCCTTTGCTCCTCTTTACAGATCTCATGGGCAATTTCCTTTTCGTGAACCTTGGAATATAGCTCCTGAAGGGCATCCTGCATATAAGTCTATTTTATTTTACACCAACTTACGCTATCGATTAATGCCCTATATATACACAATGGCAGGTATGACGCATTTTGATGATTACACTATCATGCGCCCATTAGTAATGGATTTTTCAAACGATAAAAAAGTTGAAAACATTGCTGACCAATTTATGTTTGGTCCTTCCATCATGGTTAATCCAGTATATAACTATAAAGCCAGAAATCGTGATGTGTATTTTCCAAATGGAACAAATTGGTTCGATTTTTACACTGGAGCGTATATCAAAGGTGGTCAAAAATTAAATGTAGCTGCACCTTATCATCGTATTCCATTATACATTCGTGAAGGGGCAATCATCCCTGTTGGTCCAGAAATACAGTATACGGATGAAAAATTAGCCGAAACTATTACCCTTTATGTGTACCGTGGTCAAAACGGAACTTTTACACTTTATGAAGACGAGGGTGTTAATTACAACTACGAAGAAGGTAACTATGCCAAAATTAATTTTAACTACAATGATGTGGATGGCAGTTTAACTATTGAAAAACGTGAAGGCGAATTTAAGGGTATGTTAGAAAACCGAAAATTTGTTATTGTACCAGTAAGCAAAGAAAACCCTAAAGCTTTTACATATGATGCAGCAGGGCAAACCATAAATTATAATGGTAGTCCACAAACTATTATTTTAAAATAAACTACAAAACTATATTTAATCCCATATTGTTTTACATCTAATTCCAGAAGAACAATTATTCAAAAAAATCAAAATGAAACGTATAATACTCATTTTAACAACGACAATATTTTTACTTATTTCTTCTTGCAAAAATGAAAATAAAATACCTATGGCCGAAACAATAGCTGCAGCCAAAGAATATCATGGTAAAGAAATAAGTTCAGAATTTGATGTAAAAATTAATGTGCTAATTGCTCAAATGACTATCGAAGAAAAAATAGGTATGCTTCACGGCAATAGCATGTTTGCCACTGGTGGTGTTGAGCGCTTAGGAATTCCAGAACTTAAAATGGTCGATGGCCCATTAGGAATAAGAGAAGAAATTTCAAAAAATAGTTGGGCTTCCGCAGGTTTAGATAATGATTATGCCACCTACTATCCTGCAGCTGGCGCAGTGGCTGCCACTTGGGATCCTGAATTATCGTACACTTTTGGAAACAGTGTAGGGCAAGAAGCGCGTGCTCGAGGTAAAGATATGTTACTTTCTCCCGCTATTAATATTGTTAGAACTCCACTAGGAGGCCGTACATACGAATATTTTACCGAGGATCCGTTTTTAAATAAAAAATTGGCTGTACCATTTATCGTTGGGGTGCAAAAAAATGATATCATGGCTTGTGTTAAGCATTTTGCGGTAAATAACCAAGAAACTAATCGTGGCACTGTCGATGTTTTAGTAGATGAACGTACACTCCGCGAAATTTATTTACCTGCCTATAAAGCTGCCGTAACAGAAGCTAATGCTTATAGTTTAATGGGAGCTTACAATAAATTTAGAGGAGATTATTTATGTGAAAATGATTTAATGCTGAATAAAATTTTAAGAGATCAATGGGGTTTTAAAGGCGTTGTGGTTTCTGATTGGGCGGCGGTTCATACCACAGTAAAATCTTTGGAGAATGGTTTAGATATTGAAATGGGAACTCCAAAACCATTTAACGAATATTTTTTAGCTGATAAATTGATAAAAGCGGCTAAAACCGAAGAGATTTCAGAAGAAGAAATTAACAAACATGTAAAACGCATTTTAAATGTGCTCTTCCAAGTTAAAGCTATAGAAGGCAAAGACAGAACAGGAGGCAGTATCGCAACAGAAGCACATTATAAAGACGCTTATACCATTGCGGCAGAAGCTATAGTATTGTTAAAGAATAATAAAAACGTGCTCCCATTAAAATTAGAAGGCATTAGTTCAATTGCAGTAATTGGAAACAATGCTACAAAGAAAAATGCTTTAGGCGGATTTGGTGCAGGTGTTAAAACAAAGCGAGAAGTCACCCCTTTAGAGGGACTTAAAAACAGATTACCTGAAGGTATCAAAATTAATTATGCTGAAGGATATTTAGAAAGATATGCCAAGAACGATAATAACCAAAAAGCAGAAGTTACTTTACATGGACCAGTACCTGTTAATGAATTAGATGCTGATAAATTAGCAGAAGCTATTGAAGCTGCTAAAAATTCTGATGTAGTCATCGTTTTTGCAGGATCTAACCGTGATTATGAAACGGAAGCATCAGACCGTAATAATTTAGAACTGCCCTTTGGGCAAGATGAATTAATTAAAAAAATACTCGACGTAAATCCGAATACTATCATTGTCATGATAGCTGGCGCTCCTTTTGATATTGCTCGTGTAAAAGAAAAAGCTACTGCCTTAGTCTGGAGTTGGTTTAATGGTTCTGAAGGGGGAAATGCCTTAGCTGATGTTTTATTAGGGAATATAAATCCATCGGGTAAATTACCATGGACTATGCCCAGGCAATTAAGTGATTCTCCTGCTCATGCGACACATAGCTTTCCTGGTGACCAAATAGTTGAATATAAAGAAGGGTTATTAGTAGGATATCGTTGGTTTGATGCAAAAAAAATAGAACCCTTATATCCTTTTGGTTTTGGTTTATCCTATACTGATTTTAAGTTTTCAGACTTGAAAACAAACAAAGAAACATATAGTGAAAATGAAACCATAGCAGTGACTTTCAATATTAAAAACACTGGCAAATTGGATGGTAAAGAAGTTGCTCAACTTTATATTTCAGATCCAGAATCTACTGTTCAAAAAGCTATTCAAGAATTAAAAGGGTTTAAAAAGGTATTTGTAAAAAGCGGTACTACAGAAAAAGTTACCCTACTACTACCAGTTAAAGAATTAGCGTATTATAACGAAGCAAAAAAAGAATGGGTGGTAGAACCCGGAATTTATAATTTAAAAATAGGAAACTCTTCTAGAAGTATAGCTTCTGAGGTTTCTGTAACCATTAAATAATAATGAAATGAAAAAAATAAACAGTAAACTAATCATTAGCACTTTTGCATTTTTTATTCTCGCAACATCTTGGTCATGTAGTAAAGAAAGTACTCCAAAAGAGGAAAACATAGAAGAAGAAATTGTAAAAACACTTAAGACAAACACTACAAGTATAGCATTTGATCATACAGAAAGCAATGAAGATGTAACTATTACTACTGATGTGGATTCATGGGTAATTAGTAGTTCTGGTACAAGCTGGATAACTTTAAGCAAGAGCTCTGGTTCAGCAGGGGCTACCATTGTTAAAATATCAGCTTCAGAAAACAGTAGTATCACAGGACGTTCAACTGAAATTACAGTAAATGCAAATAAAGTAACTCCTGTAAAAATAAGCGTAACTCAAGCAGGGATTCCTTCAACTAATGGGTTATATCCTGACTACAATACAAATCCTATTCCTGCAGATGCTACAGGCATGACAAAAACAGCTGTAGAAATTGCCGCAGAAATAAATTTAGGTTGGAATATTGGAAACAGTTTAGAAGCAACAGGAAGTGAAACAGCTTGGGGAAATCCAGTAGTCACAAAACAATTAATTGACGCGGTTAAAGCAAACGGTTTTAATGCCGTTAGAATTCCTTGTTCTTGGAATCAATACTTAACAGATGATGTAAATGCAGAAATTAAAACGACTTGGTTAAATAGAGTTAAAGAAGTTGTCCAATATTGTATTGATAATGACCTATATGTATTACTTAACATTCACTGGGACGGTGGATGGCTTGAAAACAATATCACTGAAGTGAAAAAAGAAGAAAACAATGCGAAGCAAAAGGCTTTTTGGGAACAAATAGCAACACATCTTCGTGATTTTGACGAACATTTATTATTTGCAAGTGCGAACGAACCAGCGGTTGAAGATGCGGAACAAATGACCGTATTAACTTCATATCATCAAACATTTATTGACGCTGTCAGGGCTACAGGTGGTAAAAATGCCTATAGAACTTTAGTGGTTCAAGGGCCTACTACTGATATTGATAAAACAAATAATTTAATGAATACACTACCTACGGATGCCGTAGAAAATAGAATGATGGTAGAGGTACACTATTATTCACCATGGCAATTTGCGGGATTAACAGAAGATGCTAGTTGGGGCAAAATGGCCTATTATTGGGGTGAAGATTATCACTCTTCAACCGATACTGAAAGAAATGCAACATGGGGTGAAGAAACTGAGCTAGCGAACTATTTCCAATTAATGAAAACTAAATTTGTAGACCATGGTATTCCAGTTTTACTAGGAGAATTTGGTGCTATTAGACGTTCTACATTAACTGGAGATGATTTAACACTACATCTAAATTCAAGAGCTTATTATTTAAAAACAGTAGTTCAACAAGCTAAAGAAAAAGGCTTGCTTCCTTTTTATTGGGATGAAGGGAGTATTGGAAATAATGGATTTGGAATTTTTGACCGTTCTAACAACACCGTTTTTGATACACAAGTGTTAACTGCCTTATTAGAAGGAATAGAATAAAGTTATAATAATTTTGTAATGCCTCTTGTTTGCTATCAAACAAGAAGCATTCCTTCAAACTTATAAATAAAATGAAGAATTTTTTTGTTATCCTTTCTTGTTTGCTATTTGCAATTATTACAAAAGCTCAAGAAGCAAATCGTTTTTTTCCAGAAGAAAACTTAATGTCTCTTGGTATTTATTATTATCCCGAGCACTGGGATAAAAGTGAATGGGAACGGGACATAAAGAATATTTCAGATATTGGTTTCGAGTTTATTCATCTAGCAGAATTCGCATGGGTGAATATGGAACCTCAAGAAGGTATATATACGTTTGATTGGTTAGATGACGTCATTAACCTCGCAACAAAATATAAGTTAAAAGTCATTTTAGGAACACCAACTTCTATCGTGCCTATTTGGGCTGGGTTAAAATATCCTGAAATTTATTTAATGAATGCTGATTACCAAAGGCAAGAACACGGTACAAGAGACCAACAATCTTTAAGCAACCCCATTTGGAGAGGTCTGGCTAAAAAAATTGTTACAAACTTAGGTCAGCGTTATGGCAATAACCCAACAGTAATTGGTTGGCAGTTAGATAACGAGCCTTGGGCTAAAGAAGATTTTAGTCCGTCTTCTCAACAAGCTTTTCAAAAGTGGTTGAAAAACAAATACAAATCAATTGAAGCATTAAATAGTGCATGGGGAACGGCTTTTTGGAGTCAAACCTATAGCGATTTTAGCCAAATTAAAATTCCAAATGCAAAACTTGTTGGTTGGTGGGGTATCAATCCTCATTCTCAATTAGACCTCAAACGCTATTCCGCAGATACTCAAGCAGAATACTTAGATTTTCAAGCTACTATTCTTCGCTCTTATATTTCTAAAGACCAATACATAACCACAAATTATGTAGCAACCATACCTTCCGCTGACCCTAGGCGAACAAAAAAACTAGATTTTAGTTCCTTTACATCTTACCCGAATAAAGGAAATGCCAACATCGGAGAAAATGGTTTTAGACTAGGTGATCCTACAGAAATATCTTTTGCCACAGATTTTTTTAGATCCGATAAAGGTGTTACGGGTGTGATGGAATTACAACCAAGCTACGTTAATTGGGGGCAAATAAATTCCCTATTGCAACCTGGAGCGCTTCGCATGTGGTTATACCACTGTTTTGCAGGTGATGTATCATTTGCATGTTCCTACAGATACCGACAAATTAATTACAGTGCAGAGCAATATCATGGAGGCATTACAAAATTAGACGGTGTAACACTTTCTCAAGGTGGCAAAGAGTATAAGCAAGTGATTGATGAAATGAAGACATTACGCGCAGCGTATAATCCTAAGGCAAAGATTCCTAAAGAATTAATGAAGCGTAAAACTGCTTTAGTATGGAATTATGATAACTTATGGAGTATGGAGCGTCAACCACAAACTTCGCAATGGAATACACTTTCATTCTTTCAAAAATATTTAGAAATAGCAAAATCTTTTGGAGCACCAACGGACATCGTATATGAGAATGATGATTTAACAGCTTATAATGTAGTTATTATTCCTGCTTTTGAGTTGGTTGATGATGCGCTTATTACGAAATGGACGAATTATGTAAAGGAAGGTGGCAATTTAGTGCTAACCATACGTACTGGGGTTAAAGACCGTAATGGTCATATTTTTAGTTCTGGTTGGGGAGAAAAAATATACCCTCTAATAGGTGCAACCATTGATGATTTTGATCAATTATTACCAAATAAAAAAGGAACCATAAGTAGTAATGGAAAAGAATATTACTGGGATAATTGGGCTGATTTGCTTAATGCACGTAACCCGAAAAATATATTAGCCTCATACAAAGATCAATTTTATGCCGGTAAATCAGCTATAGTCACTAACAAAATAGGAAAAGGCACTGTCACTTATATTGGGGTAGATACTGATGATGCACTACTGGAAAAAGAAGTTCTAAAAAACGTATATACCCAATTAAATATAAGCACAGAAAATTTTCCTGAAGGAGTATATGTGCAATGGAGGGCTGGTTTTTGGGTTGCTGTAAATTATTCATCTACAGCTTATGAGTTAAAAATACCAACAAAAGCCAAAGTTTTAATGGGTAACAAGATTCTTACATCAGGCGGGGTAACCGTTTGGACTAACCATTAAAAATATAAAATATGAAGGATTCTATTATAGCATTTATTATAGTAGCTTTTAGTTTAATAAGTTGTAATCAAAAGAAAAAAGCAACTATAGCATCAGACAAAAAAGTAATATTATATGAAGAAAATTGGGAGTCTTTATCAAAATATGATGAAGCTGCTGAATGGTTTAAAGATGCCAAATTTGGTATTTATGCGCATTGGGGAGTCATGTCTGTACCCGCATATGCGAACGATTGGTATGCTAGAAATATGCATATTGAAGGTAGTGATGAATACAAACACCATGTAGCTACGTATGGTATACCGTCAGAATTTGGCTATCATGATTTTGTTCCTAAGTTTAAAGCTGAAAATTTTGATGCCGATGCATGGGCAGATCTTTTTGAAAAATCTGGCGCTAAATTTGCAGGTCTTGTTGCTGAACACCATGATGGCTGGTCTAACTGGGGAAGTAAAATCAACCCATGGAATGCTCTCGACATGGGGCCACATAGAGATCTTTTAGGCGAACTTAGTACCGCTATTCATAAAAAGAATATGAAATTTGTGGCATCATTCCACATCGCTAGAAATCTTCAAATACATAAAAATAACCCAAGTGAATGGCTTAATGATATCTCCTATTTCCCATACAACCCAAAAATGGCAACATCTTCTGAAGATCCACTTTTAGCAAAAATGTATGGCAATATTACAAAACAACAATTCTCTGAAGATTGGCTAGGGCAATTGAAAGAAGTTATCGATAATTACAGTCCTGATTTAATATATTTTGATAGCCAAACACAAAAGATTCCAGAATCATTTAGAAAAAAATTTGTCGCCTATTACTTTAATGATGCAGATTTAAAAAACAAACAAGTGGTTTTCACAAATAAAGAAGGTGAGTATCCTAAATCTGTAAGTCTTGAAGATTTTGAAAAAGGGCGAATGAATAAAATAACCAAAGATTTTTGGTTAACCGACGAAACAGTTTCTGTTGGTAGTTGGAGTTATACTGATAATTTGAGATTAAAAAAAGTTGATGAAATTATTCATGTTTTAGCCGATGTAGTAAGTAAAAACGGGGCTTTAATGCTCAATGTTTCACCTATGGCAAATGGCATTATTCCAAAAAACCAACAGGATATTTTATTGACTATAGGTGATTGGTTACAAACCAATGGCGAAGCTATTTATGGCAGTCGAACATGGCACGTATTTGGTGAAGGACCAACCAAACAAGAAAAATCAGGAATGTTTTTAGAAAAAATAACCTATACTCCACAAGACATTCGCTATACCAAAAAAGGGAATACTGTTTATGCCATTGTTTTAGGATGGCCTGGTAATAACACACCCATTACACTTAGCTCTTTCACAACTTCAATTTTAAAGAATAAAATGCCTAAAATCAACAAGGTTTCCATATTAGGTAGTGAGGAAGAAATACCATTTAAAATAGATGTTAATGGATTACATTTAATTACTCCAAATTATATAATAGATCAAAAAGCTTTTGTATTTAAAATAGCAACAGCACTTTAAATTATTATTTCATCAATCCATAAAATTTCTAAGTAATAAAATATATTTTTAGATAAATATTAAAAAAATATTTTATGAAAATAATTCATACTGCACTATGTTCTTTTGGAATGAGTGGTGCTGTCTTTCATGCTCCTTTTATAGCTGTAAACCCGAATTTTAATTTATATGGAGTTTTAGAAAGAACAAAAAACCTTGCTCAAGAAAAATATCCAGAAATAAAAACTTTCCGTACACTTGACGCTTTATTAGCCGATGAAAATGTAGAACTAGTTGTCGTAAATACGCCTAATATTACGCATTATGAATTCGCTAAAAAGGTTATTAATGCAGGAAAAAATATCGTTATAGAAAAACCATTTACTGCAACTGTAGCTGAGGCTAAGGAGTTAATTAAGTTAGCTAAAGAGAAAAATGTTGTTATTTCCGTATATCATAATCGCAGATACGATAGTGATTTTTTAACTTTAAAAAAAATAGTTAATGAAGGTATACTAGGAGAAATTGTAGAAGCAGAATTCCATTACGATCGCTATGAGCCTAGACTTAGCCACAAATCACACAAAGAGCTTCCAACTGGTGCAGTAGGAAGCTTATACGATTTAGGGTCGCATTTAATTGATCAATCGTTACAATTGTTTGGAATGCCTAATGCAGTTTCTGCCGATATAGATTCATACCGACCAAATTCTAAAGTTGGGGATTATTTTGACTTAAAATTATTCTACAACGCACATAGAGTGATATTAAAATCAAGTTATTATGTACGTGAACCACTAGCAGCAAATGTAATACATGGCACCAAAGGAACTTTTATAAAAACTAAGGCTGATGTTCAAGAAAAAGAGCTTCAGGCAGGAAAAATACCAGGATCGAGCAATTGGGGAGTTGAATCCGAAACGGAAAAAGGACTCGTACATACCGAAAAAAATGGTGAAATTATTAAAGAAAAGATTACTTCATTAAAAGGAGATTATATGCAGTATTACGATGGGATTTTTGACGCTATTAGAAACAAAAAACGAGTTCCTGTATCTGCGTCAGAAGGAATGAAAGTTATTCAAGTAATTGAAGCTGCTTTAATGAGTCATAAAGAAAAAAGAATTGTTAGTTTATGAACGGGTTAATTCTCATAAACTCTGATATAATCGATAATAAACTCTTGTGGCAACATGCCATCATCAATATCATTTCCTCCTAAATTACCTCCAACAGCTGTATTTATTAGGATATAAAAAGGCTGATTAAAAGGCCAATTTTCTTGAGATTTATTTTCTGGTTGGTAATCAAACAGTTTTTGATCATCCACAAAAAACTCTATTTTCTCGGGAGTCCAATTTACAGCATAAACATGAAACCCGTCTTCTATTCCTTCAATTAGCGTTGTTTTAGTATATGCTTTTCCACCATGTTGCTCTTTAAAATGCAAAGTAGTAAATACACTACTTGGTTTTCTTCCTATATATTCAAGAATATCTATCTCACCAGAAAGTGGCCAACCCACTTCAGAAATATTGGCACCTAACATCCAAAAAGCAGGCCATAATCCCTTTGCTAGAGGCAATTTTGCTCGCGCTTCAATTCTTCCATACTTAAATTCTTTCTTGCCTTTTGTTGTTATCCGAGTTGACGTGTATGCCGTATTTTCTTTTTTTATATTAATATGTAAAAATCCCTCTTTTACCGTATGATTCGTTTTGGTATATATTTGTTTTTCATTATTCCCCCAACCACATAATTCAGGACAACCATCACCTAATTCATAGTTCCAATTGGTCTCATTAAGCACATCTCCATCAAAAGTCTCTTCCCAAACAAGTTGTGACTTCTGATTACAATTTGTAATAAGGAACATTAAACAACTAAAAAAAAATATTCGAATTACACTCATACAATACTTATTCTATTACTGAAAAATCACTCTCTAATTTTGTTTTGGAGCTACCACCTATAAAAATTTTAAAGTCTCCAGGCTCTGCTTCCCATTTATTATTTGCAGTATAAAATTGTAGTTTTTCTTTAGAAATATTAAAAGAAACTTTTTTAGACTCATTTGGCTTTAATGTTACCATTTTAAAATCTTTAAGCTCTTTTACAGGCCTAGTAGTACTACCTACCAAATCTCTGAGATATAACTGAACAACTTCTTTACCTTCATAAATACTATTATTTTTTAGTGTAAAAGAAACAGTAATGCTATCGTTCATTTTCATAGTATTAGAACTTAAGGTAAGATTACTATATTCGAATTTTGAATAACTTAATCCGTGACCAAAGGAATATAAAGGTTCATTACTTTCATCGCTATAATGGGACCAAAATACAAGATCATTCCCTGGATTATTTGGCCTTCCGGTATTCTTATAATTGTAATAAATTGGCACTTGCCCTACACTTTTTGGAAATGTCATTGGTAATTTACCACTAGGGTTATAATCTCCGTATAACACCTCAGCAATCGCATTACCACTTTGTGTTCCTAAATGCCAAGCCTCTACTATTGTTGGAATATTCTCATCAGCCCAATTAATGGTTAAAGGTCTTCCATTCATTAATACTAAAACTATATTTTTATTTACTGTATAAACTGCTTTTAAAAGCTCTTCTTGCAACCCTGGTAAATCTAATGACGCTCTACTGCGTGCTTCTCCTGTTTGAAAACCATATTCTCCAAGAACCATAATCACAACATCTTTCTTTTTTGCAGCTTCGACAGCTTCTTTTATTCCTGATCTATCCGTAGTATTGATTTTGGTTTCTTTAATAAATGCATTTTCACCTGTTGAGAGTTTAACTCCCATTTGATATGATACTTTATTATTAGGATAGTTTTTTAATCCTTCTAAAACAGAAACCGCACTATTATCATCACCTGCAATACGCCAGCTACCCAAAGGGCTATTTTTATCAGCCGCTAATGAACCTATTACGGCAATATTTAAACCTTTTTTCTGTAATGGTAACAATTGCCCTTCATTTTTTAGAAGTACAATAGACTTTTTAGCCACATCTAAAACAGCTTCATTATTTTCTTGACTACCTATTACTTCCTTTTCTCTTTCTTCATCACAATATTTATAAGGATCATCAAAAAGACCTAACTCAAATTTTACTTTTAAAATTCTTTTTACGGCATCATCAATTAGTGCTATATCAACTTTTCCATCCTTAACTAACTCTTCTAGGTATTTCACATAAACATAAGATTCCATGTCCATATCAGACCCCGCATTTAATGCCAAACTAGCCGCATGCTTGCCATCTCTGGCATAACCATGATTAATCATCTCTCCGATTGAGCCCCAGTCAGAAACCACAAAGCCTTTATAATCCCATTCCTTTTTCAAAACATCTCGTTGTAGAAAAGCATTCCCAGTTGCTGGAATTCCGTTTAACTCATTGAATGCATTCATAAAAGTTTTTACATCTGCTCTAATGGCACCTTGAAAAGGTGGAAAAATAGTATTATAGAGCGTCGATGTTCCTACATCAACCGTATTATAATCTTTTCCTGATTCTGAAAATCCGTATCCTGCAAAATGTTTTGCACAAGCAGCAATAGTACTAGGTAATGTTAAATCATCGCCTTGAAAACCTTTAACCCGTGCATATGCAATTTCACCTCCTAAGTAAGGATCTTCTCCAGCACCTTCCATCACCCTACCCCATCTAGCATCTCTTGAAATATCAACCATTGGAGCAAATGTCCAGTTGATCCCACTTGCTGCAGCTTCTGCTGCAGCTACCTCAGAAGATTTACGAATAGCTTCCATATCCCAACTTGCAGCCTCCGCTAATGGAATTGGACTTATGGTTTTATACCCATGAATAACATCAAAACCAATAATTAATGGAATTCCTAAACGAGTTTCTTCAACGGCAATTTTTTGCACTTTACGTACTTCTGCCACTCCTCTAACATTAAGCATAGAACCAACCATTCCAGATTTTAGATGTTCATACTTATTTGCAGCATCTCCATTTGTGGGAGCAGGGCCTGTAACATTCCAAAAACCATTATACTGATTCATTTGACCTATCTTCTCTTTCAAGGTCATTAAATTTAAAACCGAATCTACTTTCTGATCTAAATTACGGTGAGATAATTGACTGAATCCAAGATTAACAAATAATCCAACACAAAAAACTATTTTAAATTTCATTCTATACTTGTTTACTTAATTGTACTAGTAATTTCAAAATTACTATAACTAAAAATAGGAGTAACTGAGATCTAGAATCTCAATTACCCCATTCAAAAAGACTCAATTATTGATAAACTCTTACATAATCAACTTCCATAGTGGATTGCGTAAAGGAAGAATCGATTGTCCCGCCTAAAGCACCACCCATGGCAATATTCATAATAAGAAATTGATCCGCATTAAAAGGCCATGTATTTGTATCTTTAGTCATAGGGTTGTAGGTGTAAAATATAACATCATCTACTAAAAATGAAATTTCATCTGGAGACCAGTTTACAGAATAAATATGAAATTCTGATGCTACATTACTAATAGTAACATCACCTTTATTAGTGGTATTACCAAAACTAGAAGGTGTATGAATTGCTGACTGAACTACGTTTTGATTATTACCAACATGTTCCATAATATCCAATTCGCCACAGGCAGGCCAGCCTACCGTTTCAAAATTAGACCCCAACATCCATAGAGCAGGCCAAGTACCGCCGCCTTCAGGTAATTTTGCCCGAATGTCTACTCTACCATATGTGAAATCAAATAATCCCTGAGATTTTAATCGTGCAGAGGTATAATCACTGCCACTATAGCTTTCTGCCTTTGCACTAA
>TARA_R110002033_G_scaffold2424_3_pt1 | contig 79221 bp, 65 predicted proteins | sample TARA_R110002033 | Tara Oceans TARA_R110002033 (sample SAMEA4397051) | marine metagenome | biome: Polar Biome; feature: [SRF] surface water layer (ENVO:00010504); material: water (ENVO:00002006), including particulate matter (ENVO:01000060) such as... | depth 5 m | reverse complement strand
TAACTTGTGCAACAGGCACAATGGCTATAAGTAATTGCTTGTTCTTGCCTACTTCTGAAAACCCTCACGGATTTTCAGTTTGACGTGTACTTACAAAGTTAAGTGCTGAAACACGCAACTACTCATAGCTGAAACCGTTAATAGTCTTGGTGCAGAGCGTTTAGGAGAATTTAGTCCTATAGATTAGCAGATTTGAATATTAGTAGTATTTACCAACACTTAATGAATAAATTTTTATTTATTATTTTTTAAAGGAAACATCTTCAAAAAAAGTTTCTAATGTAATTCCAATCAAATTACAAAAGTTTTGAATAGTATATACAGTAATTCCTCTTCCTGTAATTTTTCCGGTTATTTTATCTCTTTTGAGATGGTTTTCCCAACGACTTATATCTTGTTTTTCAATATTAAATTTTTTAACAAAATCAGCCTGTTTATCTCCTGTACATTGAATACGTAGAGCTTTAATTCTATCGGCAATTTTATTTGCTAAAATAATATCATTATCTGAAAGTCCTGACATACTGCAATTTTGTAATAATCGTATAAAAAAAGGTAAGCCGTTTGGCAGACTAATTGATTTTTATTATATTAGCTCTAGTAATATCAATTATGCGATTCTTCATGTAAAGAATATTGAGGCATTCGCTTTGAATCTCGTTAGAGAAAACTGGTAATTTTTAACACACGAGAGGATAAGTAAATTGCTCACGTCGAAAGGCGTGGGCTTACTTATTCATGTGTTCAGCAAATCAGTGTCGCTGTAAACGATGAGCATTTTTTCAATGTGCTGGGGCAAAGGCCCAGATTCTTAGAAGTGTATTTTTGAAGCATAGTTGGGGGTACTTTTTAATTTTAGAGGTGTATGTTAAACATATTTTATAATATCATTTCATGGGTTTCTTCTCAGCATTTAAATATGTTGGAGTGTACCATGTTTGATCTACTCTTTAGAAAAAAGCCTAAAAACCCGATATAAGCTTATTTGTTATGGGAGTCACGTTAAACCATATTTCGGATTACGAAAAGCTCTTTATCCCATAATTAACGATTCCATTTTAATTGTATCCGAACAAACGTTGTTTTAAAAGCGTTGTGCTTTAGTTTTTTAGTACCCCTTAGACTTTTTCGTTTAATGGAGACTACACAACTATGCCATCTGCTTTAATAGGTAAGGCCAAAATGGCTTGTGCCTCAATCATCCTAATATTAACGAACACATTATGCCTATGCGTTGAAAAAAAACAGTAAAAAACCTCCTAATAAACTTTTGCACGGTCGTTTAGGAGGCCATAAGTCATTAAACTAATAATTAACCTAATTCAAAATTATGAAAAATAATTCAATGTATCAGGGTAGGTACTACCTATATAGTATTTTCTCCCTCTTTATGTTCTTTTTTTATCCCAATCCCATTACCGCTAAACCCATCGTAAATATTAGTTCTTTAATCCCAAGTACCGTTCAAGAATCTATTATTTCAGGTCACCTATCCGATAAGAATGGTCTTCCCATTCCAGGGGTTACTATTATCAATAGCGGGAAGAAAAAGGGGACGATTACAGATATAGACGGCAATTTTGCGGTACAAGCAAGTCCAAACGATATTTTGGTGTTTTCCGCCCTTGGTTTTATAAGCCAAACGGTGGTGATAGATGAAAAAAAGGCATTGTCCATTCAATTGGTCGAAGCGGTTACACAATTGGATGAAATTGTCTTAAATGCAGGGTACTACACCGTTAAAGAAAAAGAACGTACGGGGAATATTGCGCAATTGAGTGCTAAAACGATCGAGAAACAACCCGTAAATAACCCCTTATCGGCAATGCAAGGGCATCTTTCTGGGGTTGATATTGTTCAGAACACTGGGGTGCCTGGCGGTGGGTATTCCATCGAAATTAGAGGGCAGAACTTTATTAATGGTGCCACCGATCCATTATATATCGTCGATGGCGTTCCTTATGGTTCAGAATCATTGGCTTCCGTTAGTGTTTCCGTCGGTATAAACGGTGGAAATGTGAGCCCTTTGAATGCCATTAATTCCAATGATATCGAAAGTATTGAAGTTTTAAAAGATGCCGATGCTACTGCTATTTATGGTGCGCGAGCCGCTAATGGAGTAGTGCTAATTACCACCAAAAAGGGAAAAGCAGGAAAAACTAAGATGAATGTAACGATGAGTTCTACCCTCGGGAAGGTATCTCATTTTTTAGACCTGATGAATACCCAACAGTATTTAGAAGTTCGCAGAGAGGGGATTGCTAATGATGGTTTTGGGGATTACCTTGAAAATCCCGCTTTTGATTTTGTCTGGCCCGACCTCAAAACATGGGATCAAAACCGCTATACCGATTGGCAAAAAAAATTGATAGGAGGAACCGCTTATCGGAATCAATTGCAACTGTCCCTATCGGGTGGGAGTGAACAAACTCAGTTTTTAATTAGTGGCGCCTATCAGAATGAAACAACCGTATTCCCTGGAGATTCAAAATATGGAAAGGCTACAGTGCACAGCAACGTTAACCATCAATCTAAAGATGGGCGTTTTAACATCAACTTATCTACCTTATATGCCCGAGAAACGAACAACCTCCCCCGAACCGACCTTACAGGGAAGGCGTATACTTTAGAGCCTAACGCTCCAGCCCTTTATGATGAAAATGGACAGTTGAATTGGGAAGACAATTCCTTTGACAATCCCTATGCTTTATTAGAAGAAGCGTATCACGTACAGAGCAATTCTCTTATAGCGAATGCGGCGATCTCCTATACGCTGGCATCAAATGTAACCTTGAAGTCTACCCTTGGATATACCACCTATGATCTCGGTTCTTATCGGATATTGCCGAGTACAGCCCGAAATCCTAGTTTTGGATTTACACCCGAAAATTATTCGGCGATAACCACCAACAATGGCGCTAGGGAATCTTGGATTGTAGAACCGCAATTACATTGGAAAAAGCAATGGACTAAATTGGGGTTGAATGTTTTAGTAGGAACCACCTTCCAAAATCAAACCTCAGAACAATTGGTGGTTAATGGTACAGGTTTTCCAAATAATAAATTGATCCGTAATCTAGCGGCCGCTAAAACACTCCGCGTGAATGAAGATAGCGATAGTCAGTACAGCTATCAGGCTTTTTTTGGCCGCCTAAATTTAAATTGGCAAGGGAAATACATAATGAATTTTACAGGTCGTCGGGATGGTTCTTCTCGGTTTGGTCCGGGCAGACAGTTTGGTAATTTTGGTGCTGTGGGGTTGGCATGGCTTTTTTCTGAAGAAGCTTTTTTAAAGGAGGATTCTTTTGTAAGCTTTGGAAAATTTAGAGGAAGTTATGGCACCACGGGGAGTGATAATATTGGAGACTATCAGTTTTTAGATACGTATACCGTTACGGGTAGCGATTATAACGGTACGAGTAGTATAGCCCCTTCAGGAATTTTTAATCCGCTCTTTGGTTGGGAAGTTAATAAAAAGCTAGAAGTAGCGTTAGAACTGGGATTTTTTAAGCATAGGGTATTGCTCAATAGTGCCTGGTATCAAAATAGATCCTCCAATCAACTTATTGGAATTCCACTGGCAGCCACGACAGGTTTTAGCAGTCTTACCGGAAATTTTGATGCTACAGTAGAGAATACAGGATTGGAATTTGACCTGCGTACCACAAACATCAAAAGCGAAAACTTTCAATGGAATAGTACGGTGACGTTAACGCTTCCCAAAAATAGGTTGGTTAAGTTTCCGGGCTTAGATACGTCAACCTTTGCCAATACATACGTAATTGGGCAGCCTTTGAGCAGTATTCATTTATACCATGCATTGGGCGTAGATCCAGAAACGGGACTTTATGAATTCGAAGATTATAATGGCGATGGAGTAATTAATAGTTTAGAAGATAAGAAATGGATAGCAGATTTTTCTCCTAAATTTTATGGGGGTTTTGGAAATAATTTCACCTATAAACAGATTTCTCTTGCGCTGTTCTTTCAGTTTAAAAAACAAATAGGCTACAACAGTTTAGTGACTCAAACGGCTCCAGGATACCGTAGAAACGGATCGGTAGCGTTGTTAGATAGGTGGCAAGAGGTGGGAGATCAAGTAACCGTTACCAAGGCATCTGCAGGTTTAGATCCAACAAATGCAGCTTCGCGAGACCATCAAAGTTTTAGTTCTGCGGCGATTTCTGATGCTTCCTTTATAAGGCTGCGAAATATTACACTAAACTACAACGTTCCAAAAATTGATAAACTTGGCTTAGAGGTCGAATTATACCTCCAAGGGCAAAACCTGTTTACCATTACAAATTTTGATGGGCCTGATCCAGAACAAACCTCACCGAATATTTTACCACCCTTACGCCAAATTACTTTAGGCATTCGAATGGGATTTTAATACTAAAATAAAAAATAATGAAACATATAAAAAAAAATATACCAACGATCATTTGCGAAAGGTCGAACGTAAGAAATGAAGTTTCCCCCTGGAAGCCTATGGCCTTTTTATTCCTGCTGTTGGGGTTTATATCGTGTACTGATTTTGTTGAAGTGGAGCCTCCTAAAAACAACTTAATATCGGAGTCCGTTTTTGAAGATCCAGCCACCGTAGAATCGGCATTGGCACACATTTATTTTCAAATGCGAGACCAAAGTATGGTGTCTGGTAATGACGGATTAAGTACGTTGATGGGGATCTATACCGACGAATTGGTGTATTATTTGTTTGATCCCAATAATGTTCAACTATACCAACACAACGTACTACCTTCTAACGGTACCCTTACGAGTTGGTGGAGTACATCCTATTCCTTAATCTATGCAGCCAATGATATTATAAAAGGGGTAGAAAATTCTAAGGCATTAAGTCCCGAGCACAAAGCAAAATTTAAAGGTCAAGCCTTATTTGTCAGGGGCTATATGCATAGTTTGTTGGGCTCCCTATATGGAAATGTTCCGTATAGCACCACCCCCAATTACCTAGAGAATAATAAAATATCTCGGTTGCCAGTAGCAATAGTCTATGAACAATGCATTCAGGATGTGATAGAGGCAGTTACGCTTTTGGATACCGATGATGCAACTGGCGAAAGGGTGATCCCAAATCAAGCAACCGCCAATGCGTTATTGGCGCGATTGTACCTCTATACAGAAAATTGGGAAATGGCAGAAATTACCGCCACTAAACTCATCAATGCTTACCCTTTAGAAACGGATATTACCAACGTATTTCTTAAAAATGCGTCTGGTACCTTATGGCAGTTTAAGCCCAATGGTATTTCCGATCAGAATACGTATGAAGCCAATCAATTTAGTATTCGGTTTATTCCTGGGCAAATTTTTGCCCTTACGAATACCTTATTAGATGCATTTGAATCTGGAGATTTACGACGTGACAATTGGGTTGGAGCGCATACAAGTTCCGATGGTTTAACCACCTTAAATTTTGCCTATAAATACAAATCGCTATTTAGTGAGGAGGAATCTTTAGAATATTCCGTCGTCTTTCGACTGGCAGAGCAATACTTAATTCGTGCGGAAGCGAGAGCACATTTAGGAAATAGTATCGGGAGTCAAACAGATTTAAATGCCATACGAAATAGGGCAGGACTCCCCAATACCGATGCCAGTACTACGGAAGAATTAATAGCCGCGATTTTACAGGAACGTTTTGTAGAATTGTTTACGGAGTATGGGCATCGTTGGTTTGATTTAAAACGATTGGGCAGGGCAAAAAATACGCTTGCGCCACTTAAAACCAATTGGAAAGATACCGATCTTTTATTCCCCATACCAGAAACAGAATTGGAAGTGAACCCCAATTTAAAACCCCAAAACTTGGGGTATTAAGAACCTTAAAATACGCTCTTTTTAATCCCCTATATTACGTTGTATAGCTACAAAGGGTAGTGAATAAAGTCAATTTAGAAAAGGATGAAGGAGCGTACTAAAGGTGAAGCTTAGTGTAAATTTTTAAATGTTATAAACGTATGAAACTTAATAGGTATTTAATAATCCTGCTTTTTCAAACGGTAGGCTGGGCGAGTATATCCAGTTTAGCGACAACTAGTAAGGGTGGATGTTTACCGAGCACCACTGACGCAGAGAACCCTTTCTTAAAATTAACCTTAGAGGGTGAAAAAATCTTTTTAGAAATTCCACATACCTTGTTACAGGAACAGATGCTGTTTGTGCGGCATAATGATGGGTATCAAGTGGGGTCTATTCCTGTTATTTGGACTAGATTTCGAGATCGTATTTTTTTAGAAACCATTCGTATAGAATCGCTGACTGGTGTAAAAATTCCAATTTCCAACAACCCCGATAATACCACAAGTATCTTGGCTACATTTCCCATTATGAAAGAGAAAAGTACCTCAGAAAGTTATTTTATTGAAATTTCAGAGGTACTCTTAACGGATCAAATCGATTATTATAGAACTGCCCATGAAGCTATAATCAAAGATTTAACCTTCGTAAAAAAGGTAAAAAACCTTTCCAATGAAGTATTGATTAAAACCATTTGGGGCGTAGCTAGAGACCAAGATAGAATCACCATTCCTGTCGATTTCAGTTTTTTTCGACTACCAGAGCCCATGAATCCTAGACGTTTCGATTACCGTATGGGTTTTTGGTCCGAAAAAAAACCAGGTGGGGAGATTCAACTAATAGAAAATAGTACCGCCAGTATTTTAAGATGGCGTTTGGATAAAAAAGATTCAAATCAAGCCATTAGCACACCTAAAAAGCCTATCCTATTTACCTTATCACCAGAAATTCCTAAAAAATGGAGGCCTTATATAAAAGCGGGGATTCTCGCATGGCTTCCAGCCTTTGAAGCTGCAGGTTTTAAAGATGCTCTTGTAGTTAAGGATCCTGTAGATGGTCATTCGGAGGATGCAGAATTCTTTAGTGTCAATGAATCCGTAGTTCGTTGGGGGAGTACTAGAAATGTGAGAGGGTATGAAAATGTTGGTGGCGCTACAATAACTGAAGTGATAGACCAGCGAACTGGAGAAATTTTAAAATCGGACATTTTAATAAATTCCTCCCTTCAGTATTTAATGGATTCCTATTTTATTCGATGTGCCCCCATGGATAAGAGAACACATCAATACCCATTCCCCGATGCGCTCATTGGGGAAATACTCCAATCTTTAGTGTCGCATGAAGCAGGGCATTCCTTTGGACTTATAGATGGCAACTATGGAGAGTATGCCTATCCCTTTGATAAAATGCGTGATGAAGATTGGTTGACAAAAATGGGACATACACCCAGTATAATGACCTATGCTAGGGATAATAACTTAGTACAACCTGAAGATAATATAGATCCATCTGTGCTCATACAAAAAGTAGGGCCAACAGATCGATATAGTATAAAATGGGGATATACACCATTTAAGGCCATAGATTCCATTCAAGAAAAAGATTTTTTAGAGGCGGTAATTAGAGAACAAGATACCGTTTTATGGTATCGACGGAATAAATCTTTTGGCGAAATTATTGGACCAGGTGCCACAAATGAGGTGGTTGAAAATAATGATCCCATTAGAAGTACTGAATTAGCCTTGAAAAATTTGGAGAGGGTTATGGCACTTATTCCTAAAGTAAATAGGGATAAAAAAGACTATGAGTTACTAGAACGTTTATATGAAAGGTCCTTACAACTATGGAATAAACAAATGCAACAGGTTTTGTCCTTAATTGGTGGGTATGATATCAAATATAAAGTACCAGATCAGCTTGGAAGCATGTACACTTCGATTCCTTTTGAAGTACAATATAAAGCCTTAAACTTTTTTCTAATCCATGCCTTTAATCCTCCTGATTGGTTAGCATATCCAGAATGGAAGCATGAAATTAGGTATTCTACCTATCCAGATAGGATAAATGCGCTGCAAATAGGATTACTAGCAGATTTACTATCACCCATGCGAATGAAGAGACTGGAGCATATAGAAGAAGGTTTGTCAAACAAGACTTTTTGTAAAAACATTATGGCACGGATACAGGAAAGCTTATTCAAAGAATTGAGTGTTAAAAATGTAGTGATAGATAGAAGAAGGCAGGAAATTCAAAATTTTTATGTAGAGCGTATTGTTTTTGGACTTGCTTATAAAGGAGAGCTTAGTGTTGGAGATGTACAGCGCGCTTTATTTACCCAAAATACAAAAAGCATTTTTTATCAGGAACTGATGCTTTTGAAAAAAACAATTGCTAAGGAAATTAATAAAACAAATAGTGATAGCAATAAGGGTCACTTAAGTCTTCTTTTACTCGAATTGAACAAACTAGAGTAGGAGGCCAGTGAGGCTGTTAGAAGAAATTGAGTTTTTGAGCAGTGGCAAAGCTTTACAAAACTTAATATTTTTGAATTAGTCTAAAAAGGTGTCCATATCGGACACCTTTTTTTTTGAATAAATAATAAAATTCTATCGTTTTTGATACAACGGAGTATTCAAAGTAGCCTCTGCAAAAATATCATGACCATTGTATTGACATGAAATTATGCCATCTTTAGGACAATCAGAACCACCAGGAACAGGCTGAACGCCTAAAACAGGGTGATTGTAATAAGCAGGTGGACTCACAGTCTCTGTTGTAGTCGCAAACGACAGGCTTATCGCAAGTAACATAGCAAAAGCGGGTAAAACGGTTTTAAAAAATGTAGTTTTCATAGTATAAAAATTAAAAATTAATGACCTACTCTTTTTTACAGGTTTTCGGTCTTTCCCTGATCCTACGTAGATATTTTAAATTTGGTGCTGTTTTAGTTTCCGATAGCTACTTATTCCGATAAGCGAAAGGAGTATACATACCGTATTGAAAACAAAATGCTCTTTCCAATCTAAATTTGCAATGATCCCCCCACAAGAACATGGAACTGTAGTGCTAAAATTCAGCACTAAGAAAATATAGAGGGTAAATAAGAGTAGTATGGAAAAACTTGCATACAAGGCAGTCAACACATATTTAGGAAAAAGAAATAATCCAGAAATTACATATTCCATAAATGGGATGATCAAAGCCAGCCAGCCCGCATGATCCGAAATGAATGGAGATTTACTTAGTTGTATTTTAAATTGATCAAAGAGAAGTAGTTTACTTGTGGCTGCATACACAAACAAAACGAGCAAAAGCAGGCTAATGCTTTTTACTAGTATTTGATATCGAAGTGTACCCTGAGCCATATCGTTTGATTTGATATGGTAAAGTTCTATACTAAAATTTATTTGTAAAGGATAAGTTGTTGCCTGTAAGGGATTTATTTAAAAAAGGACAATTTGTGAGTTCATTCTTCTTTATGGAATGATTTTTTCCGCAATACACTAGGCGCATAGCCATACCTTTTTTTAAAAGTTCTGGAAAAATGAGAGAAGCTTTTGAAACCTGTGATATGGGCAATTGATTTTAACGACTGGTCGCTAAATTGAACCATCATTTGCGCTTTTCTAAAACGTTCATTCATTAAAAAGCGATGTACAGTGGTCCCATATAATTCTCTAAAACCATACTTCAGTTTAAATTCATTGGTACCCAATTGAAGCGCGAATTCTTTTAAAGAGGGAAAATCTTTTTCAAGATTGTGAAGGATGATATAATGCCCTTTTCTGATTTTCAGGATATCCTCAGCATTTAACCTAATTTTTGCCTTTTTTATGGGGCTATCGGTATCTTTGTTTGCTTGTTTTTGTTCCTCAGAGAACTGTATAACCCCTTCCTTTAAAATGCGGTCTAAGTTATTTTGATAATTAGAATGATGAATAACCGTAATTAGGAGTTTACATTCATTAGTATCGCGACCCATGAAAGTGGTGATATAAGCTGTCTTTGGCATTAATAAATTAGACTTGGTTTTAAATTTTAATTCTAAATTCGTTTCTGTCTTTTTCTTTTGAAGCAAGATTTTTTTAGCTGCTTCCCATTTTTTTTGAGAGGTGCTTTCCAAAAAATTGTGAAATGGGGTGCCAACAATATCGTTGAGGAGCACCGAAAGGAGATTACAGGCCTCTTGATTCGCCATTTCTATAAGGCCTGTATCGTCAAGGATAAAACTCATTTGGACAATTTCTAGACTAGGGTTATTAGTATTGACAAACCCCTGATGCAACATGCTTACTTGAATTTCTTCTGCTAGCATATTTAAAGAAATACTTATGGCTTCAAGGGTGTCATTTTTGGCAAACCGATCCAAGCGATAGAATAAATTACCAGAAGCCATTTCTAAAAGCATTTGATTAATTTTTTTAATTCTTTCTTTTTTACTTTTACTCACTTGGGGTAGTTTTGGAGGTTCTATAAATGAAAACGGACCATATTATTTCATGAAATCCTTTAAAAAAATTAGCGCTGTTTCCATGGAATCAAATGATTTAGTTGGTATCGGTGGATTACTAGTTCGGATATAAAATTCAGATAACATTTCAGAAACTGGGGGTTCAACTAGTACAGCTACGGCCTCTATAAAAGTGGAGCCCTCCAAAGCTAAGTACGCTCTGGCAGATTTGTTAATTTCCCGGATACCGCGAATATCGCAAAGTATGGGGAATGATTGCCCTTCTTGTAAAATCAACCTATCCTTGACGATTTGTACGGCAGCATTTAAGTCTATACTAACTCCTTGATGGTATATAATATGTAATAGGCCATCATGGAATCTATATGAGGTATAGTCATTCTCAAAATAATTTCGCATGGTATAGAAAACTGGTTTTCCTTATAAACTTACAAAATTATCAACATATTAATTTAAACTGTAAGTTATAACCTGTGTAAATATGGGGTTTTTCTTATCTAATAAGGATTAAAACTTGACTCTAAGGGAGTATGAACTAAAAGGATTTAGCAAATTCCTGCAAATGATGGTAAATTATTGGACATAAAAAGAGAACCATGGCAAAAATTAATCAAAATAATTTTTTAGAGACGGTTAATGAAGTTTTTACTGATGCGAAAAGAGAAGGAGTAATGCATTTATATGCAGATGGTGAAAGTTTTACAGGTCGAACCATTAGTTTAAAAAAAAGAAAATTATTCCATTTTGGAACCACGGGTTATTTAGGGCTAGAACAAGACCCTAGATTAAAAGCTGCAGCCATTAATGCCATTATTAAGTATGGCACCCAATTTCCCTTATCTAAATCTTATATCTCTAATCCCTTATATAAAAGCTTAGAGCAGAAACTTACTGAAATGTATCAAAATCCTATTATTATAACCAAAAATAGTACGCTCGGACATATGGGGGTTATACCAAATGCCGTTAGCGACCAAGATGCCATAATACTAGATCATCAAGTACACTGGAGTGTTCAAAGTGCTGCCAAAGTATTGAAAAATAGGAGTGTCCCTATTGATATGATTCGTCATAATGATTTGACTATGTTAGAAGATAAAATAAAATCATTTTCTGATCAACGAAAAAAAATATGGTATATGGCAGATGGCATTTACTCTATGTACGGGGATTTTTCTCCTATCCAAGACTTAAAAGTCTTGAGCCTTAAATATCCGCAATTACACCTCTATATAGATGATGTTCATGGGATGAGTTGGATTGGGAAAAATGGAACAGGGTATGCCTTAAGCGAACTTAAAGAAATCTCTGAAAACATTCTACTTTTTGGTACCTTAAGTAAAACGTTTGGTGCAAGTGGAGCAGTCTTAGTATGTTCCAATAAAAAAATGTACCATGAAATAAAGACCTTTGGTGGGCCATTGACTTTTTCAGCTCAATTGGAGCCCGCTTCTGTTGCCGCCGCCACAGCCTCGGCGCAAATTCACTTATCTCCAGAGATCTACACACTTCAAAATGATCTACGAGAACGAATACACTACTTCAATGCTTTATTGGAGCAAACCGATCTTCCATTAATTGATAAAAATAGGTCTCCGGTATTCTTTATAGGTACAGGAATGCCCAAAACAGGATATAACTTTGTAAATCGCCTGATGAAGGAAGGTTTTTATGTGAATCTTGGAATATTTCCAGCCGTTCCTGTTAAAAATACGGGGGTTCGAATAACGATTTCAAGACATAATGAAAGAGAAGAAATCAAAGCTTTAGTGGAAGCGATGGTTTATCATTTTCCAAAAGCTTTGGAGGATACGCAAACGAATAGGTATCGGGTTTGTAAAGCATTTAAATTACCCACCACGGAAATTTCAGAAAATAAGACTAAAGAAAACAAGCAACTACACCTTCAGTTGGAAAAATCAATTCGAAAAATTGACAAGGTGCTTTGGAATAAATGTATGGGTAATCATGGCGTCTTTGATTGGGAAGGTCTTCAATTTCAAGAAGCGGTTTTTAAGGATAACCCCTCAGAAGAACACAATTGGACGTTCAGATATGTCATCATTCAGGATCAGGAAATGAACCCTATTTTAGCAACCTATTTAACCATAGCATTGTGGAAAGATGATATGTTGGCTAAGGTGAGCGCTTCTGCAACTATTGAAGCCACTAGAAAATCCAATCCTTATTATTTGACTTCAAAAGTGCTGAGTATGGGGTCTCTTTTTACCGAAGGACAACACCTATTTTTAGCGGAAGAACATCCCTTAAAGCAGCAGGCGTTAAACATTTTAATGCAAACCATGGAAAATATAGAACAAAGTTTTAAGGCAAAAATGGTTGTACTCCGCGATTTTTCCAAAAATGAAAAACTGCATGCTTATTTTCAAGGTCAAGGATTTGTAAGAGTGCAGATGCCTAATGCATGTCGTATTGATTTAAAAAATACAACAACCATTGAAAGCTACATTTCTAAATTGTCTTCTAGGAATAGGCAGCATGTTAGAAAGGAAATACTAGCCTATGAACCTATTTTGCCTATACAAATAGTACAGGTTGCCAAAAAAAACCAACTAAAACAAATACACAGTTTGTACCACCAGGTGCATCAAAATAATTTAGGATTAAATACCTTTTCATTTCCTATAAAATTATTCGAAACCATGTCCGAGCACCCTAATTGGGAATTTATTATCGTTAATCTACCCACTGATCCTGAGAAAATAATAGGTGTTATGCTGTGCTATACGAATGAGGATCATACCTATGTACCGGCTTTTGTGGGAATGGACTATAAGTACCTTTTAGAATTCTATACGTATCGCCAATTGTTATATCAAACCATTAAGAGAGCTATCAGTTTGCAGTACAAGCAGATAGATCTTGGTATGACTGCATCCTTTGAAAAAAGAAAATTAGGAGCTCTTGTCGAAGAAAAGTATGCCTATATCCAAACAGATGATAATTATATTTTGGAGCTAATGGGAACCTTATAAAACTTAAGATAATAGGGCACTGGCTTTGTTTTATTTTGAACGGATAGAAGAATATTTTTAGAATGGATACGCTCTTATTCGGTATAATTTGAAAATTTACTAATAGGAGAACCATGTTTAAAAATGAGATTAATGATTTTAAGGAAAAACTGAAAAAGATTGAATCCGTAGATCGAATTGAATTAGAACACGCAAATGAAGGAATTCATCTTTGTAATAATACGTTGTACCTTCTTAGGGCAGCTATGAAAGAGGGTGTCTTTGATTCGGAAGAAAATGAGATTTGTTTTTTTAAAGAAATTAAGGTACAACCTTTAAGTTATCTTATCTATTTTAGTGAAGTACGATCTTGCGAACTAATGCTCCCTAAAATAGGAATAGATCATCAACTTTCTTATTTAAAAAAGAAAATACGGCATGTCAATAAATTTTTTAATAGGAACTGGGATTTTGTTCATTATATGGAACAAAATCTCACCTATATGGATCGGTTGTATTTTATCCGTAAGAATTCCGTTTTCCCCACCTATTCTTTACCGGAGACGCTATATCTAGATCCTAATTTTTTTACCTCTCATGATATGTTATGGGCACGGATTAGGGGAATGAATTCCTTTATCGATTATTTAGATAAACTTATAAATCTATTAAAGCTTCAAAGACATCAGGCTATGAATTTTGGTAGGCCAAAAAAAGCATTGGTTTGGAGTGCATCCAAAACCGCTTTAACCGAATTAATATATGCCCTGTATTCGTGTTCAGTCGTCAATGGAGGAAAAGAGGATATTAAAGGAATCGCAGCTGCATTTGAGGAACTTTTTAATATCAGGCTGGATAATATTTATAAAACCTATTCGGAAATTAAAACACGGAAAGATAGCAAGGCACGATTTTTAGAAGAACTCATATTTCGTTTCAATCAAAAAGTATATGATGATGACGAATAATAAAGTATAGTTTCGAAAGAAGGCATAATAAAACTAACCTTAACCATTCACGAAATTAAGATGCATGGGGCTATATTAAATAGTATTGATCATATCACTCGGCGAGAGGTACTAAAATTAAGATAACTAAAGCTTGTCCCAAGAGTGGTAAAGCTACTTGGGACATAGATAGTCCAAAATGTGGACAACTAAGTCTCAAAACCTGGTCAAAATTTGGTATCTTCTTATAAACATAAAACAAAAAAAACTTAAATAAATAGACTGTTGTTTATTTTAAAGAAAAAGAAGTTCTCTTATCTTTTAAGAAGAATAATTTGCCTGAAATAGCAGCTAGAAAATTTTATAGTTTCATTCGGTTCAAAAAATGGATAACAGATAATTGGCAAATGCTAGCTAAGATTTTTGTAACAAACAATTTTATATTGGAAGAATCTAAAACGATGAGGCCAATAGCTGACTATGTAAATCATATGTTGCAAATGAAAGAAAAAAAACTAGTTAGATTTTATAGTGCTACTTAAATTTATTCCTCAAAATCTTCATGTCCTTACTCACTTTCATATCCAATATTTTAGCGTAATGCTGAGTGGTTTTAAGATTGGTATGTCCAAGCATTTTGCTTACAGATTCTATAGGTACACCATTTGTGAGTGTTACTGTAGTTGCAAATGTATGTCTGGCCAAATGAAAGGTTAGATTTTTAGTTATACCCGCCAAAGTTGCAATTTCTTTAATGTAAGCATTCATTTTTTGATTGCTTAATACCGGTAAAACCAAATCTTTTTCAATTAATAGTTCGTTATGCTTATATTTTTCTATAATTGCTTTAGCGATAGGCAAAATCGGAATATTACTTCTGGTATCTGTTTTAGAACGTTTTGTTTTAACCCATTCCTCACCATCCGCTCCGAGGCTGATATCACATCTATTCAATTTTTTAACATCTGCATATGCAAGACCTGTGAAACAGCAAAAAATAAAAATATCGCGTACTTGGTCCAGCCGCTCCATTTTGAGCTTTAGCTCAATAATCTTTTGAATTTCTTCTTCCGTTAAAAATTCACGATCTATAATTTTAAGTTTGGCTTTCCAGTGTAAAAAGGGGTCTTTATCAATCCAATCATTTGCGTGAGCAATTCGAATAATCTTTTTAAAATTTGTAATATACTTGATTGTTGAGTTGTGTGCGCACTTGCGGGATGTCTTGAGATAATATTCAATCCCTGTGATGAACTTATGGTCCACATCCTGTATGGGAATGTCATTTTTCTTATAGTTCTGCTTTATAAAGGCTGCTACATGATTTTTACAAGTGCGATAGCGTTCAGCAGTTCCTGCAGCGAAATCTTTTCCAATTAGACTTTCTACTTTATCATTGTGTTCCTGGAATATTTCGAGCAACATTTTTTGGGTTTTATCTTTTCCTAAGTACGTATCTCGAAGATCAAAAGAGTTATACTCCTTTTCTGTTCTTTGAAATTGTTGCTGAATTGAGTAAATCTTATTTTTTATTATTCCTAGCTCACGATTGATTTCTTGTGCAACTATAGAATTTCCAATTACAAGTTGTGTTCTGGAATTCCATTCATTGAACTTAACTTTTCTACGCACGCTGCACTCAGCCCTTTTCCCATCAAGGGTTATACGTAAATAAATATTAGCTTTTCCAAGGTCATCAGCCTTGCTTTTTTTGATGTAGAATAATAGAGACAGAGAATGTGACACCTTTTGATTTTAAATTATCCTCAATTTAATGAATATATTTTAAATCATTATAATCACAAGTATCTATTTATCAATGTATTAACTTCAATTCGGTGTCAGTTGGTAGGAGTTATTAAGTGACACCGAATTAGCCCCTTTTAGATTGCTATTATTTGATATTAAATGAAATTAATAAAAATGAAAAACCCTGTAAATCAAGGATTTACAGGGTTTTTGGTGCCTTTTAAAGGACTTTCCGCGGAGAATGAGGGATTCGAACCCCCGGAGGTGTGACCCTCAACAGTTTTCAAGACTGCCGCATTCGACCACTCTGCCAATTCTCCAAGTGTCTCATCAGGTATTCCCTGAATGCGGGTGCAAATATAAGAACCTTTTTTGAAAAATATCAAAGGATTCTATTTTTATTTTATCAATTTTTTAAAAAATGGGATCCGACCATTGTTGTAGTGCGAATGCTATTAATTTCTGCACTCGAATTAAAGTTAACTTATTTAAATGGGCTAAATTTACGACCTAGTAATAGCCAATAAATAAAAAATATAATACCATACCAATTGTCTATTGAGAATCAGCAGTATACCTGTTTTTAAGAAGTATTTTCACTATTTAATTTTTAACTATAATTTTCCGTATTATAATGACAGATAGTATTAAACAATTACGATGGCGCTACGCAGTTAAAAAATTCGATGCTACAAAAGAGCTTCCTAAAACCAAACTTCATATTCTAAAACAAGCTTTTAACCTTACAGCAACTTCATACGGCTTGCAGCCTATTAAATTAGTGGTAGTTAAAAATAAACCACTACAAGAAAAATTAGTAAAAAGCTCCTATGGTCAACAACAAGTTGCACAGGCTTCTCATGTATTGGTTTTTTGTATTGAAACGCAAATAGATGAACAATATATTGCAAATTATTTTTCAAGAGTCCAAGATATTAGAAATACGAGTGATGAAATATTGCATCCGTTTAAATCAGCATTAATACAAGATTTTTCTAAGAAGAATGTAGACCAGATAAATGCCTGGGCGCTAAACCAAGCATATTTAGCGATGGGAAACCTAATGACTATTTGTGCAATAGAAGAAATAGATGCGTGCCCAATGGAAGGTTTTATTGCTGCTGATTTTGATAAAATATTAAATTTAAAATCCAAAAATTTAGCATCGGTTCTGGTAATGCCTGTGGGCTATAGAGCAGATGATGACTTGTTTTCTACATTTGCCAAAGTGCGAAAGTCATTAAAAAATAGTATTATAGACCTTTAGTCGTTTATTATGACTACCAAAAAGTCTAATAAAGCCTCTAATTTTATTGATTTACGCTTTATTTGCAATTAAAAGTGATTACTTTTTTTGACAGTTTTACTTACAAAATAAATTAAGTTGTATTTTTCCATAATATATAATTAGTATACCCTATGCCTGGATTTGAGCTTTTTGGCGATAAAGAACGAAAAGAAGTAAATGATGTTTTAAATTCTGGTGTTTTAATGCGCTATGGCTTTGATAAAGCTAGAGACCATTATAAAGCAGCAGAACTAGAAGCAATGCTAGAAAAAAGAATGAAGGTGAAACATGCACATCTAGTAAGTAGTGGTACAGCGGCATTAACCGTAGCTCTAATTAGTGCTGGAATAGGTTCTGGTCATGAGGTAATTATGCCAACTTTTACTTTTGTGGCTACTTTTGAGGCAATACTATCAGTAGGAGCAGTGCCAATAATGGTAAATATTGATGATACATTAGGTTTAGAGGCCTGCGCGGTAGAAAAGGCTATTACCTCTCGTACAAAAGCAATTATGCCTGTGCATATGTGTGGTTCGATGACCGATTTAAACCCTTTACGTGCCCTTTGTAAAAAACATGATTTAGTACTAATTGAAGATGCCTGCCAAGCTATTGGTGGAACGTATGATAACAAACCATTAGGGAGTATTGGTGATATTGGTTGTTTTTCATTTGATTATGTGAAGACCATAACTTGTGGAGAAGGGGGAGCGTTGATTACCAATAATAAAAAATACTATACTAATGCCGAGAATTACGCTGACCATGGGCATGACCATTTAGGAGTGGACAGGGGAGCAGATAAGCACCCGTTTTTAGGGTATAATTATAGAATTTCTGAATTGCATGCTGCTGTTGGTGTCGCACAAATAAAACGATTAGATGCTATTATAGATACACAAAAAAAACACTATTCTCTATTAGAAAAGTCTTTAAAAACAATTCCTGAAGTTACTTTAAGGCGTGTGCCTAAGGGTGGAGAGCAGAACTATTCTTTTATAAATTTCTTTCTACCTACCAAGCAAATAGCAAAAAAAGTACATGCTGAATTTTTAAAGGAAGGAATTGATGCTAGTTTTTATTGGTATGATAATAATTGGCATTACCATACGAAATGGAAGCATTTAAAACATTTAAAAACCTTGAGCTATTTTTCGAATGCTATTTATAATCACCTGCCTAATTATGATAAAACTGACTTTTCAGCTTCAGATGCAATCATGTCTCGAACCATTTCATGCTTGATTAAATTAAGCTGGAGCAAAGAAGAGGTGAAAAATAGAGCGGATAAAATGGCAGCAATTATAAAAGCGAATATCTAGTATGATACATGCTCAACAATTTCTAAACCATAACCAACGATACCTACTCTTTTAGATTGAATGGTATTGGTGAGTAAACGAACTTTTGAGATGTTTAAGTCATGAAGTATTTGTGCCCCTACACCAAAATCTTTAGCATCCATTTCTATTTTAGGTGCTCTTATTTCTCCCTTAGCTTGCGACTCTTTTAAAGCAATAAGTCTGTTTAAAAGATTAAGCGATTGGCTTTCTTGATTTATAAATACAAAAGCGCCTTTACCTTCAGCATTTATGGCATTGAACATATCTTCCAATTTCTTATCAGGATTATTGGTCAATGTGCCTAAAATATCATTATTAATTAAGGTAGAATTGATACGTGTAAGTATTTTTTCATCTTTTTTCCAAGTACCTTTTGTTAAGGCAATATGGATTTGATTGTTTGTAGTTTGCTTATAGGCTCTTAATCTGAAATCTCCAAACCGAGTGGTTATGGTGAAGTCTTGCTTTTTTTCAATAAGACTATCATGTTCCATGCGATAAGCAATAAGGTCTTCTATGGAAACAATTTTTAGATTGTGTTTTTTAGCTACTTTTTTCAATTGTGGTAACCTTGCCATGGTACCATCTTCATTCATTATCTCAACAATAACTCCCGCTGGCTGTAGTCCAGCAAGGCGAGCAAAATCTATCGCAGCCTCTGTATGACCTGTACGTCTCAAAACACCGCCATCTTTGGCGACTAAAGGAAAAATATGCCCAGGTCTAGCTAAATCATAAGGTTTTGTGTCTCCTATTGTTAATGCTTGTACCGTTTTTGCTCTATCTGATGCCGAGATACCGGTGGTAACGCCATTTCCTCTTAAATCTACAGATACCGTAAAAGCAGTTTCCATATGGTCTGTATTTACTGTAACCATCATTGGTAGTCCCAATTCTTTACATCTACTTTCGGTTAGTGGAGCACAAATAAGACCGCGTCCTTCAGTAGCCATAAAATTAATCATTTCAGGGGTAGCTAATTCAGCCGCAGCAAGAAAATCCCCTTCATTTTCCCTGTTTTCATCATCAACAACAATAATGACCTTACCATTTTTAATGTCATTAATAGCCTCTTCAATTGAATCTAAATGGGTGATGTTGTCCATGTCTTTTATTTTGTACTAGGTCTGAATTTTGCAAAAATAAGTTGAAAGAAAGCTATAACACTTCCAAAATCGACCAAACCTTTATCAGCTGTTGCTCTTTTGGTTAAAAATACTCCCAAAGGTAACATGATAAGGGTAGAAGCCCAACCTCCAATAATAGGATTTATATTGCCTTCTTTAGCATAGTTTTCTGCAAATACACCAATGAAATAATAGGTTAAAAATAGAACGATAGCAATTACCATAGGTAATCCCAATCCTCCCTTTCTAATGATAGCGCCTAACGGTGCACCTACAAAAAAGAGAATAATACAAGATAATGCTAAAGCAAATTTTTTATGAAGCGATACAATATGCATATTGTAAATTTTATAACGCTTGTCCATCTCATTTTTCTTGCCTTCAATAGAATTTACAATATTGGTAGTTGTATTTTGAGCAGAATTTATGATTTGAGCTTTTTGATACGATTGAAATAAATTTACGATGTTTAGGGTGTCTATTATTTTTTTGTGCATTAACATAGAGTCTTCAGACACAACCTTTATATTTTTTTTCAAGCTATCTTTTGGAGAAACAGTAGGAAAAGCACCCATTCTATTATAAATACTCTTGGAAAATGTATGTACGATACTGATGTTATTTTTTTTGATCGAATCAGCATCCTTAATTAAACGAAGTACATTTTTCATTTTATCTGTTGTTACCGCTCGTTCTGCATCTAAATCTACATCGAGTCTAGAAATATCTTGATTTATGGTATAAACTTCAAAAGTAGATTTGGCAAAAGGATGTTTGCGATTTTCAGCAGTATTTTTTTTAACAATATCTTCATAATAATGGCCATCCCGCAAAACTAGTTGAAGGATATCTGATTCTTCAGAACTTATAAGTTCCCCTGTTTTAGCCTTAATAACGGTGTTATTTACACTATTTTTTGATTTTCTATGAATAATTACATTCTCAAGGTACCTTTCGTTTTCACCATATTTACGATCCACCTTCATATTCATATCAGTACCATCTAAATCACTAAAAGCCCCTTCAACAATTGCCGTTGACGGTTTAACCTGACCAATATTTTTACGGAGATTGTATATTTTTTGCTCTGCAGCAGGGATAACACTATTGGCAAAATAGAAGACAACTACCCCTAAAATAGAAACAAATATGATTAAACTTAGCATTGACCGTTGCAACGAAATACCTGAAGCTTTCATGGCTGCAAATTCGTAATTCTCCGCAAGAGATCCGAAGGTAAGAATTGAAGCCAATAGTACCGTTAATGGCAGTACTTTTTCTGTTAAATTCGGTGTGATATAAAACAAAAATTTACCAATAATAAAAATATCCAAGCCTCTGCCCGCTAAATCGTCTATAAATAACCAGATCGTTTGGAATATGAAAATGAGCATCAATATTGCAAACGAACTGAAAAAATTATATAAAAATCGCTTTAAAATGTAACTGTCTAAAATTCTCAATGGCCTAATTTCTTAAGATGTAGTACCCGTCATTTTTGTACTTCGATTCATCAAAAGTAAATAAGGTTTTTGATAAAGACTGATTTGTTTTAAAAGAATTAACAGTGATAGTAGTTTTAGTTCCGTTTTTGCCTGTTTCAATAAGCTTATAAATGTGATTCGTTTCAACATCTATTCCTAATAAAATTGATTTAATTTCTGAATTGGTATCTATCGGAATTAATTTTACAAACTGTATTTTTCTACCTTGTATATTTTGAAGAATATCCCATTCATAATTATGTCCCGTTTTATAAAAGGTTAGCATTTTTGAAGGGGTAATTGTGTTTTCATCTGTAGCTTTATCTTCTATAGTAACTTCTTCGTTTTCTGGAACGATAGTATATACTTTACTGCCATCAAACAATTGTTTAGAACCTAAATAATTGAATAAATACTTCTCACCTTCCATTGTAACATCACCCCTTGTCTCTTGATTTATATGTGCCTCTTCGTTGTTTAATGCATATTTAAAATCTACAAAAATGTTATCATAACTTTTTACCTTGTTATAAACTTCATCTAACAATGACTTTGCTTTGGAAGAATTTTGTGCCATAGTAAAGGCGGAAATAAAAAACACTACTAAAACAATTAATTTTTTCATAATCTCGTTTAATTTTTTTCGTTGTTTAATAAATTATCTAGGGCGACCATATCGGCAACCAAAACCTGTCTCGCCTTGCTACCTTCAAACTGTCCTACAATACCAGCTGCTTCTAATTGATCTACAATCCGACCCGCTCTATTGTACCCTAATTTTAATTTTCGTTGTATTAATGATGCCGACCCTTGTTGTGCAATTACGATAACTTCTGCAGCTTCTCGGAACAAAACATCTCTGTCTGATATATTATAATCAATACTTGTGCCAGAATCTTCACCTATGTACTCAGGAAGCAAATGTGCATCTGGATAGGCTCTTTGGGAGCCTATAAACTCTACAATTTTAGCAACTTCAGGTGTGTCAACAAAAGCACACTGTATTCGGGTAACATCATTACCTTGGGTGTACAACATGTCACCTCTACCAATAAGTTGATCCGCTCCTTGGGCATCTAAAATTGTTCTAGAATCTATTTTTGAAGTTACTCTAAAAGCAATTCTCGCTGGAAAGTTGGCTTTTATAATCCCCGTAATTACATTTACGGATGGCCGTTGCGTAGCAATAATTAAATGTATACCAATTGCTCTTGCCAGTTGTGCTAAACGAGCAATAGGTGTTTCTACCTCTTTACCGGCTGTCATAATTAAATCGGCAAACTCATCAATCACCAAAACAATATAAGGTAAAAATTTATGTCCGTCATTCGGATTCAATTTTCGCGCCTTGAATTTAGTATTGTATTCTTTTATATTACGAACAAGGGCCATTTTTAATAATTCATAACGATTATCCATTTCTATACACAACGAATTTAAGGTGTGTATAACTTTGGTGTTATCGGTAATAATGGCATCTTCAGAATCTGGCAATTTAGCCAAATAGTGTCGTTCTATCTTATTGAAGAGTGTAAGCTCAACTTTCTTAGGATCGATCAAAACAAATTTAACTTCAGCTGGATGTTTTTTATACAATAAAGAGGTAAGTACAGCATTTAAACCAACAGATTTACCTTGTCCAGTAGCCCCAGCCATTAAAAGGTGAGGCATCTTTGCAAGATCTACAACAAAGGTTTCGTTGCTAATAGTCTTACCAAAAGCAATAGGCAATTGCATTTCTGCTTTTTGAAATTTACTAGAAGAAATAACCGAACGCATAGATACAATCGTAGCATTTTTATTAGGAACTTCGATACCTATAGTACCTTTCCCTGGAATAGGAGCAATAATACGAATGCCTAAGGCGGCAAGCGATAGTGCTATATCATCTTCTAAATTTTTAATTTTAGAAATACGTACCCCAGCATCAGGTACAATTTCATATAAAGTTACGGTAGGACCAATAGTTGCTTTAATTTGAGCAATACCGATTTTATAATTTTTTAAAGTCTCTACAATCTTATTTTTATTTTCTTCAAGTTCTTCTTGATTTATTGTTATACCACCAGTAACACCATGTTGGTCTAATAAATCTATCGTCGGAAATTTATAATTTGCTAATTCTAGTGTAGGATCAAACTCACCATAATCGTCGACCAGCTTACTGGCAAGGTTGTCTGTCTCTTCTTTTTCTTCAACAACTTTTTCCACTTCCATTTTAAGTTCATCCTCAATAGATTCTTCTTCTTGAGGGATGCTTATTTCAAAATCATCACTAGTATTTTCTGCTGCTATAATTGGAATATCTTTTTTGTGGGTATAGGTGTCTAAAACTACTTGCTTTTCTTCCTTTTTGATAAGGGCTTCAATTTCTTCTTCCGAATAGGTTTCAGAGGAAGGCATGGATTTAAATTCCTTAGAAATAGCACTTCTTTTCTGTTTATAATACTCAGAAATATGATCGGGAGTTAATTTAAATAATCGAACTAAAATAATAATCAGTCCGAACAATAATAATAGCAAAACACCTAGTTTACCTGTATAGTCTTGAAGAAAATCATTCATTTCAAAACCAACGATACCACCCAATAAAGGACTCTTTTCAGCAAAAAAGCCTAAGGTAATAGAAATCCATATGATAAAAACAAGTCCCCAGATCCATTTTCGGAGTAGTCCAGTTTCTTTAAGGCTCAAGAAGAGTTGTAACCCTGTCATGAAAAATAAAAAGGTAAAGATTAAAGAGGCTAATCCAAAGCCTTTATACATGAATAAATGGCTTATGCTTGCACCAAATTTATTCAACAAATTTTTTGCCTCTTGGTTTCTATTAGCAAATTCAGTCAATAAACTTTGATCGTTTTGCCAGGTGAAATAAAAAGAGATAAATGAAAAAAACAAAGCGACACTAAAAAGCATAATTAAGCTTCCGAGTATTATTTTATTCTGTTTAGATAACTTAAAAGAACCCCTCTTTTTAGGAGCTGCAGTTTTTGAGCGTTTTGCCTTCTTTGCCATTAAATCATGAATTCTTTGGGGCTAAAATACGAATTTACCTTGTAAGCCAGCGGGATTGTAGTTTTAAAAAATCTTTGGTAAATATATGATGAGGCCAATTATGGTTGCAGCTATAGACACCAACATAACAGCACCTGCAGAAATATCTTTTATAAATCCTATTTTAGGATCAAATTCTGGCTGTACAAAATCAGATATTTTTTCAACAGCAGTATTCATACCTTCAATACCTAAGACTAGAGCCACAGCAAAAATTTGTAATATCCATTCCGTTTTAGAAATTTCAAAATAGAAACCTGCTACAGTAACTATAACTGCTATACAAACTTGAATTTTAATACTAGCCTCCGTACGAATTAAAAGTAAGGCTCCGCGAAGTGCAAAGCCCACACTTTTGATTCTGTTTACTAAAAAAGATTCTTTAGGCATCCATTAATGCTTCTAATGCTGCCTTGTAATTAGGCTCTTCTACAGTTTCTGCCACCTGTTCTGTGTACATCACTTTTCCTTCTTCATTAAGAACAACAACCGATCTTGATAAAAGAGAAGCTAATGGGCCATCTGAAAATGTAAGTCCGTAGCTATTTCCAAAATTACCATCTTTAAAATCGGAAAGCATTTCTACATTTGCAATACCTTCTGCACCACAAAAACGTGCTTGTGCAAATGGTAAATCTTTTGAAATACATAAGACTACCGTATTTTCTAATTCTGCAGCTTCTGTATTAAATTGACGTACAGATTGCGCACAAGTACCCGTATCAATACTTGGGAAAATATTCAAAACCACTTTTTTACCTTTGTAATTCGCTAGTGTAGTAGTTGATAAATCGTTTTTTGTTAAATTGAAATTTGGTGCAGAAGTACCTTTTTCAGGTAGACTTCCTATAGTATGTATTTGATTTCCTTTTAATGTAACTGTTGCCATAATAATGCTTTTTAATTCTGTGTGAAATTAAAAAATATATCGGTGATTTAGACCTATAGTGTTTGAAAATTTAAAATAAAAAAGTCCATTCAATTTAATGAATGGACTTTTACAAGTAGGTTTTCATTGTTACTTGTCAATAGATCCTAGTACTCTTTGCATAAAACTATTTAAGGCTTCTTTTTGAGGAATACCATTTTTTATAGCTTTATGTACTTCTAGAGCGCCATACATATTCGATATTAATTCTCCAATAACATCTAATTCTTCATCTTTTAACGAAGATACTTCGGTTAAGGCTTCGAGTGTATCGATAGTTTCAATTACATAGTCTTCATCATTCTCTGCGATGAAGCTTGTAAGGTGTTTAATTACTGGTAACTTCACTTATTAATTCTTTTAAAAGATCATACTTGTTAGTTTGTACTTGATTTTTAAATTTTCCGTTGGTAAAAGCAGCAAATGTAGGTAAGTTGTCTACATTGGCTAATTTTCTAGATTCTGGAAACTTTTCAGCATCAGCAATAACAAAAGTGATATTTTTATTTTCGGTAGCTTCTTTTTTGAATTTTGGCTTCATAATACGGCAATTACCACACCATGTAGCAGAATATTGAACCATTACATTTGGGTTTTGGTCAATAATCTCTTGTAAATTATCTTGTTCTAATTCTAATATCATAAGATTGTATTTATTCTAATTTATGATTGAAGCACCCTATTTTTATCCGATATGATTAAAATAGAGTGCATACTGAATTTCATTTATGTCTAATAATTAATTTACGTGTGAAGCTAAGTATTGCGCTGTACCTTTAGCATTTGCTTGCATAGCATCTTTACCTTCTTCCCAGTTTGCAGGACAAACTTCTCCTTTTTCTTGTACGTGTGTATAGGCATCGATTAAACGTAAATATTCATTTACATTTCTACCCAAAGGCATATGGTTGATACCTTCATGAAAAACTGTTCCTTCTTCATCGATTAAATAAGTAGCTCTGTAGGTTACATTATCACCTTCAACAGTTACGACTCCAGTTTCATCATTATATTGCTCATTAGTAATATCTAAGATGCCTAAGGTAGAGGCTAAATTTCTATTGCTATCGGCTAAAATTGGATACGTAACACCTTCGATTCCTCCATTATCTTTAGCTGTACTTAACCATGCAAAATGAACTTCAGCCGTATCACATGAAGCACCTATTACAACTGTATTTCTTTTTTCAAATTCTCCTAAAGCTGCTTGGAAAGCATGTAATTCTGTTGGACAAACAAAAGTAAAGTCTTTTGGGTACCAAAATAAGACTACCTTTTTATTGTTTTTTTGAGCTTCTTCTAAAACATTTAACTTAAAAGTATCCCCTAATTCATTCATTGCATTTACGCTTAAATTTGGAAACTTTTTACCTACTATAGCCATACTCTTTGTAATTTTTATGTGTATTAATTTTCTACAAAATTAAGACTAGATAGGAGTATAGTAAGTATTAATTATTTAAAAAATTGATAGGTCGATACTATTTATTGATGGGTTCATATTTGCCTATCTTTTGTTATCAACTTAGGAATTTTTAACCTACATTTTTGTCAGTTTCGCAGTGAGAAGCATGTTTCATCTAGTAACAGAGAAAGCAAGCAGACTATTTTATTTAAAAAAAGACTAAATGAGATCTTTTACAACCTTATCGGAAGTTTTTGAAGTAATTAATTGCCGTATTTTAATATTAAAGGCCGCAAATAGTAAGGTCATAATTGGACTTAGCCAATTAAATATAGCATACATAAAATACTCCCCTGTATGAACACCTAAAACACTAGATTGGTATGCACCACACGTATTCCATGGTATTAAGACAGAGGTTACCGTTCCTGAATCTTCAAGTGTTCTACTTAAATTTTCAGGAGCTAAACCTTTATCTTGGTAGGCTTTTTTAAACATTTTACCAGGTATAACTATAGCTAAGTATTGATCGCTAGCAATTGCATTCAAACCTAAACAACTGATAACAGTACTGGAAAAAAGTCCGAATACAGAACTGGCAACAGATAATAAAGCTTTAGTAATTCGGGCTAAAGCACCAATACCATCCATAATGCCTCCAAAAACCATAGCGCAACAAATTAAGTAAATAGTCCATAGCATGCCTTGCATTCCACCAGCGCTAAACAATTCATTCAACTTATCATTATCAGTTACAATAGCTGTTTCTGTAAAAATGGAATTAAAGAGTGCCGTAACTTCCGATTCGTTTAGTGATTTTAAGATTTCAGTTTGAAAAATCATAGCAAATATAGCTGCCAAGCCAACTCCGATACCTAAAGCAACTAATGGTTTTGTTTTTAAAAGAATCAAGGCAATAACAACGCCCGGAACAATAAAAAGATAAGGAGTGATCGTAAATGTTGTTTCAATAGTATGTAATAAACCACTAATATCTGCAGTACCTGTAGTATCTATATTGAAACTAATAATAGTAAAAACTATTAAAGTAATTAGAATAGTCGGCACTGTTGTATAGGCCATATATTTAATATGTGTAAACAAATCTGTACCTGCCATTGCCGGAGCCAAATTTGTTGTGTCGCTTAAAGGAGACATTTTATCTCCAAAATAAGCACCAGAAATTACAGCACCAGCAATCATTCCTGTTGGAATACCTAAAGCGGTTCCAATACCCACTAATGCAATACCCACGGTTGCCGAAGTGGTCCAAGAACTCCCAGTTGCAATAGATATAATAGCCGCGATAACAACAGATGCTGGTAAAAATATAGCAGGATTTAATACTTGTAAGCCATAATAAACCATAGCCGGAATAATACCACTAACTAACCATGTACCCGCTAGTGCTCCCACCAAAAACAAAATCATGATGGGGATAAACACACTTTTCAGGTTTTCCCAGATCTCTTGCACCATGATTTTAATAGTTGATTTATTGAAAAAACCAACTATGGCAGCAAAAACACCGCCAATAAGTAATATAATTTGATTGGAATACTCCCCAAATATTTCTCCTCCAGCAAAAAATATATTATAGGCTAACATTGACATTAAGAGTACCACAGGAATTAAAGCTTCCCAGATACTTAACTCTTGATTTTCTACAATATGTTCATTTTCAGGACCGGCAGGGTTTAAGCTTTGGTTTTGCATCAATAATCTATTAGTTATCCTGTAATAATACGATTTTGGCTGTTTTCTTGCAAGAGATGGGATGTTGTATTTTTCTAGCCACTAATTTTATTTTTTCAAAATCCCCAATTGTACCATGCACGATTTCATAATCGTATATGTTCTTTCGATATCATTATCTAAACCTATTGAAAATCGAATAAGTCCGTCAGACAATCCCATTTCTTTTTGCTCATCCATAGGAATTTCTGATGAAGTAGAAGTTCCTGGGGCGCTAAATAGTGTTTTATAAAAACCCAGACTTACCGCTAGATATCCTAAGTTTTTTTCTTGCATTATTTCCATTAAACTATTTGCAAGGTCCAAAGAACCAGCATTAAGAGTTAAAAGTCCGCCATAACCATATTCGGGATTCATTTGTTTTGACATCGTTACATGACCAGGATGTGATGCCAAGCCTGGATAAGCAACTTTAAGACCATCCTCTTCAAATTTCTGAGCTAAAAAGTGCGCATTCTCACTATGCTTTTTCATTCTAATATGTAAGGTGCGCATGTTTTTCAGAATTGATGAAGCGCGTAAACTATCTAAGGTACTTCCTAATAACATTCCAGCACCACTATTTACATCTTTTAAACTCAAACAGAACTCCGTTGTGCCACAAACAACACCTGCCACACAATCACTCGTACCGTTGATAAATTTGGTTAAACTATGAATTACAATATCAGCACCTAACTTAGCTGGTGCAATAGATAGCGGAGAAAATGTATTATCAACTATTAAAGGAAGGCCATGTTTTTTCGCTAGCTTTGAAAGTGCAGCAATATCAGCAACCTCTAACAAGGGATTACTGACAGCTTCACAGTAAATCATTTTTGTTTTAGAAGTGATAGCGCTTTCTACTGCTTCAATACTTGTAGTATCTACAAAGGAAGTTTTGATAGTGAACTTCTTTAAAAAGTTTTTCATAAAAGCATAGGTACCCCCATAAATGGTTCTACTACTTACAATATGGTCACCTGCATCACATAACTGTAAGATTACAGAAGTAATGGCTCCCATACCACTGGCATACACATTGGCCGTTTCAGTACCTTCTATCGCTGCTAAAGCTTCACCTAAATATAAATTAGAAGGGGAGGAGTGTCTACTATACAAATAACAACCTTCTGTATTTCCTTCAAAAGTATCAAACATTGTTTTTGCGGAAATAAATGTATAGGTAGAAGAATCGGAAATGGAAGGGTTAACTCCACCATACTCTCCAAAATACTGTAAATCTTGTAAATTATTTGCTGCCTTGTAGTCCATAGGTTTAAATATATAAGTTAGCTTAAAATTAGAACAGTTTAGTTGATTAATCAATCAATAGTATTTTAATTAGATTTTTTATCATTTAAATATTAAAAGTGTAGATTATAAATCTATAAGATGTTATTTATTGCTATTTTAGATGAAAAATTATCTTTATGAAATTTGATGAAACCGATATACAACTTTTAGGCCTGCTGCAAGAAGATTGTAAAAAGACAACCAAAGCATATGCAAACAAGCTAAATCTTTCTGTAACTGCAGTTTATGAGCGTATTAAACGGTTAGAAAAAACAGGTGCAATCCATAAGTATGTAGCTTTAGTTGATAAAAAATTAGTGAATAAAGCGTTTACGGTTTTATGTCATGTAAAGCTAGTACAGCATACAAAAGACTATGTTTCCAGATTTGAAAAAGAAGTAGTTAAATTAGAGGAAGTTGCTGATTGCTTTCACATTAGTGGGGACTATGATTATATTTTAAAAATACATGTCAGTGATATGGAAGAATATCGAGATTTTATGGTATCCAAATTAACAGCTATAAGTCATATCGGAAGTACGCAAAGTTCATTTGTAATCACAGAAGTTAAGCACACCACAGCAATCTCTATTTAGATCCCTATTAATAACAGAACTTTAGCCCTTTTGAAAGGTCTAAATCGGAAAATAATACTAATTTTGTTACGTTTTTAAAATTAATTCAAAAATATGAGTTTATACGATGTAGCCATCATCGGTTCAGGTCCCGGTGGATATGTAGCAGCAATACGTTGCGCACAGTTAGGAATGAAAACAGCAATTATTGAAAAGTATAGCACTTTAGGTGGTACTTGTCTTAATGTGGGTTGCATCCCTTCGAAAGCATTATTAGATTCATCACATCATTATGAAGATGCCGTAAAGCATTTTGAAGAGCATGGTATTGAAATACCTGGTGAGATAAAGGTGAATTTAGAAAAAATGATTTCTCGTAAGCAGAATGTCGTAGATATGACTACAAAGGGAATTCAATTTTTGATGGATAAAAATAAGATTGATGTTTTTGAAGGTGTTGGTAGTTTTAAAGATGCCACGCATATTAACATCAAAAAGAATGATGGGAAAACAGAAACTATAGAAGCTAAAAGTACTATTATAGCTACAGGATCTAAACCTTCTTCGCTACCCTTCATCACCATAGATAAAGAACGTGTTATAACTTCTACAGAAGCCTTAAAGCTGAAGGAAATACCTAAACATCTCATCGTTATTGGTGGTGGTGTAATTGGTTTAGAATTAGGTCAAGTATACAAGCGCCTTGGTGCTGAAGTTACTGTGATAGAATATATGGATCGTATTATTCCTACTATGGATGGTGCCCTTTCAAAAGAATTAATGAAAGTGATGAAAAAGCAAAAAGTAAAATTTGAGCTTTCTCATAAAGTGAAGTCCGTAGCACGTAAAGGAAATGAAGTTATTGTGAAAGCTGATAATAAAAAAGGCGAAGAAATCACATTCACGGGAGATTACTGCTTAGTAGCTGTTGGTCGTCATGCTTTTACAGATGGCCTGAACCTAGAAGCTGCAGGAGTACAATTAGAGGAAAGGGGCAAAATAGCGGTTAATGATCATTTGCAAACAAATGTAGCAAATATCTATGCCATAGGAGATGTGATCAAAGGAGCTATGTTAGCGCATAAAGCAGAAGAGGAGGGTACTTTGGTTGCTGAAATATTAGCAGGTCAGAAACCTCATATTGATTATAATTTAATTCCCGGGGTTGTTTACACATGGCCAGAAGTTGCTGCTGTTGGCAAAACAGAAGAAGAATTAAAGGCTGCTGGTATTGAATACAAGTCTGGATTATTCCCAATGCGTGCATTAGGAAGATCAAGAGCTAGCGGCGATACAGACGGATTTGTGAAAATATTAGCGGATAAAAAAACGGATGAAGTTTTAGGAGTACATATGATTGGTGCTCGTGTTGCGGATTTAATTGCTGAAGGGGTTACCGCGATGGAATTTAGAGCTTCCGCCGAAGATATTGCGCGTATGAGTCATGCACACCCAACATACGCTGAAGCGGTTAAAGAAGCTGCACTTGCGGCTACTGCTGATAGAGCGTTACACGTTTAGTGCATAAAACATTAATAGCCTATCAAATTTTTATACTAATTTTATTGGTATTTAAGTTTGATAGGTTTTTATTTTAAAGTCATTTATAACCAATATTTAAAATTCTCGCTCATGCATATTAATGATAAAACAGGAGTAACAAAATACCAAGCACAGCCCAACAGGTATGATACCATGAAGTATAACCGTTCCGGAAAAAGTGGTGTGCTACTTCCAGCAATATCATTAGGCTTATGGCATAACTTTGGTTTTGTTGATAATATTCAGAATGCAAGAGCTATTTTAAGAACGGCTTTTGATTTAGGAATTACGCATTTTGATCTCGCCAACAATTACGGACCCCCTTATGGTTCAGCAGAAGAAAATTTTGGGACCATTTTAAAAAAGGATTTTCAATCGTATAGAGATGAACTTTTTATAGCTTCAAAGGCAGGGTATGATATGTGGCCTGGTCCTTACGGGAATTTAGGCTCTCGTAAATATCTAATTTCAAGTATAGACCAGAGTTTAAAACGAATGGGCTTAGACTATGTAGATATTTTTTACCATCATAGACCAGATCCAGACACACCTCTAGAGGAAACAATGGGAGCACTTGCAGACATTGTTCGTCAAGGCAAAGCACTTTATGTGGGGGTTTCTAATTATCAGCCTCAAGAAACAAAAGAAGCTTCTCGCTTATTAAAAGAAATGAACGTGCCTTTTATTTTACACCAAGCCCGCTATTCTATTTTTGACAAATGGGTAGAAAACGGTTTGTTAGATACTTTGGATAATGAAGGTGTTGGTTGTATTGCCTTTTCACCTTTAGCACAAGGTATGCTTACCAATAAATATATAGACGGCATTCCTGCTGATTCTCGTGCAGCCAGGAACTTTACGTATTTGGAGAAAGAACAGGTAGAAGCTCATCTTGAAAAAATTAAAGGATTAGCTGCAATTGCAAATGCTAGAGGGCAAAAATTATCTCAAATGGCAATAGCCTGGTTATTAAAAAGGCCTACCGTAGCATCTGTTTTAATTGGAGCCAGTTCCTCAAAACAATTAAAAGAGAATATTGCAGCATTAGATAATTTAGAATTTTCAGAAGAGGAGATAAAAAAAATAAATCAGTTTTCTTAAAAAAAGAAAAACTGAGCGTAAAAAAACCATCCTTATAGATGGTTTTTTTACGTTTTAATTTTTGTGACTACCGTCGCAATAAGGTGGGTTACTCGTGAGCTTACAAGTACATAAATATGCTTTTTTCGCTTCGTCGATTTCAAACGTTAATGGTGGTGTAGCTTTTGCTGCACGATGAGATCCATCACAAAATGGCTGGTTTTCACTATGACTACAGGTACACCAAGAGTACTTTTTATCTTTTTCTAAATCTACTGCAATTGGGGTATATTTTATATCGCTCATTCTAATAATGTATTTTTTAGAGTGAAGATAATAGAATCTATTAAAGGAATTGAAGAGGAAGGTTAATCTTTAACCAATCTAAATAATTTTAAAGTGATCGTTTTAATTTTTTCAAAGTAATCTTTAGAAAGTATAAAAGCAAATAACAACCACGGCTCTATAAAACTACCAGCTTTTCCTATTTTAGCATTCAAATTAGCTTTAATACCGACCTTTCGATTTTCATAATATAAGGCTAAATACGTACATGAAATCATAAATAGTAGAGCTCCAGGAATTATAATTACTGGTGATAAAGTATGGTTTAAAAAGTAATAGAGTCCAAACCCAATAAAACTACCATATAGGAAAATAAAATGAACTACATATATCGACAAGGTACTTTGACCAATTTTTAATAGTGTAGCATTCATTAAAAACTTGCGCAAAAGCATAAATACTGCAAAAACAATAAAAACATCCCCCAAACGAATAAATAAATAATTATTGAAGAAGATATCTGCAAATAGCTGAATTTTAGTAGTTTCTGCCAACGTCAAAAATACTTGTGAAGAACCAAAAATCAACCCCAAACCAAGTAAAATTGAAGATACAATTGCGACAGGATATATATATTTAAAGTCTTTGTATTTGGTAAATAAAAGGGATATAAACGCACCACATGTTGCGTAACCAAACCATGGGAATATCGTAAAAATAGAACCGTTTATTTTGGTGAAATAATTAGCTACTGACTGGGGCAAAAACGCGTATGACCATTGCTTGTAGTTCGGTTCAAAAACAAATAAAAGCACTGTAATTGCAATAAGAGCAATCGGAAATATGATTTTTCGATTTTTAGTAAGGACATAAAGCCCAATAATTCCTAATATTGAAAAACCAATGCAATGCAATACATCAACTAAATAAAATGAATCATAAATTTGACCAAATAACAGACCCCAGAAGTTTAAGCGCAGTATATAGCCGATAAAAATAAGTTGTAAACCACGTTTTAAACCCTTTAGTACCCTTGGGTTGTCAAAGCCTGTTTGATCACCTCGAACCAATAAATAGGTAAAAATAAATCCAGAAACCGTAAAGAAAACGGGAGCAGTTATACCACGAAAGTACGACCATATAGTATACCCTAAATGACTATTGTCTCTAAAGGCATTGCCCAATAAACCATCGACAAAATGGCCTTGAAGCATCATTAATATAGCCCAAGCACGCATAGCGTCAATAAAGTACAGTCTATTTGTTTTACTTATCATTTCAAAAAATATACTGTATATACTTGTATAACAGTAAGTTTAGATGTTTTACAATGCAAAATTAGATAAATTTAGTTCATGTCAATACAATTTGGGGTATTTTCGTTGTATTAATAATAAAAAAGTAAGTATGGCATCAATTTTATCATTTGCAGGGAGTAATTCTTCAGTATCCATAAACTTTAAATTAGTACAGTACACAACTTCCTTGATTAAGGATCATAAAGTGCAAGTTTTGAACCTTGCAAACTATCCTTTTCCGATGTATAGTTATGATGAAGAAAAAAATAACGGTTTTATTAACTCGTTGATTGAGTTTAAGAATGATATAAATAAATCAAATGGACTGATCCTTTCTGTAAACGAGCATAATAGTAACCCTTCAGCTTATTTTAAAAATGTATTGGATTGGCTTTCGAGGGTAGATAAGAATTTTTTATCTGAAACTAAAATCTTTTTAATGGCTACATCTCAAGGAAAAAGAGGAGGCTCTAGTTCTTTAGAACTTATAGAAAAGTTATTACCAAGATTTGGAGGTGAAATAGTTGCTACTTTCTCTTTGCCATCCTATGGCTTTAATTTTGATGAATCAAAAGGGATTACAGATAATGTTTTGACCCAACGACATCAAGAGGCATTACAATTATTTTTAGCTAAATTATAAGAGAAAATTGCGAAAAAAAGTTTCTTTTAAAATTCAGAATTTACCGAACATTAAAAAGGCCCTTTTGAATTGGGCTCAACAATTCTATGAAGTAGTTTGGTTGGATAGCAATGCGCATAACAAGGCATATACTTCATACGAAGCTTTACTTGCAGTTGATGCGTTAACAGCTATTAAAACAGATACTAAAAATGCTTTTGAAGAGCTACAAATATACCAATCGCAGACTAATGACTGGATTTTTGGGTATCTATCTTATGATTTAAAGAATGATACAGAATACTTAGTATCTAATAACCCAGATGGTATTGAATTTCCTGAATTATATTTTTTTCAACCTAAAAAAATAATCAAAATTATTGGGGACAGTATGGAGTTTGATTATTTAATGATGGTGGACGATGAAATAGATGAAGATTATGAAACCATTATGTTTTTGGCTTCTAAAAATCAAAAAAAGACCAATGAAAGTTCTAAATCAGCCATTCATATTAAAATGAGAATCTTTAAGGATGAATATTTTAGTCAAGTTTCAAAAATGTTAGCACATATTCATCATGGCGCTATTTATGAAGCTAATTTTTGTCAAGAATTCTATGCTGAAAATATTACTATAAATCCTTTCGAAGTATACCAAAAGCTAAATAGTATTTCTAAGGCTCCATTTGCTGCATTTTTAAAGTTAGATGATAAATATGTATTATCAGCCTCACCTGAGCGCTACCTAAAAAAAGAAGGAGCCAAACTTATATCTCAGCCAATAAAAGGTACCGCAAAACGATCCAAAGATATTCTTGAAGATGAACAGTTAAAGTTTTCATTAGAACACGATGAAAAAGAGCGTGCTGAGAATATTATGATTGTTGATTTGGTTAGGAATGACTTGTCAAAAAGTGCATTAAAAGGTAGTGTTTCGGTCGAAGAACTATGTAAAGTATATACCTTTGACCAAGTACATCAAATGATTTCAACAGTAATTGCCAAAGTGGAAGAACATAAAAACCCGATTGAAATAATTAAAGAAACCTTTCCTATGGGAAGTATGACGGGTGCTCCTAAAATTTCTGCTATGGAAATAATAGAGGATTTAGAAGCTTTTAAAAGAGGTTTGTATAGTGGTGCTGTTGGTTATATTACTCCTGAAGGTGATTTTGATTTTAATGTCATTATCCGAAGTATATTGTATAATGAATCCAAGTCGTACATTTCATTTTCTGTGGGTAGTGCAATCACATCAAAGTCAACCCCTGAATATGAATATCAAGAATGCTTGTTAAAAGCAAAAGCAATGCGAGAAGTTCTTGAATAGTTTATCATTTTTATGTTATGTACTTTTGTAATGTGCTAGAAGAATTTAAACAACATATTGATACTAATTTCCAAATTTTAAAAGATAAAACTTTTCTTTTAGCCTGTAGCGGTGGGTTAGATAGTGTAGTTTTAACACACTTATGTCATGCTATAGGTTTGAATTTCACTCTCGCACATTGTAACTTTCAATTAAGAGGAATTGAGAGTAGTGAAGATCAAAAATTTGTTGAAAAATTGGCCGAAAACAAAAATGTAGGAATCCATGTAACTATTTTCAAAACAGTTGATTACATGAATTTAAATAAAGTATCACTACAGGTTGCAGCTAGAGAACTTAGATATGCATGGTTTGCTAAAATAATGCAAGAGAATAGTATTCCTACACTGGTAACAGCGCATCATGCAGATGATAATTTAGAAACTTTTTTGATTAACTTATCTAGAGGTACAGGCCTTGATGGCTTAACAGGTATCCCTGAAAAAACAGATACGATTGCACGCCCCTTATTCCCTTTTACTAGGGAACAAATTAAGGCGTATGCTAAGAAAAATGCTATAGTTTGGAGAGAAGATAAAAGTAACCAAGAGACTAAATATTTAAGAAATAAAATACGACATACTATAGTTCCGCTATTAAAAGAATTACATCCGACTTTTTTAGGTAATTTTTTAAATACACAAGCCTATTTAGGTCAAACTGCAGAACTCGTTGAAAATCATATTTCAGAAGTAAGAGCTTCTTTGTTTATTAAAGAAAATAACATTTACAAAATAGAAATTGCTGCTCTCCAAAAATTGCATCCGCAAACGACCTATGTGTATCATTTATTTAAACCATATGGTTTTTCGGATGCCAGATCTATTATGGCTTTGTGCGAAGCACTTAGTGGAAAGGAAATATTATCAGCATCGTATCGTTTATTAAAAGATAGAGAGCATCTGCTATTGCAAGAAGTGGTTTCAGAGGTTTCGGAAGTTTTTTTTATTCATAAGAAGACCAAAAATACTCACAATCCAATAGCGATACGTATTGAATCTACTACTCATATTTCAGAGACGGGGACCGCTATTCTCTATGTAGATACGGATACTTTAAAGTTTCCGTTAACTGTAAGAAAATGGAAAACTGGCGACTATTTCCATCCATTTGGAATGAAAGGTGTAAAAAAACTGAGTAAGTTTTACAAAGATGAAAAATACAGCCTTATTGCAAAAGAAACGCAATGGTTGTTATGTTCTGAAGATCAAATAGTTTGGGTCATAGGGAAAAGAGCTGATAGTCGCTTTAAAGTTTCAGGTAAAACTAAAAATATATTAAAATTTACAGTACAAAATGAATAAAAACATAGTCTTACTTTTAACAATAGTATATACTTTTTTTGGATATTCTCAAACCGATGACGAACCTGTACTTTGGGGACAAGAATTAAACAAAATATCTGATACCGAATATGAATTAGTTTTTAAAGCAGATATACTAAAAGATTGGCATGTGTACTCTCAATTTACGGCGGAAGGTGGATCGCAGCCAAGTGAATTGGTTTTTGAAAATGTGGGAGAAGCGTTTGAACTTTTTGGTATTGCTGAAGAAAGCGAAACAATTACGGAGTATAGCGAAATTTTTGAAGTGGATGAAACCTATTTTAAAGAGCATCTTACCTTCAAACAAAAAATAAAGCTTTTAAACCCTGATATCACTCAAATTAATGTATTGCTCTATTATCAAGTTTGTCGGGATGTATGTATTCCTGGAGAGCAAGAATTTGTATTCTCTCTGAATGGAGGGCCTATAAATTTAGAAGAGAAAACAGTTGATGAACGTAGTGTTATACTTAGTGAAGCGCTCGTTTTAGATTTAAAAAATAAGGAACTTTTAAAAGATGATTTAGAGAATACCATAAATGGTACGTCGGGTCTTTGGGTGATTTTCGGACTCGGTTTCTTAGGTGGACTCATAGCTTTATTAACACCTTGTGTTTTTCCAATGATCCCTTTAACTGTATCCTTTTTCACAAAACAATCAGGCACAAAGAGTAAGGGCATAACAAATGCTATTTTGTACGGTTTTTTTATAGTTTTAATTTATTTTTTACTGAGTTTGCCTTTCCATTTGTTTGATTCTGTAGATTCACAAATTTTAAATACCATAGCAACCAATGTGTGGTTGAATGTATTATTCTTTTTAATATTTGTATTTTTTGCTTTTTCATTTTTTGGTTATTATGAATTAACCTTGCCAAGTTCTTGGGCAAATAAAATGGATAATGCTTCTTCGAAAGCAGGTGGAATTATTGGTATCTTTTTTATGGCAGTAACTCTTGCGATTGTATCATTCTCTTGTACCGGTCCTATTTTAGGAGGTCTTTTAGGAAGTACTGCATTAGCAGAAGGTGATGTAGCCACGAACTTATCAACAGGAATGTTAGGCTTTGGTGTTGCTTTAGCATTACCATTTGCGCTTTTTGCCTTATTTCCAGCATGGTTGAATTCTCTTCCAAAATCTGGGGGGTGGATGACTACTGTAAAAGTAATTCTTGGTTTTTTAGAATTAGCTTTAGCCTTAAAATTTCTTTCAAATGCTGATATGGTGGGTAATTGGAGCCTTTTAAAAAGAGAAATTTTTATTGGAATTTGGATAATCTTATTTACATTATTAGCACTTTATCTTTTCGGAATTATACGCTTTCCCCATGATGGACCAAAACAAAAATTAGCTCCTGTCAGAAAATTAATTGCAATAATAAGTGCTAGTTTTGTGCTCTATTTAGGTCTAGGATTGGCAAAAGTGATTAATTTAAAGCTATTGAGTGGATTTCCTCCACCAGAATTCTATAGCCTATTTGAGCAAGAAAATGATTGCCCATTAGGTGTTACCTGTTTCAAAAATTTCGAAGAGGGTATTGCTTATGCTAAAGTGGTAAATAAGCCTGTGTTACTTGATTTTACGGGATGGGCTTGTGTCAACTGTCGTAAAATGGAAGAAAATGTATGGAGTGAACCAGATATCTATCCCATTATTAAAGAAGACTATATTTTAATTTCCCTTTATATTGATGATCGAAAAGAACTCCCAGAAATAGAGCAATTTGATTTTAAGTATGAATCAGGACGAGTAAAGAGAATTGAAACCGTAGGGCAGAAGTGGGGTACTTTCCAAACCTTGAATTTTAACGCAGCTTCACAACCATATTATGTATTGCTTTCCCCAAATTTAGGGGTGTTGAATTCCTCAATACAATATACAGATAGTGAAACGTATAAAGCATGGCTATTAAAAGGCCTGGAAAATTTTAAAGAATAAGATTACTTTTAATTATCTTAGTAAGATTCTTTAAGTAGGATTTTTATGGTTGATTGTATTGTAATTATTTACAATATTTACCTATATTGGTGCATATGTAATGCTGACTAATTTATTATCGTCATTTGCCGCTTACTAGAATTTGATGACTAATCTGTAAAATTGAATTTAATATTTATTATTTTAATGATGTTTAAAAAACATATGAGTTTGAACATAATTTAGCATTTTTTTCGAACATTTAACAGAAAACACTTGGCCTACTGCTAACAATAAGAAAGCACATTTATTGAGAAATTTAGAACGAAAAATTAAAAAACGGTATATAATTTTCATGCTTTCCATAGGAATAATTATTATTTCAGGGGTAGTGATTATTAGTTATAATATCAGATTACAAAAATCTGATGTACAAAATATCAGTTTAGCAGGTAAACAAAGTTCCTTAAGTGAGCGTATTTTAAGCGAAGTACTTTTTATAGGAAGTACTATAAATAAGCACACGAATAAAGAATTAAGTAGGCTAAAAAGTCTGACTGACCAATTGGAGCGTTCACAACGCTATTTGTATTCAAAAAATATTGAAAATAATAAAATTATTGATTCATTATTTACGGCAATTACACCTAATTACAATAAAATTCTTACCTCAAGCCGAGCAATTATTAGTAACCCAAGCCCAGAAGTACTTGAAAAATCATTGGAAACAATCTTAGAAGCGGAAGTCTCTTTTAGATCAACAATGGAATTAATACGAGAAACTTTTGAAAAGAATGATAGTAGAAAATTACAAAGATTATTACATATTTTATGGATTCTAGCCAGCATTATATTACTTATATTATTTGGAGAGTCTGTTTTTGTTATGACTCCTGTAATAAAGGAAATGCTTCAAATTAATAACGAGCTCATGAACTCGAATGAAGAATTAGCTAAATCAGAACATAGAATAAAAAAAAATATGTTGGAGCTAACAAAGCTTAAAACAGATTTGGAAGTTAAAGAAACGTATAACAAAATTTTCATAGAACAAGCCCCCACAGCAATTGCAATGCTTGATAATAATATGCGCTATATGGCTGTATCTCAGCATTGGATAGCCGATTATAAAATGGAAGGAAAAGAAATTATAGGTCAGTCTCATTATGATCTTTTTCCAGAAATTGGGGACGATTGGAAAGCTAATCATCAAAAATGTCTTAAAGGAACTATTGATAAGTGTGATGAGGCACCTTTTACTCGTTCTGATGGATCTGTACAATGGATTTATTGGGATGTCCGCCCTTGGTATATTTCAGAAGGTAAAATTGGAGGTTTATTAATGCATACTGGTGATATTACTCATTTAAAAGAAAAAGAACAGGAAAAAATAAAAACAGAAGGAATATTAGCTAAAACTAATGAGGTTGCACGAATAGGGGCTTGGGATTTAGATTTGTTAACAAATAAAGTTTATTGGAGTAGAATAGTTTACGAAATACATGGCTTACCTGAACATTCTGAAGTAGATCTAGAAGCAGGCATTAATTTTTACAAAGAAGGGAAAAGTAGGGATGCGGTTAAAGAAGCTATTAATGCTGCTATAGAACATGGTATTCCTTTTGATTTAGAAGTGGAATTTATTAATAAAACCGGAACTATTATATGGGTTCGAATATTGGGACAAGCAGAAGTTATAAATGGAAATAGTACACGTATTTTAGGAATCTTTCAGGATATAAACACTAGAAAACTTTCAGAAATAGCTTTAGATAAGACAAATTCAGAATTAAAAGCGGTCTTAAATTCTGGAACTATAGGAATTCTATCACTTGATAATAATGGTATAATTAATCATTTTAATCGTGGAGCAGAGCAAATGTTAGGGTATGAGGAATCTGAAGTAATTGGACTAACACCTGGAATTTTTCATGTTAAAGAAGAAATAGAAAAATTTAGAGATGATATGGCAGCCTCTTATGATTTGGATCGTGAACAGTTTAATCCCTTTTTAGTCTTAGCGAAACATAACATAAATGATACTCGAGAATGGACGTATATTAGAAAAGATGGTTCTACTCTTCCTGTCCAATTAACCCTAAGTGCTGTTAAAAATGAAGTTGGGGAGAATATTGGCTTTTTAGGTGTTTCAGTTGATGTCACCGAGAGAAATAATGCAAAAAACGACCTGTTGAAAAAAAATCAGTTATTGAGTTTTGCAGAAGAAATTACGATGATGGGGCACTGGCAATGGGATACTGTTGCAGATAAAGTTATATGGTCCAATAACCTATATAAAATGTTTGAGCTAGATGAGGGTACTACTGATTTAAAATTTGATAGTTATTTTAATTTTGTACACCCAAAAGATAAAGACATTGTAACCGAATATTTCGGGAAAGCTGCTACTGATAAAAAGTTTCAAGGTTTTACACACCGCATTGTAACAACAACAGGGATAGTAAAAACTGTACAACTTCTGGGAGAGGTATTCACAAATGAAAAAGGTGAGATTATAGAAATGATTGGTACAGGTCAAGATATTACGGAGCAAAGAATGGCCGAAAATAAATTTAGAGGATTATTAGAATCAGCTCCAGATGCCATGGTTATTGTAAATGAAAAAGGCACCATAGATCTTATTAACAAACAAGCAGAAAAATTATTTGGATATACCGCTGAAGAACTTGTAGGTAACCCAGTTGAAACTCTCATTCCGAAAAGATTTTTAGGAAATCATACAGCTTATCGAGATGAATTTTTCGCAGAGCCTAAAACTAGGTCTATGGGTGAGGGCAAAGATTTATTTGGTATAAATAAAAATGGAGAAGAAATTCCAATTCAAATTAGCTTAGGTCCCTTACGAACAGAACAAGGGTTACTTGTATCTGTTGCGATACGTGATATTACCACTCAAAAACTAGCAGAACGTAAAATTATAGAGGCCAAAGAAAATTTAGAGGTCTTTTCCAATAAATTAGTTGCTCAAAACACCCAACTTGCAGATTTCACCCATATAACTTCTCATAATTTACGGGCGCCTGTAAGTAATTTAAACTCGCTATTAGATTTTTATAAAATTTCAGATAGTGAAGAAGAGAAAATTGATTTATTTGAAAAATTTGAAACGGTAATCCAGCATTTAACACTAACACTAAATACATTAATAGAAGCTCTAAAAACTAAGAATGAAACCGATAAGGCGTTGGAAGAAATGTCATTTCAGAATATTTTAAATAAAACAAAAGAAATTCTTAGTGGTGAAATAATAAAATCAAAAGTTGTAGTCACGAGCAATTTTAGTAAAATAGAGAATATAAGCTATAATAGAATCTATTTAGAAAGTATATTTCTTAACTTAGTCGGCAATGCCATTAAATATAAATCGGAAGATCGAGTTCCAGAACTATTTATTGAATCAGAAATTAAAGACGGTAAAATAGTAGTAAAGTTTAAGGATAATGGCTTAGGAATTGATTTAGAAAGACATGGGCATAAATTGTTTGGATTAAATAAAGTTTTTCACAGACATCCTGATGCTAAAGGAGTTGGTTTGTTTATGACGAAAACACAAATAGAAGCAATGGGTGGTATTATTTCTGCCACAAGTAAAGTAAATGAGGGTACAACCTTTATAATAAATTTTAATTAAGAATGACGCATCCTTATAATATCTGTATCGTTGATGACGACGATATTTACCAATTTACCATGGTGAAAACAATAGAATCATTACAATTGGTAAATAATATTATTGTTTTTTCAGACGGTGAAGAAGCTTTAAATTTTATGTTGGAGAATTTAAATAAAGAGGATGAACTTCCTGATGTTATTTTTTTAGATATCAATATGCCAATTATGGACGGGTTTCAATTTATGGAAGAATACGTAAAAATTAAACCAGAACTTGGTAAGAAAATATTAATTTATATGGTCTCTTCATCTGTCGATCCAATAGATATTGCAAGAGCAAAAAAAATTAGTGATATTTCTGATTATATCATAAAACCCGTTAAAAAAGGAGAATTAAAAGCTATTATAGAAGGTTTGCAAAAAAGAGGTAAATTATTGTAGGAGACTATTCGTAACTTGTTCTTACTAGGTTATTAGTTGATGCAAATTCAAATTTATAGCAAACGTTTTATTATGCGATGAACAAACTAGAAATACAAACTACAAATACAAATGACGCACCCATTATTGCACTGCTTGCGCGGGTAACCTTTGCCGAAACTTTTGGGCATTTGTTTCGGAATAAACAAGATTTATTGGATTATTATAATTCTACTTTCTTAGTAGATAAAATAGCGAATAGTATTACTAAACCCAATAATATCTATTGGGTTTCTTTTGTAGATGGTTTCCCTGTTGGTTATGCTAAACTAAAACTTAATTCTACATCGGAATTCTTAGGATCTGAAAAAGTATGTCAATTGCAAAAAAAATATATGTTTTAAAAGATTTTTTATCGCTAAAAATGGGATTGGCATTACAAAATCAACTTTTTGAAAAAGCAATCGAAGAGAACAATAAAAAAATATGGGTTTCTATCTTGAATAGCAATGACAGAGCTAAAATATGCTACGCTAAGAATGGATTTAAAAAGATAGGAATTCATGATTTCCAAATTGGAAATGAAAATTTTGAATTTACTGCAATGGCCAAATTACTCTAGTATGTTTTATAGCAAAAAAATTGAATTATAAATACGGCTGAGTTTCCTAAAAGGAAATCCTATCAATTAGCTACCTTTATCGTGCAAAAGAAAATTTTAAAGTGATTTGCCTACAAACAATCTGATACATACGTTATAGCCTATTAAAAAACTAATGAGTAACGAACAAACTGCAATACGAACAACCTATTTCAGTATTATTGGAAATACTAGTTTAGCATTAATTAAAGGCTTTGCTGGATTTTTTGGCAATTCTTACGCCTTGATTGCCGATGCAATTGAATCTATTACCGATATATTTTCGTCTCTTTTAGTTTTATTTGGTCTTAAATATGCAAAAAGACCGGCTGATAAAAATCACCCTTATGGACATGGCAGAATAGAACCATTAATTACTTTTATGGTCGTTGCATTTTTGGTGACTTCAGCCACAATTATTGCTTATGAAAGTATTCAAAACATACAAACCCCTCATAAAACTCCAAAATCTTGGACTTTAATTGTTTTAGGATGCATTGTTCTATGGAAAGAAATATCATTTCGCATTGTCATAAGTAAAAGTAAAGAAACAAATAGTTCTTCTCTTAAAGCAGATGCTTGGCATCATCGGAGTGATGCTATTACGTCCATAATGGCTTTTATTGGTATTTCTATCGCAATTATTTTTGGGGAAGGCTACGAAGCTGCAGATGATTGGGCAGCATTATTAGCCTCTTTCTTTATTCTCTATAATAGCTATTTAATATTTAGACCGGCTTTAGGTGAGATAATGGATGAGCATCTGTACGATGATTTAATCATTGAAATAAGAAATAAATCTATTGAGGTCGAAGGGGTACTAGGAACAGAAAAATGTTTTGTTCGAAAAGCAGGAATGAAATATCACGTTGATTTACATGCAAGGGTGAATGGAGAAATATCAGTAACAGAAGGACATGATATTGCGCATCATTTAAAAGATTATTTAAAAAAAGTTATTCCAAATCTGGGTCAGATACTAATTCATATCGAACCAAATGAATAGAAACTAGCCTATCGTTGATTTAAGCATTTCTCTGTATTCATATCATTAAGATATTTGTCCTAAATTTATTATCCAAAATGTAGTTCAACTTATTTACGATTAAATAACTTAAAAACCACGCCATGAAAAACCTTTGTACTCTTTTTTTAAGCATATCTACTATTGCTATTTTTGCTCAAACCAAATCTCTTGGTAATTCACTAAAACTAACCGAAGGAGTTGCAAGTCGTGTTGGCATGTCTGAGGAACGTTTATCACGTATTGATGCAATGTGTAAAGAAGCAGTAGGCAGTCAAGTTCCTGGTATTGTTGCCTTAGTAGCTCGAAATGGTGTCATCGTGTTCCATAAAGCTTATGGAACAGCCAATGCTCAAACAGGAGAAGTTTTAAAAAAAAATGCCATCTTTAGAATTGCATCACAAACAAAGGCAATTACCGCTACTGCTGTTATGATGCTTTGGGAAGAAGGCAAATTTAGGTTGGATGATCCAATTTCAAAATATATTCCAGAGTTTAAAAATGAGCAAGTTTTAGACTCTGTGTACGAAGATGGAACGTATACTACTATACCTGCAAAGACCCCGATAACCATACGTCATCTTTTGGCACATACTTCAGGTATTGGTTATGGTGTTATTGATGGCGACCCTCGATTCAAGAAAATATATAATGAAGCCGGAATTACCGATTTATTCACAACAGAAAAAATTACTATTGGAGAAAGCATTAAGAAATTAGCAAAGCTCCCTTTGCATCACCATCCAGGAGAAAAATTTACCTATAGTGAAGGCTTAGATGTGTTAGGGTATTTTATTGAAATTATGTCAGGAATGCCTTTAGATGAATTTTTTAGAACTAGAATATTGGATCCACTTGGAATGACCGATACTTGGTTTTATTTGCCAAAATCAAAAGAAAACAGATTGGTAGCTGTGCAAACCAATGAAAATGACAAATGGGTAAATTACCCGATTACATTTTATGATACTGATTATCCAAAAGAAGGAGCTAAAAGTTTCTTTTCAGGGGGAGCCGGACTATCTAGTACAGCAAAAGATTACGCTAACTTTCTACAGATGTATTTGAATAAAGGTGAATTAAATGGAGTTCGCATTTTGAGTAGAACAACCGTAAATGTTATAATGTCTAATCAAATTGGCAATATTTGGGAAGGTGGAGATGCTAATTTTGGTTTGGCTTTTCGTATAATAAATGAAAAAGGTCAAAATATGGGTGGGCAAGGTAGTATAGGCTCATTTGATTGGGGAGGGTATTTTAACACTCAATATTTTGCTGATCCAAAAGAACAAATTATTGGCATCATTATGAAGCAAACCCAAGCTTTAAAAAGTGATGATACAGCTTGGAAATTTCGTCAGTTAGTAGGACAAACAATTGATGATTAAAAAGGAATAAAACCCTTACTTTTTTTATTCTATGAATAGTTTTATCTTTCCTGTAAAATCTATTTCATTTTGAAAAAATTTAAAAAAGTACTCCTAATCATTCTAGCCATTCTAGGTGTTCTCGCACTGGCAATTTTTATTTTCATTCAAACCCTAAAACCTGATTATGATGGAGAGTTTACAATGACTTCATTGCATCAGGAAGTTCAGGTATATTATGATTCGTACGGAATTCCACACATATATGGTAAAAATGAGGAAGATGCTTTTAAAGCTTTAGGGTATGTACATGCGCAAGATCGTTTATGGCAAATGGAATTACTTAGAAGAATAGGACCAGGTAGACTTTCTGAAGTATTTGGAAAAGACATGATTACTACCGATAAATTTCTAATTTCATTAGGAATCGATGATGCTTCAGCAAAAACGGTAGCTTCTTTAGATAAAAATTCGGAAACAATTAAATTAACTCAGGCTTATTTAGACGGTATAAATGCGTTTATTGATGAAGGACCAACACCCGTAGAATTCTATTTAACAGGAATAGATAAAAAGCCTTTTGTATTAAAAGATGTATTTAATACAGTGGGTTATATGGCTTTTAGCTTCGCAATGGCGCATAAAACTGATCCTTTACTTACAAATATTAAGGAAACGCTTGGAGAAGCCTATTTACAGGATTTAGAGATAGGAGTGAATCCAGATTTAATAGCAATAAAAAATTATCCATCTCAAGAAGACTCCATTAGAAATAGCATTTCGGAAATAGCGTTTTCTGCTCTAGAAAAGCTACCTGTTCCTATGTTTGAAGGTAGTAATAGCTGGGTAATTGCTCCTCAAAAAACAAAAACAGGAAAAGTTATTTTTGCAAATGACCCACATATTGGGTTTGCACAGCCATCGGTTTGGTATGAAGCTCATGTGAGCACGCCTACGTATGAGAAATATGGATACCATTTAGCAGGAATTCCATTTCCACTTTTAGGTCATGATAGAAATTTAGCCTACGGTATGACCATGTTTGAAAACGATGATATCGATTTTTATTATGAAGAAGAACATCCTTCTAACAAAACAAAATACAAATATAAAAACGAATGGAAAACCTATGAAACAGTAACGAAAACTATAAAAGTTAAAGATGGGGATGATATCATTTTTTCCTTTAAAAAAACAATTCATGGGGCAGTATTAAACGGCATTGCAGATCAAATTAAAGGAGAGAAACCGATTGCTATGTCTTGGATTTATACCCAATTAGAAAACAAAACTTTAGACGCTTTTAATGGGGTTGTTCATGCAAAAGGTCTGGGTGATTTTAAAAAAGCACTTGCCGATATTCATGCTCCAGGTTTAAATATCATGTATGGTGATGCTGCGAATAACGTTGCTTGGTTTGCTTCGGCAAAATTGTATGAAATGCCAGATAGTTTGAATACTAAATTAATTTTAAACGGTAGCACAGGGAAAGAAGAGCCTTTGAGATATTTAGATTTTTCCGAGAACCCACAAGCTATAAATCCACCATGGAATTATGTGTATTCTGCGAATAACCAGCCAGATTCTATTAATGGAAACATATATCCAGGGTATTATTTGCCTGAAAATAGAGCAAAAAGAATTACGCAACTACTCGATGCGAAAAATGATTGGGATAAAGAGTCCGCAAGTAAAATGATTACCGATGTTACTTCCGCTGTTAATCCATCTGTATTGAAAAATTTTATAGCTGTTCTTGATGAAGAAAAACTGGGAGAGCAACAAAAATCTGCTTTAGTACAACTAAAAAAATGGAATGGTGAGGCAAATTTAGAAAGTGTAGAAGCTACTATTTTTCATCGATGGGAATATTTCTTCTTACGGAACACTTTCTATGATGAGTTAGGTGAAGATAGATTTAGCCAATTGATGGCAACTCATTTGTTGAAAAGACTAATAGTGCCCATGTCTGAGAAAGATAATTCGGTTTGGTGGGATAATACTTCAACGGAACAGAGAGAAACGCGTGCTGACATTATAACCACTGCATTCAATCAAGCGTTTAATTCCTTAGAAACTTCATTAGGTGCAGATTACAGCAAATGGACATGGAATAGAGTGCATACCATAGAATACCCGCACCCTATAGGACAGGTTGAAGCATTGCGAAAGTTCTTTAATGTAGGTCCGTTTGCCGTGAATGGAACTCGCGAGGTGATAAATAATATGTCATTCCTATATACAGAAGATGGCTTTTATAAGGTTAGTTCTGGTCCATCAACACGTCGAATTATAGATTTTTCTGATGTAGAGAATAGCATTAGTATTTTACCAACAGGTCAATCAGGAAATATGTTTAGTCCCCATTACCAAGATCAAGCGCAAATGTATGTAAATGGTGAATTTAGGAAAATGATGATGAATAAAGAGGAGATTATGGAGACATCAAAAGATAAACTTTTGTTAAAGAAATTATAATTAACATTCTTCCCTGTTCAAATTTTTAGTTTTTAAGTTAGATTTAACATTTACAATAATTCCTTTCTTTTTATTCAAAAAGTAAGCATAATTTTCTAATACATGAATATAAGAAAGAATAAAATTATCATAGCTCTTCTTTTGTCACATGGCTTATATACTACAATAGTTTTTTCCCAAAATTCAAACAAAAGCTCCTATAATTGGTTTGATTCTCAAATGGGAGATGAAAACTCTGAAATTTATAATGGAATTCTTTTTATTGATAATTACAAGGTGGGTAATGAAAAGCACAGGTTTTTTGAAACCACAGATTTTATTTTAGGAAATATTGCATACAACGGAAATATTTATTACGATCAACGGCTAAAGTATGATCTGTTAAATGATGAATTATTGGTTCGTCCAAAAAAAGCATCTGAGGCTATGTTATTGCAAGTAGTAAAAAGCAAAATTGATAGTTTCAGCCTAGGGGAACGTAAATTTCTTAGGTTAGACAGTAAAGATCAAACAAAGCAAGAATCATTCTTTTATGAAGTAATGGGCAAAAAAAATACTCTACTGCTTTTAAAAAGAAATAAGAAAGTTAATGAAGGTAAAAAATTTAAGAAAATCTATTTCGAGTTTAGATCTAAAAATAAAACTTTTATTCTTTTTGAAAATGTACTACACCCAGTTTCTGGAAAAAGTGATTTAATAGCTTTGTTTCCTGAACATAAAAAAATAATAAAGGAATATTATATCAGTAAATCGCGCTTAAAAAAATCTAATCCAGATGATTTTATGCGTTTTCTAATTGATGAAATAGAAATTTCTAATAAAAATTAATCTACCACTATTTATATGAGGCTACTTTTTACTTTAAGTTTCTTTCTTCTATGGATTTCTAAGTCTTTATGTCAAGAAAAAACAGACTTGGTTACTTTAAAATTTGAAAATTTAACTGAATCACAGATTATTGAAAAAATAGAAAGCAACACTAATTTTAATTTTTTTTATATTGATGAATGGTTAGTCCAAAATTTATATTCTGGTGATTTTAAAGAGGCGTCAATTATAACAATTCTGGATGCTATTTTCTCAAATTCAGATTTGAATTATACAATTTTAGAAAAAACAAAAATTATTTTAACCCAAAATAATTTAATTTATAATCAGTTGCCAGAAGGCTTTTTTGGAGATACTATTCAGAAATCAACATATGTCGCTCTAACTCCAACAGTTAGTAATCCAGTATTGGTCAATAGGACAAAATCGAACCCATATATTGAAACTTATAAAATAGGAAAGGAAGTAAGAAACTCAAAAAAAAGCACTTACAAACTATCGGGTTATGTTAAGAATATAGCGACATTAGAACCTATACCAAGTTTAACAATATTGATTAGAGGGACTAATATTTTTGGACTAACTGATATTAATGGATATTACGAAATTAATCTACCTATTGGAGAAAATATTTTAGAATTTAAATCTTTAGGAATTGAAAATGTCTTAAAAAGGGTTATTATATATAACGATGGGCAGCTTAATATAGAACTTAATGAAGGTTATGAGCAACTTAATGAAGTTATTGTTCAGGCAGATGCACATATTAATATAGATGAAACAATTGGTGGGACGGTATCCATTGATGTTGAAGAATCAAAAAATATTCCTTTAGTTCTTGGCGAGCGAGATGTTTTGAAAGTAGCTACAACAATTCCAGGGATAAGTACGGCGGGTGAAGGTTCTGCCGGTTTTAATGTAAGAGGCGGAAAAACAGATCAGAATCTAATTCTCTTTGATGATGCGGTAATATATAGCCCACAACATTTCTTTGGAATATTTTCAGCATTGAATCCATTTGCAATTGGTAGTATAAAAATTTATAAGGGCAATATTCCTTCTGAATTTGGAGGAAGACTCTCATCAGTTTTTGATATTAAAACTAAAAATGGTAACTCAACTAAGTTTGCGGGCGAAGGGTCTGTTGGACCTGTAACTAGTAATATCTTATTAGAGATTCCTATTGTAAAAGAAAAATCTTCACTAATGGTTGGAGGCAGAGGTGCTTATTCTAATTGGATATTGAAATCGTTAGATGAAGAAACATTAAACAATAGTCAAGCATCTTTTTATGATTTTATAGCTAGTTACAACCATAAAATCAATGATAATAATAATATTAAAGCAACGGGTTATATAAGTAAGGATGATTTTAGTATAACATCAGATTCTATATTCTCATATAATAATAGATTAGCATCACTTAAATGGGATCATAAATTTAGTGATAAAAGCTCTGGGAATATTGTAGTTTCTAACAGTGAATATTCTTTTGATATTACCTATGACGGTGATACAAATAATGACTTTTTCCTGAATTACAAATTAAATGAAACCGAGGTAAAATTAAAAGCGAACTATGTTTTTAATCCTACTTTTAAACTGGATTTTGGAGTTTCAAGTAAGTTATATGGTATTAATCCCGGAAAAATAAAACCCACAGGAGAATCTATTATTGACCCTTTTGAGATTGCAAAAGAGAAAGGGCTGGAATCAGCAATTTTCATTTCTCGCAATTTTAATGTCACAGAACAACTGTCAATAGATGCTGGATTAAGATATTCGGTCTATGCAGCCCTTGGAGAGGGAAAACAACGTGTTTATGAAAACGGACAGCCCCGAAATGAAGACACCGTTCGCGATACCTTATTTTATAAGAACAATGAAATAGTTGAGACGTATGGATCTCCAGAAATTAGATTATCTGGTAGATATAAACTGTCTCAAGATTTATCTGTTAAAATGGGATATTCTAACACTGCACAATACATTCATCGACTGTCAAATAATACAACCGTATCTCCGATTGATACTTGGAAACTTTCAGACCTGAATATTAAACCACAACGTGGTCAACAAGTATCATTAGGAGTTTTTAAAAATTTTAATGCTAATAAATACGAAGTGAGTTTAGAAGGTTTTTACAAAAAATCTAAAAACATACTCGATTTTAAAACAGGAGCAAAACTTCTTTTGAATGAAAATATTGAAACCGAAGTGCTTCAAGGTGGGGGTAAATCATATGGTGTAGAGTTACTTTTATCAAAAAACTTTGGAAAATTAAATGGTTGGTTGGGCTATACGTACTCTCGATCTTTTACGAAATTAGATAGTGAGTTTGATGAAGAAAAAGTAAATAATGGTACGTTTTTTCCTTCTAATTTTGATAAGCCTCATGATATTAGTTTGGTAGCTAATTATAAATTTACAAAACGATTTAGCCTCTCTTCAAATTTTGTATATCAAACAGGAAGACCAATAACTGTTCCTGTCGGAAATTTTGAATATAATAATAATGAATATGTAGTTTTTAGTGATAGAAATAGTTACAGAATACCAGATTTTATTAGATTGGATTTAGGTTTTAATGTGGAAGGAAATCATAAAATTCAAAAACTAGCGCATAGTTTTTGGACTATTTCAGTTTATAATGTTCTAGGGCGAAGTAATCCTTTTTCGGTATTTTTTATAAACGAAGACAATCAAATTAAGGCAGTGCAAAGTTCAATTTTCTCTATTCCAGTACCATCAATAACCTATAATTTTAAATTTTAAGCGTCAAATGATATTAAAAAATAATCTTATTTTGTTTATCGGTCTTTTAATCGGATGTACATTTTTAGGATGCACAGAAGTGATTGAAATAAAAACAACAGACTTTCAAAATATTCTGGTCATCAATGCTAATATAACAAGTGATACAAAGCAACAACAAGTTCTTTTAAGTAGAACTTATGAAGCAGGCTCAACAAAGATTAATGAAACAAATGCTTCTGTTATTATTAGTGATAATACGAACACCATTTATCAGTTTTCTGAAATAGAGGATGGTCTATATGTTTCTAACTTTTCTTTTGCTATCCAAGCCGATAAAACATACCAGTTAAGTGTAACTACAAGTGACGGTGAAATTTATAAGTCAGCAATTGTAAAACCAATTTCAAGCGCCAATTTAGAAAATGTAAAGACAGTTGTAAATACTGATGATAATGGTATTGAGGGGGTAGAAATAAAAGTAGATAGTTACGATGCAACTGGAATGGCAAATTATTTTAGGTATGAATATGAAGAAACATACCTTATAGAATCATTTTATGAAATTTTTGAAGATCTAATTGTTGTTGGTTATGATAGTTTACCTCAATTTGCGAGAGTCCCAAAAACTAAAGAGGAGAAAATATGTTATAAAACTGAATATTCTAATGATATATTAATCACTAGTACTGATAATGCTACAGAAAGCAGGGTAACCGATTTTCAAATTAGGTTTATTCCAAAAACGGACTTCAGTATTAGAAATAGGTATAGCATTTTGGTATATCAATATGTACAATCACGTGAAGCAAATGCATTTTATAAATCTTTAAAGGAATTTTCAAGTAGCGAAAGTTTGTTCTCGCAAACCCAACCTGGTTTTATAGTAGGTAATATAAAACCTGAAAATATAAATAACAAAGTAATTGGATTTTTCGAAGTATCAATGGTAGACTCTAAGAGGATATTTTTTAATTTTAAGGATGTTTTTCCAGATGATTTTAGACCTCGATTTATAAGTAATTGTTTTTCCCAAACCTTTAATAAAAGTGAATATTTCGAATTGGTGAAATATATAGAAAGTGGTAAATATAAGTATGTGAGTTATGATTATGTCACCAGTGTATATACCATAGTAAATGATTTTTGTGTTGATTGCACACTTCTTGGCACTAATGTGAAACCTTCATTCTGGGAAGATTAAATAAGTGAGTATGAATAAAATAAATTATATCTTAATTTTTCTTTTTCTATTAGCAATAAATAGTTTTGGGCAAGGCTTGGATCAAACTATAGTCAAAACCATCGGAAAAGAGAAAATGTTTCTCCATTTTAGTACTCCCGTTCTATTAGCAGGTGAAACTTTATTTTATAAAGCATATTGTTTGGAGCGTAATAATGAGCTAAGTTCAATAAGTAGAATTGCTTTTATTGAATTGATTAATGAGAAATTAGAAGTTGTTGTTCGGCAAAAAATTAAATTAAAAAATGGTCATGGTTATGGCGATATTTTTATTTCAACAGATGTTCCCTCCGGTAATTATAAATTACTAGCCTATACACAATGGATGAAAAACTGGGGTATTAATGGTTTTTTTCAATCTGATATTAGTATAATAAACCCTTTTAGATCGGATCAAAATACGGTTTTATTGTCAAGCGAAAATCATTCACTCACAGCCACGCTTGACATAATTAATTCTGACTCCAAAAATAATTATGGGAATATAAGTGCCATGCAAATCAATATTAATAAGAAAAAATTCTTAAAAAGAGATAAGGTTCTACTTCAATTAAATGCCAAGAATCCAGAATTAATAAATGGTTATTTTTCTATTTTGGTTCATAAAAAGAATGATTTTAATATTCCAACTAATAATACACCTGCCCAATTTTCAAATAGCGAAGTAGCAAGCCATAGTAGGAATATCTTTTTTATTCCTGAAATGAGAGGAGAACTTATTTGTGGAAGAATTTCACCTACAAGACCACAAACTGTAGTTAACCAAAAGAAAGTGGTTTTAAGTATTCCTGGTGATAATGCTTTTCTCGAAATGGCCAGTGCTGATGAAAATGGTAAATTCTGTTTTAATCTTTCTGAAAATCATTCTAGAACAGAGGTTTTATTACAAGTGTTAGGAAGCAAAAAGGATGATTACTCCATAGAATTATTTCAAGAAAATAATATAGATTACAGTAGTCTTACTTTCGGAAAATTTATAATTAATCCGAAAATGAAAGAATCCATTCTAAAAAGAAGCATCCACAACCAAATAGAAAATGCTTATTACGGTATTAAACCAGATACTATCAAGGTTCAAGAAAAACAACTTCCATTTTATGGTATCAATGGAACCATCTATGAATTAAATGATTATACTCGATTTCCAAGCTTTAAAGAAACATTAGTAGAAATTATTAATAATGTTTGGGTATCAAAAAAAGGTGAAGACAATTATTCGGTGGTGGTGGAAGGTATTAATCAAGTTTATAATACAGGAGCATATCAACCTTTAGTAATCGTGGACGGTATTGTGATTCAAAATTTAAATAGTTTAATGAGTTACAATGCAAATAAGATAAAAAGCATTACAGTAATCAGAGAGAAATATATTGTAGGATCTCATATTTTTGAAGGAGTGCTTGATATTGTAACATTTGACAATGATTATGCTAAAAATGTAAGCATTATAGATGCAGATAAAATTATTTTAAATACTATTGTTCCTACAAAAAAGTATTTTAAACAAGCATACAATAAGGTAACTAGTCAAAATTCTAAGCATATACCTGATTATAGATACCAATTACTTTGGGAACCAGAACTAAATTTTTCTTCTTCCACCCAAACCTTAGAATTTTATACTTCTGATGTATCTGGAAATTTTGAAATAAATATTGTTGGATTTACCAAATCGGGAAAACCAATTAAAATAACTGAAACTTTTGTGGTAGAGTAATATTTTTTATATTTTAATCCACCAACAAAGTTTTTTTATTTTCCTACATTTAAGGAAAATAATCTATATGCTTACAAAAATCTTTGGGAGTGCCGTTTTTGGGGTTGAAGCAACGACGATAACTGTTGAAGTAAATGTTGATAAAGGTATCGGCTATCATTTAGTCGGACTCCCTGATAATGCCATTAAAGAAAGTAATTATAGAATAGCCGCTGCACTCCAAAATAATGGTTATAAAATTCCTGGTAAAAAGTTGACCATAAATATGGCGCCAGCCGATTTACGAAAAGAAGGTTCTGCCTATGATCTAACCTTAGCCTTAGGAATATTAACTGCATCTGGACAAATTAAATCTGAAAACATAGAAAAATATATTATTATGGGGGAGCTTTCATTAGACGGAAGCCTCCAACCCATAAAAGGTGCTTTGCCTATAGCCATTAAAGCAAAAGAAGAAGGGTATAAAGGATTTATACTACCTAAAGATAATGCGCGAGAAGCTGCTATTGTAAGTGGTCTCGAAGTTTACGGTATTGAGAATATAGCAGAAATCATCAATTATTTTGATAAAGGAACGCCTTTAGAACAAACAATAATTGATACACGTGCCGAATTTTATAAAACCTTAGATTTTCCTGAGTTTGATTTTTCCGATGTACGGGGACAGGAAAGTATCAAACGCTGTATGGAAATTGCAGCAGCAGGTGGTCATAATATTATTTTGATTGGTCCTCCAGGCGCTGGAAAAACAATGTTAGCAAAACGACTACCTTCTATTTTACCACCAATGACCTTACATGAGGCTTTAGAAACTACCAAAATTCATAGTGTTGTTGGTAAAATAAAGAATATGGGTTTAATGAATCAACGACCATTTCGGAGCCCACACCATACAATTTCAGATGTCGCTCTCGTTGGTGGTGGAGCATACCCACAACCAGGAGAAATATCCTTATCACACAACGGAGTTTTATTTTTAGATGAATTGCCAGAATTCAAGCGTGGAGTTTTAGAAGTAATGCGCCAACCCTTAGAAGATAGAGAAGTAACTATTTCCAGAGCACGGTTTACGGTAACCTACCCGAGTAGTTTTATGTTGGTGGCAAGTATGAATCCAAGTCCCGGGGGTTATTTTAATGACCCTGACGCTCCGGTAACGTCATCACCAGCAGAAATGCAACGTTATTTAAGTAAAATTTCAGGACCCTTATTAGATCGTATAGACATACATATTGAAGTAACTCCTGTCCCTTTTGAAAAACTTTCCGAAGAACGAAAAGGAGAGGGGAGTGTTGAAATTAGAAAACGAGTAACTGCTGCACGAGAAATACAAACCAGTCGTTTTGAAGAAATGGAGAATGTTCATTACAATGCCCAAATGAACACCAAACATATTCGTAAGTATTGCAAAATGGATGCCGCTTCAAAAGAGTTATTAAAGAATGCTATGGAACGCTTGAACCTTTCTGCTCGGGCCTATGATCGGATTTTGAAAGTAGCAAGGACGATAGCTGATTTAGCTACTTCTGAAACAGTTACAGGAGCGCATATTGGCGAAGCTATACAGTATCGGAGTTTGGATCGTGAAGGGTGGTTGGGGTGATTTTTATTGACATAAATAGTTTAGATTATACAATAAAAGAATTATTACTCACGCTGCTATAAAATGGACTAAAGGGTGTGTCTTATTCATTTAAAACTCACATTAATAAATATTAAAACAAGGAGGAGAAATTTCTTCGAACAAGCAATAGCCAGTTACAAAGTCTTAATATTCACTTTTAAACCTTCCACAATACCTTCAATGTTTTTCACGGTTTCTTTTAAGAAATATTTTACCACTACATGTGGTATTCGAATGGTTGTAAAGCCATTTTTGAAAGAGTGCATGGCTTCTTCTAAATCCATTATTGCTTGCTCATGTGAAATAGTATTATAGTCCGTATCAATCTCAATATTTAATTTAACACGAGAAATAGCTAAGTCAACAGATTTTTTTCCATCCCACCATTCAAGCATAGAATGGATCCCAATTTCTTTTAGACCATAGTATAATTTTATAGCCTCAATAGGGGTGTCTTTTGCAGCGACTAACTTATCTATCCTGATTTTATGTTGCTTGCAGAGCTCTACACCATAGAGATCTATCGCATTATTATAATCAACATTACTAAGTTCTATATTACATTCTAAACAATTCATTTAAGTAGGTTAATTAGACTTCGGGAATATTATAACCCAAACTTTTTAGGATTATTATATGCACAATGAAAGTTTTAGACGAATGACAAACTTTTAGACGAACTGCATTCTTTTTGACTCTTTGTCGATAATTTGGCTTTGGCAATTCCTATAATTTAATGGGAACTCTTTATATTTACGAGGTAACCAATTATACTTTTTTAATTTGATTTCAGAAATGAATAAACCAATCTACTTTTTCGTATTACTATTTTTAATTTTTAGTTGCAAGCAAGAAATAAAAACCGCTGAAATGACTACTGCTGATAATATTTTACCTGAATTAACATTTAAAGAAGCTAATAGATTAGCAAGTTTACCGCTAGAATGTTTACAAATTGAGTACCCAAATAAACTCAATCAATCGCTTAAGGACTCAACACATATTGCCTCCCCAAAAGTATTGCATCCTGCTTTTTATGGCTGTTATGACTGGCATTCTTCGGTTCATGGTCATTGGTCATTAGTATCCTTACTGAAACAATTTCCTAGTTTACATGAGGCTGCGAACATTCGAAAAAAATTGAGTACTAATATAACTGAAGAAAATATAATAGCAGAAGTTGCTTATTTTCAATTAGAAGGTAATCATACGTATGAACGTACTTATGGTTGGGCATGGATCCTAAAACTTGCGGAAGAAATACATACATGGAATGATCCTTTGGCTCGTGATCTAGAGAAAAACTTAGAACCATTAGTTGCTTTAATTGTAACATCATACATAGAATTTTTACCAAAACTTAATTATCCTATTCGTGTTGGAGAACATACAAATACAGCCTTTGGTTTAACATTAGCACTTGATTATGCCGAAACTTTAGCAAACAAAAAATTAATAGCAGCTATAAAAACTTGTGTGCTACGTTTTTATGATGATGATGCTGATTGTCCTTTGAGTTGGGAACCTAGTGGGTTTGATTTTTTATCACCTTGCTTAGAAGAGGCTAATCTTGTTCGCAGAATATATGGCCCAGATGAATTTAAAATTTGGTTTGATGCATTTTTACCAGAATTATCAGATCCTGACTATACCATAGCCCCAGGAAAAGTAGCGGATAGAACCGATGGTAAATTGGTACATTTAGATGGACTCAATTTTAGTAGAGCATGGTGTTTATACGGAATTTCGGAATCAATTCCGGAATATTCACATTTAAAATATATTGCCAATGAGCATATATCCTATTCATTACCAAATATTATCGATGGTAACTATAGTGGAACACATTGGTTAGGTAGTTTTGCTTTGAATGCTTTAAATCATGCCAAATAAGTATGTTTAAAAAAGTTGGTCCTGGAGTTTTAGTAGCAGCTGCTTTTATTGGCCCTGGTACCATTACTGCCTGTACTTTGGCAGGAGCAACTTTTGGTTATGCTTTACTTTGGGCTATGCTAATTTCCATAATAGCCACCGTGGTCTTACAAGAAATGGCGGCACGATTAGGTATTATTAGTCAACGTGGCCTTGCAGATGTTATAAAAACAGAACTTAAAATACCTTGGATCAAATATCTTGCTATTGGTATTATACTAGCCGCAATTGTAATTGGGAATGCTGCTTATGAAGCTGGTAATATTGGCGGCGCTACTTTAGGTTTAGAGGCAGTTTTAGGCACTGAATACTCAAGTTATTATCCTATTCTAATTGGTTTAATTGCTGTGGTACTTTTATTTTTTGGAAATTATAAGGTACTCGAAAAAGCTTTAGTAGCTTTGGTTATATTAATGAGCTTGTCTTTTTTAATAACCGCTATAATTACAAAACCTAATTTAGGAGCTATAGTAAAAGGATTATTTATTCCTTCTGTTCCTAAAAATAGCATACTTACTATTATAGCTTTGGTAGGCACTACTGTTGTACCGTATAATTTGTTTCTACATGCATCATTGGTCAGTGAGAAATGGAATTCAAAAAACGATTTAAAAGCGGCCAAGCGGGACACTTTTATTTCTATAACATTAGGTGGTTTAGTTTCAATGGGTATTATAATTGCAGCGGCTACTATTCCTACAAAAAATATTACGAATGTGATGGATCTAGCATTGGGCTTAGAACCTTTATATGGTGCGGCAGCTAAATACTTTATGGGGATAGGGCTTTTTGCAGCTGGAATTACTTCGGCAATTACAGCACCATTAGCAGCAGCTTATGTGGTAAATAGTTGCTTTGGATGGCAAGCAACTATGAAAGATAGGAGATTCAAAGCAGTTTGGATGCTGATCATTTCATTAGGCGTAATAACCTTATCCTTCGGATTTAAACCCATTGAAATTATAAAATTTGCTCAGGTTGCTAACGGAATTCTTTTACCCATAATTGCTATTTTCCTAGTTTGGATCGTAAATAGAAAGGCTGTTTTGGGGAGCTATAAAAACACCTTTTTTCAAAATATGCTTGGGGTTTTAATAATTGGTATCACCCTACTATTAGGGATTAAAAGTATTTTAAAAGTTTTTGGTTATTAAAATGAATAAAATTGAAATTGATATTAATGCAGATGTAGGAGAAGGTATCGGCCAGGAAAGTCAAATTATGCCGCTTTTATCTTCCTGTAGCATAGCTTGTGGTGGACACACGGGAGATGCGTCATCAATGCGAAAAGCGGTACTATTAGCCTTGAAGAATAAGGTGAAAATTGGAGCACATCCCTCATATCCCGATAGCGTAAATTTTGGTAGACTATCTATGGTAATGTCATCAGAAAATTTAAAAGCGAGTATTCGATCACAATTACAAGGCTTTGTGAACATTTTAAATAAAGAAAATGCCATACTGCATCATATAAAACCGCATGGGGCTTTGTATAATGATATGGCTAGCAATTTAGAATTGGCAACTTTATTTTTAGAAGCCATTGAGCCCTATAAAAATAAAGTAAAATTATATGTTCCTTATGCTTCCGTTAGTGCAAAGTTGGCATTAAGTAACAATTTCAATATTGCCTATGAGGTATTTTTGGATAGAAATTATAATGCTGATTTAACCTTAGTTTCCCGTAAACAACATAATGCTTTACTCACAGATCCGCAAGAAGTGCTTGATCACTTATTGCAATTAGTTCAAAAGAAACAAGTACAAGTAACTGATGGCACGACTGTTCATATAAAAGCGGATACCTATTGTATTCATAGCGATACTTCTTCAGCATTACAAATATTAACGTATCTTCATTGTGAATTACCCAACCATAATATAGTTATCAAAAAGTGAAAAAATATCCCATTTCAATCCGTCCTTATGGTGTTCATGCTATATTAGTAGAATGGCCAGAAAAAATAGAAGAAACCATTCTAAATGATATTTTATTTTTTATCTCTGACCTAAGGAAAAATCATTTGAATAAAGGTAATTGGGAATTAGTACCTGCATACAACTCGCTCACACTGATCTTACGAGATGATATTATTGATTTTGATTCCTTCAAACCACAATTACAAAAATGGTATGATGAAAAGGAAGAAATTATTTTAGAGGATAAATACTTATGGCGATTTCCTGTGTGTTATGATCTAGAATTTGGTATAGACTTAGTAGAGGTAGCTGAGAAATTAAACAAAACAGTTGAGGAAATTATAAAAATTCATACCTCATATAGTTATACCGTTTACGGTATCGGATTTCTACCTGGATTTATGTATTTAGGAGGATTACCTCAAGAATTAGAGATTCCAAGAAGAGCTTCACCACGTCCAAAAGTAGCAAAAGGATCGGTTGGTTTAGCGGGGAAACAAACAGGTATTTACCCTCAAGAATCGCCTGGAGGTTGGAATATTTTAGGAAATTGTACAGTACCTATTTTTAATCCAAAAAATGAGAATCCATGTTTGGTTAAAGTAGGGGATAAGGTCCAATTTTATGCGATATCTAAAGCCGAGTATGATTTGCACAAAATAGAAGCTGAAGTAGGAATTTATCAAATGGAAAAAATTAAAATCGATGCTTAACGTATTAAAATCTGGTTTTTATACTACAATTCAAGATACAGGTCGTTTTGGATTGAGAGATAAAGGTGTTCCTGTTTCTGGTATTATGGATATGGAAACGGTATATAAGCTAAACATGTTGTTAGAAAATGACCAGAATGCCGCTGTTTTAGAGATGACCATGACAGGCCCCACGTTAGAATTTGAGGAAGATACTTTTATAACTCTTGGCGGAGCTGAATTATCGATAACATTAAATAATGAACCTGTAAAAAATTATGTTGTTATAAAGATAAAATCAGGAGATATTTTATCCTATGGACGTTTAAAAAAAGGCTTCAGAGCCTATTTAGCAATAAAAAGTGGTTTCCAAACAAATAAAGTCTTAGGGAGTAGATCTTATTATAAATCTATTACTCCTAAAGGGATAATTAAAGATAAGTCGGTGATTGAATATAAAAAACAGTCACTTTTTGCACCAAAACTTACAGGATTAAAAGTAGATTCTCTTTTAGATGAACACGTTTTACATGTAGGTAAAGGTCCAGAATTTGAATTACTTTCTGACAAACAGTTAGAAAGCCTGTTTGCTAAAGAATTTACAGTGGCTAATGAGAATAATAGAATGGCTTATCAATTAATTGAAATTATAGATGGTCATACTATTTCAATGCTGACATCAGCAACTTTGCCAGGAACTGTCCAGTTTACTCCTTCGGGAAAATTAATTGTATTGATGAAAGATGGTCAAACGACAGGTGGCTACCCTCGAATTTTACAATTGACCGATAAGGCTATTTCCATTTTAGCTCAAAAAAAAACCGGAGATAAATTTTCTTTTAAATTGCTATAAATACATATGCAATGCATAAAGGGGATTAAAATAACTTCTTTATCATTTTTACGTATTTGATAGGTAATCGGTATGGTGGATAACGTAAAGGAATATCTAGCCAATTTCCTTTTTTTATAATCCCTTTAGCATGTGAGAATAAATCAAAAGATGTTTTACCATGGTAAGCTCCAATACCGCTACTGCCAACACCTCCAAATGGAATTTGTTTATTAGTTATTTGGATGACGGTATCGTTAATTGCACCACTACCAAAACTATAGGTAGTTAGTATTTTCTCCTGAAAGGCTTTATTAGTACTAAAAATATATGTAGCTAGTGGTTTACCATAATTCATAAGATACCTATGAATATCGGCTTCATTCTTATAAGCTATAATGGGCAAAATTGGACCAAAAATTTCACCTTCCATTAATTTACTAGTGATGCTAGGTTCATCTACTAATGTAGGGGCTATATAGTTATCAAAAGCATTGGTTTGTCCTCCAAATAATATAGTTTCCCCTTCCAGCATTTCTTTTAAACCTTCAAAATGATTTTTACTGACAGTTCTAGCAAAATCTGATGATTTATAAACATTAGAACTATAGAATTTGGTAATTGCTTTTTTTAAATGTTCAATCAATTCATTCTTAACACTTTCATTAACTAAAATATAATCTGGAGCGATACACGTTTGTCCTGCATTTAAAAATTTACCCCAAACAATCCTTTTGGCGGCTACAGCTATTGCGGCTGTTTCATCAACGATAGTTGGGTTTTTACCTCCTAATTCTAATGTAACAGGGGTTAAGTGTTTAGCAGCACTTTCATAAACTATTTTACCAACTTTAGTGCTCCCAGTAAAAAAAATATAATCCCACTTTTCTGATAATAATTCCTGAGAAACTGCAACGCCTCCTTCAATTACAGTAACATAATTTTCAGGAAAAACACTTTGAATAATTTCTACGATTATTTGTGAAGTGTTTGGTGTTATTTCAGAAGGTTTAATGATAGCTGTATTTCCTGCTGCAATAGCACCAATAAGCGGTGCAATTGCTAGTTGGAAAGGATAGTTCCATGGTGCTATAATTAAAACAGTCCCATAAGGTTCTTTATAAATATAATCCGAGGAAGGCCAATTCATCCAAGTAGAATCGACTCTTTTTGGACTAGCCCATGAATCTATTTTTTTGAGTGCATTTTTTAATTCTGCTAAAACAAATTGAGTTTCCGTTGCTAAACTTTCAAACTTAGGCTTTTTAAAATCCTTATAAAGCGCGTCGCAAATAGCTTCTTCTTTCGCTATGATTTCACCTTGTAATTTTTTTAAGAATTCCTTACGAAAACTAATCTCTTTTGTTTCTTGGCTAAGAAAAAAATCTCTCTGCCGTTGAATTAAATGTCTCATTCTCCAAATTTAATTAAATATGCCTGTATTTTTTGACAGTATGAAACATTTATATACCTTTATCTGTATAATGAAGAAATTTAAAATAAATAGCAGTGTACTAATTATTGTCTCAGAAATGAGATGATATGGAATTTTGTTATTAAAAAAGCCTGTATCAAATTAAAAGATACAGGCTTTTTTTATGCAAAAAGGTCTTTATTAGGGCTGTTTTTTAAGCACATTTTGAAGGGTTAAAATTACTTTAAATGCATTGAATATGGTACGAAATAGATATATATTATGCTGAATATCAAAATATTAGATAGATATTTGCAAAATTGGATTTGAACCAATAACAATTGTTAAAAAAATAAGGAATTATAAACAATTATATTTGGATAGTTATAGAATACGCAAGCGATTTTAAATATAGAAGCAAATAGTTTAATGGAATTAAATAAATACAGTAAAAACGTTACTCAAGACCCTACTCAACCTGCAGCACAAGCCATGTTATATGGCATAGGGTTTAAAGATGAAGATTTTAAAAAGCCTATTGTGGGTATTGCAAGTACTGGTTACGAAGGCAATCCATGTAATATGCACTTGAATGATTTGGCTAAATTAGTCAAGGAAGGCGTAAACACTCAAGAATCTGTTGGTTTAATATTTAATACAATTGGCGTTAGTGATGGTATTTCTATGGGTACGCCTGGAATGCGTTTTTCATTACCCTCAAGAGATATTATTGCCGATTCAATGGAAACGGTAGTGCAAGGAATGTCTTACGATGGATTAGTTACTGTAGTTGGTTGTGATAAAAACATGCCTGGTGCCTTAATGGCGATGTTGCGATTAAACAGACCTTCTATTTTAGTTTATGGTGGAACTATAGCTTCAGGGTGTCATAATCATAGAAAATTAGATATAGTTTCAGCTTTTGAAGCATGGGGAGAGAAGGTTGCTGGAACAATGCAAGAAGAAGAATTTGAATGCATCATAAAAAAAGCGATTCCTGGAGCAGGTGCTTGTGGAGGTATGTATACTGCAAATACTATGGCTTCTGCTATAGAAGCTTTAGGTATGACATTGCCTTATAACTCCTCGAATCCTGCAGTTGGTGGAGATAAAGAAAAGGAATGTATCGAAGCGGGTAAACAAATGTATTACTTGTTAGAGAATGATATTAAACCTTTAGATATTGTAACAAGGAAATCATTAGAAAATGCGATTCGCCTAGTTACTATAATGGGTGGCTCTACTAATGCGGTGCTTCACTTTTTAGCTATTGCAAGAGCGGCAGATATTGATTTTACGTTACAAGATTTTCAGCATATAAGTGACACAACTCCTTTTATAGCTGATTTAAAACCTAGCGGTAAATATTTAATGGAAGATGTACACCGAATTGGTGGTATTCCAGCAGTATTAAAGTATTTATTGGAAAACGGATTATTACATGGTGATTGTTTAACGGTAACTGGTAAAACATTAGCAGAGAATTTGGCTAATGTTCCTGATTTAATTGAAGGTCAAGATGTTATTAGAACATTAGATAATCCGATTAAAGCTACAGGTCATTTACGTATGTTATATGGCAATTTGGCTGAGAATGGTTCTGTTGCAAAAATTACAGGAAAGGAAGGCTTATTATTTAAAGGAACTGCAAAAGTTTTTAATAGTGAGTATGATGCCAATGATGGTATTCGTGATGGGAAAGTAAAGAAAGGTGATGTAGTGGTCATTCGTTATGAAGGACCTAAAGGTGGCCCAGGGATGCCAGAAATGCTTAAACCAACTGCTGCAATAATGGGAGCTGGTTTAGGTAAAGAGGTTGCTCTGATCACTGATGGACGTTTTTCAGGAGGAACACACGGTTTCGTTGTGGGGCATATTTCACCTGAAGCACAAGAAGGAGGTGCAATTGCACTACTAAAAGATGGTGATATTATTACAATTGATGCAGAAACAAATTCAATTAACGTTGAAGTTTCTGATCAGGAATTAGCAAAGAGAAAAGAATCTTGGATAGCACCTGAATTGAAATTTAAGAAGGGAGTATTGTATAAATACGCACGTTCTGTATCATCAGCTGCACAAGGTTGTGTGACTGATGAATTTTAAATAGCTATTTTTTAATTTCCGTAAATCGGGAATCCTAATATTTAGAGGATGAATACAGAGACTATAAAAGAACAAAAGATACCACAAGAAAAAAAAGCTACTATAAAAATTAGTGGTGCCGAAGCAATTATTCATTGTTTATTGGCTGAAGGAGTAGACTTAATATACGGATACCCAGGTGGTGCTATCATGCCCGTATATGATGAATTATATAAATTTCAAGATCAACTTACACATATTTTAACGCGTCATGAACAAGGAGCAACACATTCTGCCCAAGGTTATGCGCGTGTTACTGGAAAAGTAGGTGTTGCTATAGCTACGTCTGGTCCAGGGGCTACAAATTTAGTAACTGGGTTGGCTGATGCTCAAATAGATTCTACACCAATGGTTTGTATTACAGGTCAAGTAGGTAGTCATTTATTAGGTTCAGACGCTTTTCAGGAAACCGATATTGTTGGAATCTCAACGCCTGTAACCAAATGGAATTATCAAATAACAAAGGCTGCTGAGATACCAGAAATTTTAGCAAAAGCATTTTACATTGCTAGATCTGGACGTCCGGGTCCTGTATTAATTGATATTACTAAAGATGCGCAGTTCGCAGAATTCGATTTTTCCTATAAAAAATGTACAGGTGTTCGTAGTTATAACCCAGTTCCCAAACCAGAAATTTCAGCGATAGAAGCCGCTGCTAAATTGATTAATGCTGCAAAAAAACCTTTAATAGTTTTTGGACAAGGAGTCATACTTGGTAAAGCAGAAAATGAACTTAAAGAACTCGTTGAAAAAGCAGGCATTCCTGCTGCTTGGACCATATTAGGATTGTCAGCAATGGACACTGATCATCCGTTAAATGTTGGTATGGTTGGGATGCATGGTAATTACGGTCCCAATGTTTTGACCAATGAGTGTGATTTGCTTGTTGCAATAGGTATGCGTTTTGATGATAGGGTAACCGGTAATCTGGAAACATACGCAAAACAGGCAAAAGTTATTCATTTCGATATTGATCCTGCCGAAATAAATAAAAATGTAGTGTCTGACGTAGCAGTTATTGGAAACGCTAAAGAAACATTACGATTATTATTACCAAAGATTAATAAGAATAGTCATGAGAATTGGCATAATGAATTCAAGAAGAAGTATGAGATTGAATATAATGAAGTCATTAAGAACGATTTACATCCGACGAAAGAAGGATTGACAATGGCTGAAGTAATAAACGAAATAAATATTGCTTCAAAAAATAATGCCATTATCGTAACGGATGTGGGGCAACATCAAATGATAGCATGTAGGTATGCGAAATTCAACCAAACTAAAAGTAATGTTACTTCTGGAGGTTTAGGTACTATGGGGTTTGCCTTACCGGCGGCTATTGGTGCTAAAATGGGAGCTATGGATAGAGAGGTTGTTGCTATAATTGGTGATGGTGGTTATCAAATGACCATTCAAGAATTAGGAGTTATTTTTCAACATAATGTGCCTGTAAAAATAGTTGTGCTTAATAACGATCATTTAGGAATGGTACGTCAATGGCAAGAATTGTTCTTTGAAAGAAGATATGCTTCAACGGTAATGGTAAATCCTGATTTCGTAAAAATAGCTGAAGGGTATCACATTAAATCAAAACGCGTAAGTGAAAGACGTGATTTGAAAGCTACAATTCAAGAAATGATAGCCTCAAAAGATCCTTATTTCTTAGAGGTGAAAGTAGAAAAAGAAGCTAATGTGTTTCCCATGATTCCAACAGGCGCATCGGTTTCAGATATACGATTAAAATAATAATATAAATTAAAGTCTTCTTTCTTTGGAGAGTGATTAGTAATAGGAATGGAAAAAAAGTGGTTTACAATATCCATATATTCAGAGAATAATGTTGGATTATTAAATAGAATTTCTGGGATCTTTTTAAAAAGACATATAAATATTGAAAGTTTAAATGTTTCAAAATCAGAAATTAAAGATGTATCTAAATTTACGGTTGTTGTTTTTACAGAAGAAGAAATTGCACGTAAAATTGTAGGTCAAATAGAAAAGCAAATAGAAGTGATAAAAGCTTTTTATCATGTAGATGATGAAACTATTTATCAAGAGTCTGTTTTGTTTAAAATAAATTCAAGTTTACTTTTTGACGAAAGAAATATTCAAAACATTATCAAAGATTGTAATGCGACTATAGTCACTGTTTCAAGAGATTTCTTTGTGTTAGCAAAAACAGGCAGAAAACATGAAGTAGATGAAATGTACAATCAATTATTACCTTATGGCATCATGCAATTTGTACGTTCTGGTAGAATAGCAGTAACAAAAGAAGAAATGCCAATTTCGGCATTATTAGCAAAATTTCAAAATTAATAAATCAATTAAAAATAAACGAGTTTAGAAAATGGCAAATTATTTCAATACACTATCATTAAGAGAAAAATTGACTCAACTAGGGAAATGTAGATTCATGGAAACAACGGAGTTTTCTGATGGTGTATCAGCTCTTAAAGACAAAAAAATAGTTATAGTAGGTTGTGGGGCTCAAGGTTTGAACCAAGGATTAAATATGCGTGACTCAGGTCTAGATATTTCATATACACTACGTGAAGCAGCCATAAAAGAGCAAAGACAATCGTATAAAAATGCTAAAGAAAACGGATTTAACGTTGGATCGTATGAAGCGTTAATTCCTTCTGCTGATTTAGTAATTAACCTTACTCCAGATAAACAACATACGAGTGTAGTTAAAGCAATTATGCCATTAATGAAAAAGGGAGCTACTTTATCTTATTCTCACGGTTTTAATATTGTAGAGGAAGGGATGCAGATCCGTGAAGATTTGACCGTAATTATGGTGGCACCAAAATGTCCAGGATCTGAAGTACGAGAAGAATACAAAAGAGGCTTTGGAGTACCTACTCTAATCGCAGTTCACCCTGCTAACGATCCACAGAATAAAGGATTTGCTCAGGCTAAAGCGTATGCAGTGGCAACAGGTGGTGATAGAGCAGGGGTTTTAGAATCTTCTTTTGTTGCTGAAGTAAAATCTGATTTAATGGGTGAACAAACCATTTTGTGTGGTTTGTTACAAACTGGTTCTATTTTATGTTTTGATAAAATGATTGAAAAAGGTCTTGATGCTGGGTATGCTTCTAAATTAATTCAATACGGATGGGAAACTGTTACGGAGGGATTAAAATATGGCGGTATCACACATATGATGGATCGTTTATCAAATCCTGCTAAAATTAAGGCATTTGAACTTTCAGAAGAATTAAAAGAAATTATGCGCCCTTTGTTTCAAAAGCATATGGATGATATTATTGAAGGCGAATTTTCTAAAACAATGATGGAAGATTGGGCTAATGACGATAAGAATTTATTGACTTGGAGAGCAGCAACAGGTGAGACGGCTTTTGAGAAAACACCAGCAGGTAATGATAAAATTTCAGAGCAGGAGTTTTATGATCATGGTGTCTTAATGGTAGCTATGGTTAGAGCAGGAGTGGAGTTAGCTTTTGAAGCGATGACTGATTCTGGAATTATTGCAGAATCCGCTTATTATGAGTCGTTGCATGAAACTCCATTAATAGCCAACACAATTGCTCGTAAAAAATTATTTGAAATGAATCGTGTTATTTCTGATACAGCGGAATATGGTTGTTATTTATTTGATCACGCTTGTAAGCCTTTGTTGGGTGATTTTATGAAGAAAATTAATACGGATGTAATTGGTAAGCATTTTGGTGAAGGCAAAGGGAATGGAATAGATAATGCTAAATTAATTAGTGTAAATAAAGCTTTGAGAGAACATCCAGTTGAAGTTGTTGGCGCTAGATTAAGAGCATCCATGACAGCGATGAAACCTATAGTTTAAATTTTTATACACTATAATTTTAAACCTGTCAAGTTTTCTTATGCTGAAGTTATTTTCAGTATGATGAGCTTGACAGGTTTTTTAATTTTACCCTATGGATTATTTTCCGAAAATTGAAGATATACGTACAGCTGCTAAAACAATTAGAGAAGTAGCGGACATTACACCTCTTTTTCAGAGCATTCGATATTCAAAACAATTCAATGCCAATATTCTTTTAAAAAGAGAAGATCTGCATAGAGTGCGTTCGTATAAAATTAGAGGTGCCTATAATAAAATAAGTTCGCTAACGGCTTTGGAAAGACAAAAAGGGGTGGTATGTGCGAGTGCTGGAAATCATGCACAGGGGGTTGCCTTTGCTTGTAATCATTTGGCAATAAAAGGAACAATCTACATGCCGTCGGTTACGCCTAAACAGAAAGTAGAACAAACACAACTATTTGGTGGAGATTGGGTTACTATTGTTTTAGAAGGAGATACTTTTGATGACGCTTATAATGCATCCATTACGTATTGTAATGAGCAAGACAAAGTATTTGTTCACCCTTTTGATGATCCAAAAATAATAGAAGGGCAAGCCACAGTTGGTCTTGAACTATTAGACCAAACAACAGTACCAATAGATTATGTTTTTGTTGCCATTGGAGGTGGTGGATTAGCCTCTGGATTGTGTGCTGTTTTGAATAATTTGTCTCCGAACACTAAAATTATTGGGGTAGAACCAGAAGGCGCTCCTTCTATGAAAACATCCATTGCTAATGGAAAAAATACAGAATTAGAGCAGATAGATAAGTTTGTTGATGGAGCTGCTGTAAAAAAGGTAGGTGATTTAACTTTTGAAATATGTAAAAAACATTTGGAAAATGTTACCACCGTTCCTGAAGGTAAAGTTTGCCAGACTATTTTAGATTTGTATAACCGTGATGCCATTGTGGTTGAGCCTGCAGGTGCATTAACCTTAGCCGTATTAGATCAATATGCAAATAAAATACAAGGTAAAAATGTAGTTTGTATAGTTAGTGGTAGTAACAACGATATTACAAGAACAGCGGAGATTAAAGAACGTGCCTTACTATATGGCAAACTAAAACATTATTTCATAATTAGATTTCCACAACGACCAGGTGCTTTAAAACAATTTGTTGTGGATATATTAGGCCCGAATGATGATATAACACATTTTGAGTATTCTAAAAAATCCAGCAAGGAAAATGCCCCTGCCATTGTGGGTATTGAGCTAAAAAATGCTGAAGATTTACAGCCGCTTATAGAACGAATGAAAGCTAATAATTTCTTTGGCGATTACTTAAATGATAAACCAGATTTGTTTCAATATTTAGTCTGAGTAATAACATTTAAACAAACTAGTACACAAATAGCAAGTATGATGGGAGATCGAAAACGTTTGATTTATTAAATTTCTATTTGCTTTCAATAATTTATGTTAAGAAAATGATATTGTTCTTAAGTACACCCAATTTCAGTGGTGTTTTAAAGACTTTATGAGTAACTTTATACTTACGAAAAATAATATGATGAGTAAACTTGCAACGATACCTCAAGAATTTCAAATTACAGATACCATTCAACAAAAACACTATTTAGTTGATGGTGAATTAAAATCTTGGAATGGAAATTCAACAAATATATATTCTACAATTTCTTCTACTGAAGCGTATAAACCTACATTATTAGGAAGTATTCCTGATATGGGAGAACCTGAAGCATTAGACGCTTTAGATGCTGCTACTAAGGCATATGGTAGAGGGCAAGGTGTTTGGCCAACAATGCATGTGAAAGATCGAATCGAATGCATGGAGGCATTTGTGAAAAAGATGGAAACAAAGCGCAACGAGATTGTAAAATTATTGATGTGGGAAATAGGAAAATCGTTGCCGGATTCACAAAAGGAGTTTGACAGAACCGTAGAGTACATTTATGATACGATTGAAGATTATAAACAATTAGATCGTAATGCTGCAAAATTCCAAAAACATGATGGTGTTTATGCACATATTAAAAGAGGTCCACTTGGTGTTGTATTGTGTTTAGGACCTTATAATTACCCATTAAATGAAACTTTTGCCTTGTTAATTCCCGCCATAATCATGGGGAACACGGCTATATTTAAACCTGCTAAACATGGTGTTTTGTTAATTACACCACTATTAGAGGCTTTTCAATCTTGCTTTCCTAAAGGCGTTATTAATATTTTGTTTGGTAGAGGTAGGGCTGTAGCTGCACCAATTATGAAAACAGGTAAAGTTGATGTATTAGCTTTAATTGGGAATAGTAAATCGGCAAATGCATTACAGAATCAGCATCCAAAAAGTAACCGATTACGTTTGGTACTAGGCTTAGAAGCTAAAAATCCAGCAATAATTCTTCCAGATGCAGATTTAGATTTAACGATCGATGAATGTATAGCAGGAACCTTATCTTTTAACGGCCAACGTTGTACCGCACTCAAAGTAGTGTATGTTCATGAAGATATTGTAGATGAGTTTAACAAACGGTTTTCTAAAAGAGTTGACGAACTAAAATTTGGAAATCCTTGGGATGACGGGGCGAAACTTACACCATTACCCGAAGCAGATAAACCAGCCTATATTCAAGAGCTCATAGATGATGCTAAAGAAAAAGGTGCAAAAATATTAAATAAAAAAGGGGGACAACACTCGGATAATTATATCTGGCCAGCAGTTTTATATCCTGTATCAAAGGATATGCGTGTGTATAAGGAAGAACAATTTGGTCCAATTATTCCAGTAGTTTCTTTCAAAGATATTGAAGAGCCTTTAGATGATATGGCAGAATCTAATTATGGGCAACAGGTAAGTCTATTTGGTAAAGATGTGTATGCCTTAGCACCATTAATAGACACCTTGGTAAACTTAGTATGTCGCGTTAATTTAAATAGCTCTTGTCAGCGTGGCCCAGATGTGTACCCGTTTACAGGAAGAAAAGATTCTGCGCAAGCAACATTAAGTGTGCATGATGCTCTGCGGTCTTTCTCTATTAGAACATTTGTAGCCTTTAAGGATAATGATTTAAATACTGAAATTATTGGGCAATTGTTAGATGCAAAACTCTCTAATTTTGTGAGTACGGATTATATATTATAAGTGTATTGTTTGTGCAGTATGGAGTATTTGTAAAATAGTGTTATAGAGTTCATCTGGTCGATAAGGTTTATATATGAGTCCGTTCATACCAGATTGCTCAATTTCATCTTTTACCTCTATGTCAATTGATCCAGATAAAGCGTAGATAGGAATATCCTTATTTAAAGAATCTTTATTTTTTCTTATTGCCTTTGTAGCATCATAACCGTTGAGAACAGGCATATGAATATCCGATAAGATAAGGTCGTAGCATTTGTTTTTCGCAAATTCTATGGCCTTTTCTCCATTTGGGGCAATATCAAAATCAACTTCCCATTTTATAAAATACTTACTAATGATCATTGCATTGATTTCATTGTCCTCTGCGACAAGTATTTTAATTCCTTTTAAACTTTCTACATTAGCCATACTTAAAAAGATTATGTGATACTTAACTTGAAATATTGAGTAAGAAAAATACTACATTGTACTAACGTTATTTATTGCTATTTAGTATTTCAATATAAAGAACAGTGTTTAAAACGAACATTAACCATGGACTACATGATTTAATGGTATCTCATAGCATATAATTAACACCATCTTGAATAGGTACCAAAAAAACAAGAAGGTTTAAATAAACACAAATAGGTTAAGAATACATAGAAAATATCAAAATACTCTGTCTAAATTTGTCATTTAATTTAAGATAAATCATATTGCCCATCTAATTAAGAGGGCAATTATTAAACTATAGTTAATGAATATAAAAAAGACACATAGAAAAGCACTAATTGCTTTAGCGATCGGTGGCTTTGGTATAGGAATGACAGAGTTCGTTATCATGGGTATATTACCTGATGTTGCAACTGCTTTACAAATTACTATTCCTGAAGCAGGGCATTTTATAGCGGCATATGCCTTAGGAGTTGTAGTTGGAGCTCCTGTATTAACCAGTATTGGTGGTAAGTGGCCTGCACATAAGGTGCTCCTTGCATTAATGGTTTGGTTTACAATATTTAATACACTTTCTGCATTTGCAGATAATTATAGCAGCTTACTGATTTTTAGATTTTTATCTGGACTTCCTCACGGTGCTTTCTTTGGAATAGGTGCTGTAGTAGCAGGAAAATTAGCCGCACCAGGAAAATCAGCTCAAGCGATTGCAACGATGTTTGCGGGTCTTACAATAGCTAATGTTATTGGAGTGCCATTAGGTACTTATTTTGGACATCACTTTAGCTGGAATATCTCTTTTTTATTAGTCGGCGTAGTAGGTATTTTGGCAATGTTGAGTGTATATTTTTGGATGCCTTCGTTTGATAAATCGTCTCATAAAGGATTAAAAAAAGATCTACAAGTTTTTAAAAGAGTAGAACTATGGGTATTAATATTATTAACTACAGTTGGTACTGGAGGTTTCTTTGCTTGGTATAGCTATATAGCACCATTAATCACCAATATTTCTGGTTACCCCGAAAGTATGGTAGGTTATGCTATGATTTTAGCTGGTTTAGGGATGGTTGTTGGGAATTTTCTTGGTGCAAAAATGGCTGAGAAATTAACACCTATGAAAGCCATAGTTATAAGTCTAGCAATGATGGTGATAGCCTTACTCGTAAATACAGTAATTGCAGGAAATCCGATCGCAATTTTAGTACTTACTTTTATTATTGGGATGATTTCATTTACGGTAGCTACACCTATACAGATGGCCATTATCAACGCTTCTAAAGGTTCAGAGATGCTGGGATCTTCCATGAATCAAAGTGCCTTTAATATGGGCAATGCATCTGGGGCTTATTTAGCAGGCCTACCTATTGCTATGGGCTATGAAATTACTTCTGCAAGTTATGTAGGCGCTGCATTAGCTGGTGCAGGAATTCTAATTGCCCTAGGCATTATAATAAACAGAAAAAGAAATACAATTAAAACAGGAATAAGGCGCTTAGCTTTTAAATAAATGCCCCAAATCTCCAAATGGAAAAAGCCCATGAATATTAACATTCAAGGGCTTTTTTATCTGAATTAACAATAAAATATTATTATATATTTTTAGCTAGCCAATCACCAACTTCACTTGTTTTATAAGCTTTTCCGCCATCAGCTAAATCTTCAGTAACAAAACCTATTTCTAAAGATTTGTTGACAACAGCTCTAATTGCTTTTGCTTCTTCTGTTAAATTAAAATCCTCAAATAGCATTGCTGCAGATAAAATAGTAGCCAAAGGGTTGGCAATATCTTTTCCTGCCGCTTGAGGGTAAGAACCATGAATTGGTTCATATAACCTTGTTTTTTCACCAACAGAAGCCGAAGGCATTAAACCCATAGAACCAGAAATTACAGATGCTTCATCTGTTAAAATATCCCCAAATAGGTTTTCTGTAATCAACACATCATAAGAGTTTGGCCATTGCACTAATCGCATGGCAACCGCATCTACAAATTCATAAGAAACGTTAACTTCTGGGTACTCTTTTTCCATTGCCTGTACTGTTTCTCTCCATAATCTAGAAGTTTCTAAAACGTTCGCTTTATCAACACAGCATAGTTTTTTTGAACGTGTCATCGCCAATTCAAACCCTTTTTTTGCTAAACGTTGTACTTCTGCACGTGTATAGGTACAAGTATCAAAGGCTGTATTACCATTATCTTTACGACCTCTTTCTCCAAAATAGATTCCTCCAGTTAATTCTCTTAAGAAAACTAAATCTGTTCCTTCAATACGTTCTCTTTTTAAAGGTGATTTATCAATTAAAGATGGGAAAGTAAATGTAGGTCGTACATTAGCGAACAAGCCTAGTTTCTGGCGCATTTTTAATAGACCTTGTTCAGGTCGTACCTTTGCAGAAGGATCATTATCAAATCTTGGATGTCCTATTGCTCCAAAAAGAACAGCATCGGCAGCAACACAAATATCGTGAGTACTATCTGGATAAGGTTCTCCACAATCATCAATTGCAGCAGCACCAGTTAAAGCAGGTGTCCAGTTTATTTCATGATTAAACTTTTGGGCTATTGCATTAGACACTTTAACCGCTTGATCAATAACTTCAGGACCAATTCCATCTCCTGCTAAAAGGGCAATATTTAATTTCATTTTTTATTTGCTTTGCGCTCAAAGCTATATGCTTTAAGCTATAATTTATATTCTATTAAAATTCTAATATATTATTTATACTCCTTTAAATGATGTTCAGCATTTTTTCTGTTGCTTTAATAGCTGAAACTGTTTGATCAGAATCTAAACCACGAGTAACAAATTCTTTTTCATTATTATCCCATGTAATTATTGTTTCACATAAAGCATCAGAACTACTTCCAGGTGGTATTCTAACGGCGTAATCTATAAGTTTAGGTAAACTAATTTTTTTTGATTTATAAACATTTTTTAAAGCATTCATAAAAGCATCAAACTGCCCATCACCTTGTGCATGTTCTTCAAATAGTGTTCCCTCAATTTCAACAGCAACAGCTGCAGAAGGTTGTAATCCTTTAGAATGTGATAACAAATATGATTTGATAATTACCTTATTTTGAATGCCTTCACTATCCAAAACATCCGAAATAATATAGGGTAGATCTTCTTTGGTAACCCTTTCCTTCTTATCACCTAATTCAATAATACGCTGTGTAACCTTTTTTAATTCTTCGTCATTTAGGGTAAGTCCCAATTCTTGCAAATTCTTTTGGATGTTTGCTTTCCCTGATGTTTTCCCTAAGGCATATTGTCTTTTACGACCAAATCGTTCAGGTAATAAATCATTAAAGTATAAGTTATTTTTATTATCGCCATCAGCATGTATTCCGGCTGTTTGTGTAAACACATTAGCTCCTACAATTGGTTTGTTAGCTGGTATTCCAAAGCCAGTAAAAGCAGAAACTAATTTACTTACTTTATAAAGCGACGACTCACTTACATTTGTTTCAATTTCTGGCAGAAAATCATTGATTACAGCAACAACGCTTGCTAAAGGTGCATTACCTGCACGTTCACCCATTCCGTTTACCGTTAAATGTAAACCATGACAACCAGCTTTTAGTGCTTCCATTACATTGGCTACACTTAAATCATAATCATTATGACCATGAAAATCAAAATGTAAATTAGGATATTTTTTAACAATAGCTGCTATAAAACTGTATGTTTCTTTAGGTGTAAGTACTCCTAAAGTGTCTGGCAATAACACTCTTTTAATAGGCTGAGTTGCTAAAAAATCTAAAAACAGATATACATAATCTTGTGAGTTACGCATTCCGTTGCTCCAATCCTCTAGATAGACATTGGTTGCTATTTCTTTTTTTTGCGCTAAATTAATTACCGCAGCAATTTCAGCAAAATGTTCTTCTGGTGTCTTTTTTAATTGATGCGTTAAATGATTTAAAGAACCTTTAGTTAATAAATTTTGAACTTTAGCTCCAGAATCTAACATCCAATCAATCGAAATACCTTTATCTACAAAAGATAGAACTTCAACTTTATCTAAAAAGCCTTCTTCTTTTGCCCATGCGGTTATTTGCTGTACAGCTAAAAACTCTCCATCAGAAACTCTTGCAGATGCCACCTCAATACGATCTACTTTTAGCTCTTCAAGTAATAATTTAGCTAGCTTAAGTTTTTCTGAAACTGAAAACGACACTCCGGAGGTTTGTTCACCATCACGGAGTGTTGTATCCATTATTTCAATCTTTCTTTTCTTCATTCTCTATTAAGCGCTACTGCGCGTATTTCTATCTCTCCAATAGAAATTTTATTTTCTATAAAGGTGTGTTCTTCGCAAATTCAGCGATTTCTTCTTGTACATTAACTAAGTAGTCAATATCATCAAAGCCATTAAGCATGTTATCTTTTTTATATCCATTGATATCAAAAGTTTCTTTTTCACCTGTAGCCAATAAGGTGACCGTTTGGTTTGGTAGATTTACTTCAATCTCTGTATTTGGATTTTTAGCTATTTCAGAAAATATTTTGTTCGCAAAATCGGCACTTACTTGTACCGGCAATACCCCAATATTCAAACAATTTCCTTTAAAAATGTCAGCAAAAAAACTAGAGATCACACAACGGAATCCATAATCATAAACTGCCCATGCAGCATGTTCTCTTGAAGATCCTGAGCCAAAATTACGACCTCCAACCAGAATTTTTCCAGAATAGGTAGCATCATTTAAAACAAAATCCTTTTTAGGAGAATCATCAGTATTATAGCGCCAATCTCTAAAAAGATTATCACCAAAACCTTTACGTTCAGTCGCTTTTAAAAAACGGGCTGGTATAATTTGATCAGTATCCACATTTTCTATCGCTAGTGGCACAGCAGTACTTGTTAATATTTCGAATTTATCGTAAGCCATTTTATTTTGTTGTTTGTTGTTTGTTGATAGTTATTGATTGAATGTTGTTTAGTATATGTGTTGTAAAACTAACAACAGACAACTATGAACTAGCAACTAATTTTTCCATCAATTCCCTTGGATCCGTAACTTTTCCTGTAACTGCTGCAGCTGCTGCAACTAATGGAGAAGCTAATAATGTTCTTGATCCAGGCCCTTGGCGACCTTCAAAGTTTCTATTTGATGTACTAACAGCTAATTTACCCGCAGGCACTTTATCATCATTCATAGCTAAACAAGCAGAACAACCAGGTTCTCTAAGTTCAAAACCAGCTTTATGAATAATATCTAATAGGCCTTCTGCTTTAATAGCAGCTTCAACTTGGTGAGATCCAGGAACTAACCATGCTGTAACATTTGGAGCTTTTTGACGACCTTTGATGATTGAGGTAAAAGCTCTAAAATCTTCTATACGACCATTGGTACAACTTCCAATAAAAACAAAATCAATTGGTTTGCCAATCATATCTTCACCTTCATTGAATGACATGTAACCCAATGATTTTTTATACGTACTCACGCCACCTTCAACTTGTTCAGCTTTAGGAATACTTTTAGATATGCCCATTCCCATTCCTGGGTTGGTACCATA
>TARA_R110002033_G_scaffold87544_1_pt1 | contig 79245 bp, 93 predicted proteins | sample TARA_R110002033 | Tara Oceans TARA_R110002033 (sample SAMEA4397051) | marine metagenome | biome: Polar Biome; feature: [SRF] surface water layer (ENVO:00010504); material: water (ENVO:00002006), including particulate matter (ENVO:01000060) such as... | depth 5 m | reverse complement strand
TGACAATGCAACTTATGATGAAAATAGAAGACAATTACTTTTTAGACTAAGAAAAAAAGTACCAGAGTTAGATATTCAAACAATAAAAGGGGTAGGTTATATTTTAAAAACAAATACACCTGATATATAGTTTAAATTTTAACTATGAATGAGTATATAACCTATAGTGATTATTCCACTCTTCGACAATAAACTCATTATCTTCTACCACATCAATATAGTCATTTTCAACTAAATCAAACTTTTGTGCTTTTGCTCTAATTCTTGTTTGATAAAAAAAGTTAAGAATAGTATCATTCTCAAAAGTATTTTTCAATTCTTCTTGAAAAGAATCAATTTCAAGTTTTAACCCATGCAAGTGTTTTATCTGTTCTCCAATCTCAATATCCCAGTCCAACCTATGACTTAAGGCATTAACAATATTCTCTTTTGAATATTCTATACCAATTGCATCTTTAAATTTTCTATTAATATCTTTAATAAGAGAAGATATATTTACTTCTTTTAAATCTCTTAAAATAAAATATAAATCAAAAAGGTCTTTAATAGTATCAGGACGGTCACATAAAGCTTTTAATTTGTACAACAAAAGATTATATAGATTTTCAGTTCTAAATAATTCTTCATTTTTAAAAGTAACATCTTTTACTCTAAAACAAGTAAAATTTAGGATTTCTATTTTAACTATTTCATCATTATCTTCAAAGTCATAAAACATTCTCCAAGATAATTCATCTTTAATCCATTTTATATCAATAAGTTTTGCATCTGGAAGTTTTGACATTAATTCTACAATTTCATTCTTTATTTCATCAAGTTCAACTTTATCACATAACTTTTCCATAAAGAAATCAAGGTCTTCTGAATGTCTGTAAGAAGTAGGTAATACAAACCTTTGAAGCCCTGTACCACCTGCAAGAAAGATTTTATTATTTAAAGGTTTTAATTGTTCAAGTATTTTATCTTGATTTTTAAATACTGAACTCCAATCATTTCTATGCATTGATTAATTTACCTATTATCTCTCTTTGCACAAGAGAAGGAAGATTCTCCTCTAATCGTTTCAAAATCTTTTGATTATTTTCTTTTATCCCTTTAACAATATCGCTAGTAGTATAATTTGTACCCCAAAATACTGATTTTAATCTTTTCTCTTCATTTTTAGTTAAAAGATATTCTACATTATTAGATTTTTCAAAATTCTTCCTCAAATCTTGAACAACATCTAAATCAAGTTTTCTTCGATAATTCATGTCTTTTAATATAACCATAGCATAAGGAGGAACATAATTTCTTTTTTTCCATCCAACAACAGTATCATAAGGAATTTTTGAATATTCAGAAAAATCTTTTTTTGAAATATGATTATTTATCAATATTTTTTCAAATATTATATTATTAACTTCCATGACTAACCTTTCTTTATTAAAATTCTATCATTTTTTAGAATATATGTCAAAATGACAACTATTTAAATTTTAGATACAATTCTTTTCTTATCATAATTACAGTATTTAATCAAAATATTCTTATCCTATAATCACTTATAAAAATTGTAAAAAAGACTATTAAAGCGAGATATAATTAATCATAGTATTTTTTCCTGACCAATTCTATAAAGTGCAAAATCATACTTTATAGGGTCATTTTTATCAAACTGCTTTAGTTTTGTAGTTAATAAATATGAAGCGTATAAATCGCAATTATTCCTACTTATGAGTCCAAGTTTATTTGAGACATTAAAGGTGTGAGTATCTAAGGGCATTAGTAAGTCCTCACCTGATACACCTTTCCACAATCCCATATCTAAATTATCTTTTCGAACCATCCATCTAAGATACATAAACCACCTTTTGTATGCTGCATTTCCTACTTGTTTTATACTGTTTTGTTTATCTCTTTTAAAATTTGAACCAAGTAGAAATTTATATCCTTGGGAAGTATAGGGATTTATTTCATTTATTTTGCTTATTATATTATCTATTCCTTCACAGACATTATTATTTATCTTATATTTTTCCACAAATAGTTCATTTAGTGTTGTTTGTTTTTTTAGTCTTGATAAGGCTATAAAAAACTCTTGGATATCTTTGCTATTTTGAAATCTATAATAGTATTTTTCGAAACTTTTTCTAATACTCTGTTCATCTTTATTCAAAAGTGAAAAATCTAAGCTATCTAAAAACTTTATTATTAATGATGCTTTTCCATAGGCAAATAGTGCACAAATAAGAGAGATGTATTCGTCATTGTGTCTTTTTGCTATAAATAGTGGGTCTGGTCGCTCTAGTGTTAATTCACACTCATTATTTCTGTTAGCAACTTCTATATCTAATAAGTTTTTTAGTTCTATATCTTTTTTGTTCATAGGCATCTTTGGAAGTAAAATCTTTTTCGTTATAATAGCATCTTAGAAAAAATATTAGGTTAAAAATGGCAAATATATTAATAACAGGCTGTTCTTCAGGTATCGGCTTAGAAACAGCAAAACTTTTAAAAAACAATGGATACAAAGTATACGCAACTGCACGAAAAAAAGAAGATGTTCTTATGTTGCAAGAGTTGGATTTCATAGCTTACAAACTAGATGTCACAAACCAAGCAGAGATAGCAGAAGTTTTAGAAAAGATCTTAAAACTAGACAAAAACTTAGATGCAGTTTTCAATAATGCAGGATATGGACAACCAGGAGCGATAGAAGATGTATCAACAGATACTCTTAAAGAACAATTTGAAACTAACTTTTTTGGACTACATGAAGTTACACTTCAAGTTATGAGAATATTTAGAAATCAAGGTTATGGAAAGATTATTCAACACAGTTCAGTTCTAGGAATCATCTCTTTGAAATTTAGAGGTGCTTATAATGCAAGTAAATATGCAATAGAAGGTATTGCTGATACATTAAGACAAGAAGTTATAAATGATAATATCTTTATAAGTACTATAAATACAGGTCCAGTAACTAGTAAATTTAGGGAAAACTCACTTAAAAAGTTTAATGAGAATATCAATATCAAAGATAGTTTCCACAGAAAAACTTATGAACAAGAGTTAAAAACTAGACTAGAGAACAAGGATGATGGAGGTTTGTTTAATCTTCCACCTTCAAGCGTGGCAAATGTTGTTTTAAAAATCATGAAATCTAAAAATCCAAAACCTAGATATTATGTTACAAAAGCAACTTATATTTTAGGTTTTGCAAAAAGAATACTTAGTACTAAGTTATTAGATAAGTTACTAAATAAGTTTTAAAAGAGAAGTATTACTTCTCTTTTTTATGCTTCTTGTTTTAAAAAAGGTTTCCCATAAAATCGTACTGTCAAAGCTAGCACAAGTAAAGCTATAGGAATCAAATAAGCAACTGAGATTCCAAGAGCTGCTGGGATATATCCAAATACAATAGAAACTGTTCCTACAAATAAAGCATATGGTAATTGCGTAGAGATATGGTCCATATGATCACAACTAGATCCCATAGATGAAAGAATAGAAGTATCAGAGATAGGAGAACAATGATCTCCAAAAATAGCACCTGTCAAAACAGCACCGATATTTAAGATAATATACTCATTTAAAGCATTAGTATCTAGTCCATAATTTATTCCAATGGCATTTGCCAAAGGAATAGTAAGTGGCATCAAGATTCCCATTGTCCCATAAGAAGTACCTGTAGAAAAAGAGATTAAAGAACCAAAAATAAAAATCACAGATGGCAATATAAATTGAGGCATATCATGAGATAAAATTGATACTAAGTAAACAGAAGTACCTAACTCTTTTATAACAGCAGAGATTGACCAAGCAAGTATCAAAATAACAGCAGTAATTACTAATGCTTTTACTCCATGAACCCAAGTTTCCAAAGCTTCATTTAAGTCAAATATTTTTTGTTGCATTCCCATTGCTATAGCTACAATTGAAGCAAATAATGCAGCCTCAAATAATACAATAGAAGCATCAGCTCCACCAAAACAATCTCGAATAGAAGCAAATGAATAAGGATCTGCTTGTACTGCTTTTAAGGCCTCTCCTTCTAGTGAATGTAAACCATTGAAATAAAATCCTAAAAATGAAACTACAATCAAAACTGAAATTGGAATAATTGCATTCCAAATAGAATATTCAACATTTTTTTTAGGAGCCATAGTTGAAGACTCTTGATTTAAATGTTCTTCTTCATGTCTTATATGTCTTGATACTTTTCCTGTACTTGCAGCTCTAAGAGCTGCTTTATGCATAGGACCAAATTCTCTTAAAAAGTATGCTGTAAAAAATACAAAAGCCAACATAAAAATATTATAAAATCTGTAAGCAATCGTATCTACAAAGATTGAGTAAGCATTTATATCAACTTGCCCTATTGTTGCATAAGCATCTTTTATCAAAGAGATTTCATATCCAATCCAAGTAGAAATAAGAGCAATTCCAGCTATTGGTGCAGCTGTTGCATCTATAATAAAAGCTAGTTTTTCTCTTGCTATTTTTAATCTATCTGTAACTGGTCTCATAATAGGACCGATAATTAGTGAGTTTGCATAATCATCAAAAAAGATAAAAAATCCCATCACCCAAGTGTAAATTTGTGCACTTGCAGGAGTTTTTGCCTTTTTTGCAAGAGCTTTTGCGATAGCTCTTGGTCCACCCATTTTAGTAATAACTGCAATCAAACCACCGATAGTTAGAACTTGTAAAATAATACCTGCATTCCATGAATCTGCCATTGAACCAATCATCTTACTTACCATATCCATAAAACCACCAACAAAAGCAGCAAAGATATCACCATTTACAATATTAACTAAAAATGTTCCACTAAATATACCTATAAATAAAGAAAATATTACATTTCTAGTTATAAATGCTAATAAAATAGCAACAACTGGTGGTATTAAAGTCCAAGCCCCAAAAAGCTCGGCATTTGCCTTATTATCTGCAAGCAGTATAATTGGCAAAAATGCTAAAACTAATATACTGTTTTTTAATTTATTCAAATTTTTCTCCGTGTTAAATTTTATTTTAAATAGTTAAATATTAAGAATAAAGATGTTCTAAAAGTATTTTAAGTCCAATACAAATCAATACAACACCTCCTAGTTTTTCAGCCTTGTCTTCCAAAAAGCTTCCACCTTTTGAACCAATAAGTACACCAATAAAACTAAATACAAATGTAACAAGCCCAATAATAAGCATAGAGATATAAGGGTTAATATCTAGCAAGTTTAAAGTAAATCCAGCAGCCATAGCATCAATACTTGTAGCAATAGCTAAGATAAATAAGACTTTATTTGAAATAATACTTATCTCATCTTCAGTATTTTCACCAAAACTTTCATAAAGCATTTTTCCACCAATCAAACTTAAAAGTAAAAATGCAACCCAATGATCAATAGACTCTATTAAAGTACCTACTCCTAAACTAGCCAAATGACCAAATAAAGGCATCAAAGCTTGAAAAAATCCAAAAAATAATGCTGCTTTAAAAGCTAAGATTTTATCAAACTCTTTTTTCTTTACTCCAAGCCCTATAGAAACAGCAAATGCATCCATAGCCAGTGCAAATGCTAAAAGTAAAATTTCAAATATAATCTATCCTTTTTGTATCTCTTTTGTATTTATTTTACTTTGCAAGAAATCACTTATTTGCATCAAACAAAAAGTAACAATAAATATCATCAAACCAGGGAAAAAACTTACCCACCAAGCAATATCAAGCACAGCTTTTCCATCACTTAACAAACTTCCCCAAGACATTTCAGGAGAATTAACCCCAAGCCCTAAAAAAGATAATCCAGACTCAGCTAAAATAGCTCCACCTACTCCAAAAGTAAATGAGATAAGAAAAATAGGTGCTAAAAGTGGTGTAAAATATTTGAATACGATTTTAAGACTACTTACATTTGCAAGATTTAAAACCTTTATATAAGGTTTTGTACCAATAGAAAAGCTTTCACTTCTTATCATTCTTGCCATTCCCATCCAACCAGTTATTGAAATCACTATTATCAAGATGATTGATGAAGCTTGGATATAAGATACTAAAGCAAGTAATAAGAAAAATGTAGGAAAAGTCAAAAATAAATCAATGATTATGGTAATAGTTTTATCAACCTTACCCTTTAAATATCCAGCATTTATACCAATAAAAAGACCAAAGATAGAAGATATAGCAGCACTTAAAAACCCGATAATCAAAGAAGTTTGACCACCATTTAAGATTCTTGCGAATATATCTCTTCCTAATCTATCTGTTCCCATTATATGGGATAAACTAGGAGCTTGTAATATTTTACTTGGATTTAATTCATAAGCAGATACATTATAAAAAAGTGGCATAAAAAAAATAATAGCTACAAAAAAAGCTAAAATATAAAATGCCACTTTATTCATACTAAGCTAGCCTAAAGTATGTAAGTGTAGTTTTACCAAACTTTTTAGACTTGCATTTTTCAAATTTACCTAATACATCTGGAACTTCTACAGTTGAAACATGTTCAAAACATATCATTAGAATATTGTCATTTTCAATCTCTTTTACTAAGTCAAATGATTTTTCATAAATATCTTCCATACCATCCCTATAATCAAAAGGAGGATCAATATAAACAATCAACTCATCACTAGAGTTTTTTAATGAATTTAAGATAGCTGGTAACTGTACAAAAGTATCACCCATCATTGTTTGACATTTATTTATATCTATAGATTTACAATTGTTTACTAAGATATTATATGAACTTTTATTTAATTCTATAAAATAAGACTTTTTTACATCTCTTGAAACAGCTTCTAAGCCGATACTTCCGCTACCTGCAAAAGCTTCTATGAATACTTTATCAATAATATCAAATTGAAGAACATTAAAAAATGACTCTTTAACTCTTGCTTTTGAACTTCTTGTTACATCTAAAGATGGAAGCTCTATCTTTTTGCCTTTGTATTTTCCGGCGATAATTTGTGTTGTTAATATATTTTTTTTCATTACTCTTCTACTAATTTTTTGTAATTATAGTTAAATATTGTTGAGGGTTTGATTTGGATAGAGATTATTTTATTAAATAATATATATAATTATTTTCAATGCTTTAAATTAGTTTAAATTGTATGAATTTAACTATTTTATTATTCTATTGATATATTTAAATTTCTTATTGTGATGTAAAATATATGTATACATTTGTAAAGGATTGATTATGTTTATTTATGCAAGAGAGACTGAAAGTAATTTAGTTGCACAAAACTCGGTAGATACTTATTCTCAAGATAAAAGTAAATACAAAAATGAAAAACAAGACACAAGTGATTTTCAAACTACTTTAGACAAAGAACAAAACAAAGCAGATAACGCTAACACGCGAACAGAAAAAGAAATATTAGCAAATATGAAAAAACTTGTTGAAGATATTAAATCAGTTATGCAAACTGGTATGACTAAAGATGAAATAAAGATGTTAGAAGAGATGGTTCAAGATATTAAAAAGAAAATGAAAGAAAGAAGTCTTACTAAAGAAGAATTAAATGATATGATGGATGAGATAGAGAGAAGAATTAGAGAATTTAAATTAAAACTTACAGGGCAATCTATCACAAAAGCAGAAGATGTAAAAGAGATGAATGAAAAACCATCAAGTGATGATATTAGTTCTAGAATTGAAAAAGCAGAAAAAGATATAAAAGGATTTAGTACACATTTAGAAAAAAAAGATAGTGAAAAAATTATTGAAGAAATAAAATCAATACTAAGAACAGGTATATCACCTGAAGAAGTAAAAGCATTTGAAACCTTGCTTGAGAGAATTAAAGATAAGTTAAAAGATAAAAATTATGATAAAAAGGAACTAACAAAAATGATAGAAGAACTTCAAGAAAAAGTATCAAATTTCAAAAATCACATGGCAGGAGAGGCTGTATTTAAAGCAGAAGATGCACTAAAAGAAGCAAAATCAAATCTCAGTATAGAAGAAGTAGAAACTGCTCATAATATTGTTGCTAACAATCAATCACATAATCAATTGGAGTTTTTACAAAGAATTAAAAAGTCTCAATAAAAATAATTCCCATAAAATATATTTTTGTTATAATAAATTAAAAATATTGGATTTATTATGAATATACCAAAACTTATATATGGAACTGCCTGGAAAAAAGATGAAACAGCAAGATTAGTTGAACTTGCTGTAAAAAGTGGATTTAAAGGCATAGATACAGCTTGCCAGCCTAGACACTATAATGAAAAAGGCATTGGTGATGCTTTGCAAAACCTTTATAAAGAAGGGTTTAAAAGAGAAGATATATTTTTAGAAACAAAATTCACCCCAAAAGATGGACAAGATTTAAATAATATTCCTTATAATCCAGAAGATCCTTTAGAAAAACAAGTTTTAGACTCATTTGAAGTAAGCCTTAAAAATCTTCAAACAACATATCTTGACTCTTATATTTTGCACTCACCTATTTTCCCTTTTATTCATTTGATGAAAGTTTGGAAAATTTTTGAAAGATTTTATGAAGAAGGAAAAACTAAAAATATCGGTATAAGCAATTGTTACGATATAAGAGTATTAAAAGCTTTACATAAAGAAGCAAAGATAAAGCCAACAATACTTCAAAATAGATTTTATAAAGATAGTGATTATGACAAAGATATAAGAGAGTTTTGCAAAGAAAACAATATCACTTATCTTGGGTTTTGGACACTAAGTGCCAACCCTCATATTTTAGGCTCGCAAGAAGTTATAAATTTAGCCAGAAAGTACAAAAAAACTCAAGCACAGATTTTTTATAGATTTTTAACACAAATTGGAGTTACTCCACTAAATGGAACAACATCACAAGAACATATGACAGAGGATTTGGATATTTTTTCTTTTGAGTTGGAAGAAAGTGATATAAAAATAATATCAACTTTTATAAACTAATAAATGAAGTTAACTTCATTTATTATCTTGCGTAAGATTCTGCTCTTAATTCTCTAATTACATTTACTTTTATCTCACCTGGATATTGAACTTTTTGTTCAATCTCTTCGGCGATTTCACTTGCTAGCAATATAGCTTCATCATCATTTACAAGTTCAGCTTTTACTATTACTCTAACTTCTCTTCCTGCATTTATTGCAAAGGCATTGATAACACCTTTTTTAGATGTTGAGATATTTTCTACTTCTTCTACTCTTTTTAGGAAGCTTTCAAGTACTTCTCTTCTAGCACCGGGTCTTGCTGCACTTAGTGCATCTGCAGCACAAACAGCCGCACTCTCTACATTTATAGGTTCTTCATGTCCATGGTGAGCATAAATAGAATTGATTACTGTTGCTGGCTCATCATATCTTCTACACATCTCTGCACCTAAGTCCACATGAGATCCTGGTAAATCATGGGTTAATGCTTTTCCAATATCATGTAAAAGCCCTGCTCGTCTTGCTAAAATAGCATCTCCACCCATTTGCGAAGCTAATAGTCCTGCAAGATGTGCAACTTCTAGGGTATGTTTAAGTGCATTTTGTCCATACGAAGCTCTATATCTCAATCTTCCTACTAAAATAGTAAGTTCAGGGTGCATAGATTTGATTCCTAATTCCATTACAACATCTTCACCCTCTTTTAACATATTTTTGTCAAATTCAGTTTTTACTTTGTTGTAAATCTCTTCTATTCTTGCTGGTTGGATTCTTCCATCTTCCAACAACTCTTCAATAGTTTTTGTGGCAATTGCCCGTCTGTAAAGATTAAAAGAAGAGATAGTAATAGTGTTTGGAGTATCATCAATAATAATATCAACACCTAAAAGCATCTCTAGTGCTTTTATATTTCTTCCTTCTTTACCAATAATTTTACCTTTTGTTTCTTCATCATTTATTGGAATATTGTTTATAAGTCTTTCAGCTGCAAATTCTCCTGCATATCTAGTTACTGCATGAGAAAGCATATTGTTTATCTCTTTTTTAGAGTTGTCTTCTGCTATTTTATATTTTTTTCTAAACAGTGAAGCGATTTTTGCCCTAGAATCTTCTTCTACTTTTTCAAGCATCAATTCTCTTGCTTCTTCAACAGTTAATCCAGATGCATTTTCTAAAATCTTTAAAGTTTTTAAAATATTTTCTTCATAAGTTTTACTTTGTTTTTGTAATCCTTCTTTTAATGAAGCAATTTTTTTATTGTTTTCAACTATTTCTTCTTTTTCTTTTTTGATAGATTGAAGTTCTGATTCTAAATGATGATTTAACTCTTTTTCTTTTCTTTCGATTTTACAGAACATTTCATCATATTCTCTTTTGGCACTTTTAAATTCCCTTTCGTAATCCCGCTTTGCCTTTAATTGTGCATCTTTTAAGATAACTTCAGCCTCATGTTCTATGACATTGGCTTTAGCTTTTGCTTGCTCAATATAAATATCAATTTTTGCTTTGTTTATTTTTTTAATCACGAAAAATGTAATTGCTGAAGCAAGAATAGCAACTACAAATCCTTCTATAAGTAACATATCCATATTATGACCTTTTATCTTTTACTAGAAATTATTATATCAGCTTGAATATCGTAGTTATTACTTAAAATTTTTGCAGTCTTACAAAGTTTTCTTTGAGTAAAAAGAATTGTTGGCTTGTAGTTTAGTTTATAAAAAAACCTATCATACATGCCTTTTCCGAAACCAATTCTTTTATTTAATCCATCAATCCCCACAACAGGAACTATTGCTAAATCTATTTTAACATTAGCAAAAGAATTATTAGGCTCTTTTATACCAAATTTTTTAGTTTTTAAAGGCAGTCTGTATTTGACTACTTTAAAACTAAGCCCTTCCATATATGGTACAAAAACTTGAACTTTTTTTTCTTTTCTTAATCTTTTTATCAAAGGATATATATCCACTTCTAAGTCAAGGGGAATATATAATAAAACATTCTTTTTTTTTAATTCACAAATAGTTTTATATATTTCATCTACTATTTTTTTATCTTTATAACACTTTGTAAATCTACTAACAAATTTTAATTTTTTAATACACGATTTTCTAAAATCACTCTTGTGATTTTCTAACATATTTAAGCCTTAGTTAGCTAAAATTCTTAGCTTCAAATATTTTACCAAAAGGAATTAAAATGCAGTTTAAAAAAATAGCATTTTTAACATTTTTTATAACAATATTTTTTGCAGCGTGTGGCTCAGATAATTCAAAAAATGATAAAAAAGCAGAAAATGTAGAAGTAAAAGATTTCAGACTTACTACTACGGATGCTCAAACACTCAATATAAAAAAGCTAGATGATGGCTTTGCTTTCCAAGAATACAATGGAAAAGCCGTACTTGTGAACTTTTTTGCAACTTGGTGTATGCCTTGTAAAGCTGAAATTCCAAATTTGATTCATCTAAAAGATAAATACAAAAACGATTTTGAAATAGTCTCTGTTTTATTAGAAGATAATAAACCAAATAATAAAGTAAAAGATTTCGTAAATGAGTACAATATTAATTATGTTGTAACTAATTCAAAACAAAATGCGACATTTGCAGATGCAGTTGGTGGAGTTAAAGCAATTCCAACTATGTTTTTATATGACAAAAAAGGAAAACTTATTCAAACTTATGTAGGAATAGTTCCAGAAGAGATGATAGATGTTGATATCCAAAAGGCAATAAAATAGATGTTTAGTTTTTTTAAAAAAGATAAAAAAGAGGAAACAATTGAAGAGAAAGAAGAGAATAAAAGTTTCTTTTCTTCTGCCTTATCAAAAACATTTGAAAATATAAAATCAGTAGTTCCTCAAAAAAAAGAGAAAATCTCTTTTGAAGATATAGAAGAGTTGCTTATTGAAGCTGATATGGATTATTCTATTATCGAAAAAGCTATGGATGGACTTCCTGAGATGATAAATAGAAAGCAACTAAGACATAGACTTGTAATGCTTTTCGAACATGCACCTGATGTTAATATGGAAAATCTACCCTCACCTTTTGTTCAACTTATCATTGGAGTTAATGGAGCAGGTAAAACGACAACCATTGCAAAACTTGCAAATTTATACAAAAAAGACAATAAGTCAGTTATTTTAGGAGCTGGTGATACTTTTAGAGCAGCAGCAATTGAGCAACTATCTATTTGGGCTGATAAGTTAGAAGTTCCTATTATAAAAACAAAACAAGGACATGATCCAAGTGCTGTTGCCTATGATACTATCTCTTCTGCAGTTGCTAGAAATATCGATAATGTTATAATTGATACAGCAGGAAGATTACAAACTCAAACAAACCTATCAAATGAGTTAAAAAAGATAGTAAAAGTTTGTAACAAAGCAAAAGAAGGAGCTCCGCACCAAAAGCTTATGATTCTTGATGGAACACAAGGTAATACTGCAATTGAACAAGCAAAAGCTTTCAATGAAATGGTTGGAGTTGATGGTATTATTGTAACAAAACTTGATGGAACAGCAAAAGGTGGAGCGCTATTTTCTATCTCAAATAGACTAGAACTTCCAATTTTTTATATTGGTGTTGGTGAAACAATGAATGACTTAGTTGAGTTCTCTCCTGATAATTTTGTAGATTCATTATTGGATGAAATATATATTTCAGAATAAATCATAATAAAAAGGAAATACCTTGGATATATTAAAATCAAAGTCAAGTAAGTATTTTCTTTTTATATCCTTGCTTGCTTTAGTTTTAGTATCTTTTATCTTTTATATCTTGCTAAATATCAATAATCAAAAAAAATTAATATCAAATCTTGAAAATTCTTTAGCAATAACTAAAAATTTATTAGAAGAGGAAAAAAGATATGCCCTTTCTTTATCAATTTTACTTTCACAAGATGAAGAGCTTATAAATGCCTATGAAAGTAATAACCGAAAAAAAGCTTTTGATATAGTAAATAAAAAAATAAATGGACTTAAAAAACTTCAAAACAGTCTTTTTGAAGTACAAATTCATACAAAAGAGTTAAATACCTATCTTAGAAGTTGGGATTTTTCAAAAAAAGATATTCCATTATCATCTTTTAGAGAAGGTTTAGTCAAAGTAAAAAAAGAAAATAAACCTTTAGTCTCTATTGAATTAGGCAAAAGATTAAATATTAAAGCTATTTCTCCTATACTAAGAAATGGCAAATTTATAGGTTCTATTGAAGTAATTATTGGTTTTGATTATTTAGAAAAAGAGTTAAAAGACAAAGGCTATAACCTAGATATTTTGCTAAATAATAAATATCTAAATATCGCAACAACACTAAAAAATAATCCAAAAATTGGTGAATTTACTTTAGTAAATAAAAAAATACTGGATACAAGCTTTGATACAAATACACTAGAAGATTATGGATATTTTACAGATGATGATAATGCTTTTAGTTATTTTACCTATTATTCACTCAATAGAGAAAAGCTTGGATATTTTATTATTTCATTAAAAAATAGTTCAAAGCTTCAATTAAATAATAATTATGAAAACAGATATATCAATACAAATAGTAAGGTAATAATTCAATGAATATACTTTTATTAGAAGATGATTTTGATTATAAAATAAGTATCAAAGAGTATTTAGAATCACTTGATTATAAAGTAGATGATTTTGAAAATGGAGAAGAAGCACTAAATGCAATTTATGAAAAAAATTATCACCTTTTGATTTTAGATATAAAAGTTCCTAATATAAGTGGCTATGATTTGGTTAGAACTTTAAAAAAAGATGAAAAAAATATTCCAGTGATTTTCATCACTTCATTAACTGATATAAATAATCTAAGTATGGGTTATGAACTAGGATGCAATGATTATATAAAAAAACCTTTTTCATTAAAAGAGTTAAAATATAGAGTTGAGCAAGTAGTAAAATCAGTCTATTTTAATGCCAATGAAAATATTCTCAAACTTACTGAAGAGTTTTATTACAATACTAATAAAATGGAACTTCTAAGAAAAACAGAAGTCATAAACTTAACAAAAAAAGAGCATGAAGTGATTTTTTCTCTTTTAACTCATAAAAGCCAATTTGTAACCTTTGACACCCTAAGAGAAGAGGTTTGGGATAATAAATATATAAATGAGTCTGATATTCGAGTATGCATAAAAAATATACGAGCAAAAACCTCTAAAACATTTATTTTAAATCAAAGAGGACTAGGATATAAGATTGTTAGAGATTAATACAAAAAATTATATTTTAAAACTAGCCCTTGGTTACTCTTTTTTAATTATTATTCTTATTTGTATACCTGCATATTTTTATACACAAAGTGAACTTCAAAGTTATAAATATAGTCAAGATAAACTCTTAGATATACACACTTCAAGTATCCAAAGAAGTATAAGTGACTTCTCTGATTCTAAAAGCGATATTTTTAACTTTCCAAAATCTTTTAGTTTTGATAGCTTTTTATTTAATAAAAATAATCAATTAATCTACTCTACAACAAATAAAGCCCTTGTTATAAATAAACCCCATCAACTTATAAAAAAAGTATCACTAAGCCCAAACAGATTAAATGCAGACTATCTTATTGTCACAAAAGTGTTTACTTATGAAGAAATTTATATAAAAATCTCACTTTTAACTCTTATACTTGGCGTATTTATTTTTATATCTTTGTTTTTAATTTTAAAACAAAGCATTACTCCATACAAAAAAGCAAATGACTATCTTGATGCTTTTTTTAATGATGCAATGCATGAACTAAAAACACCCCTTGGAGTAATACAATTAAATCTTGAAATGCTTCAAGAAAAACAAAAAGACTCAAAGGAGATATCGCGCTGTTTAAATGGGCTAAAAAACCTTCTTTTTGTATATGAAGATATAGAATATCTAATAAAAAATAAAAGAATAACTTTTACAAAAGAAGAGTTAGATTTATCTTTGTTTTTAAAACAAAGAGTTGAATTATTTGAAAGTTTAGCAAAATCAAAAAATATCACTTTTGATTTAGATATAGAAGATAATTTATTTATCTTTATAAATCGTGCTCAAATACAAAGAATAATAGACAACACCCTTTCAAATGCAATTAAATACTCTAAAGAAAACAAAAGAATAATTATAAAACTAAAAAAAGAAGCTCAAATCATACTTTGTATTCAAGACTTTGGAAAAGGGATAATTGATACTTCTACAATATTCAATAGATACTATAGGGAAGACACTATAAAAGGTGGCTTTGGTATTGGATTAAATATTGTAAAAAATATTTGTGAAGAAAATGATATAAAAATAGAAGTAATATCAAAACTAGAAGAAGGTAGTACTTTTACATATTTCTTTATATATTAATCTTTCCTTAATATATATATTTAAAAACAAACTTTATACTTACATTCAATTGTTATAATATCTCTAAAGAATAAGGAGACAATATGAAAAAATTACTTTTATTAATTGCTTTTAGCTTAATCGCTTTTGCACAAACACCAGAGGTACCTAAAAATTACCCAAATGGAGAATTAGGAAGAATGGTAAAATTAGGTGAAGCTATTATGAACGAAACTAATACTCACCCTCTAACAAAAGACTTAGTAGGAAATAACCTACAATGTAAAAGTTGTCACTTAATAGGTAATGATGGAAAACCTGGGACTATGACTACTATTGGAACATTTAGAGGAACAGCTGCATCTTTCCCTGCATTTTCAAAAAGAGAAAAAACTGTACAAACTTTACAAGACAGAATCAATAACTGTTATATGAGAAGTATGGATGGTAAAAGACCAATTATTGATACAGAAGCATCTGTTGCTATGGCTGCTTATATTACATGGCTTTCTACTGGTTTTGAAATCAATATGGATGAAAATAGACCATGTAGTGTACTTACAAGTAAAAGATGGGCAACTGAACAAAAAAAATTCGCAGCTATTCAAAAAAAAGCTACTCATGAAAACTACTTAGCTGGTAAAAAAATATTTGAAGCAAAATGTGCATCATGTCATGGTATGAATGGTGAAGGTGTTGCAACTTTCCCTCCATTATGGGGACAAGATAAAAATGGTAAATGGCTATCTTATAATACAGGTGCTGGTATGAGTAAACTTAACAAAGCTCCAGCTTGGATTAAAGAAAATATGCCATTAGGTCAAGGTGGAACATTAAGCGATCAAGAAGCTGCTGATGTAGCACTTTTTGTTGATGCACAACCAAGAGCTAGTTTTGATTTAAAAGACCATTTACTTCCAAAAGAAGAAATGGGACATTATAATTCAAAAGTACATGAAGAAAAACACTCAGTTGAATCAAACTTCAAAGCATTTGGACTTGATTTACAAAAAATAAAAACAGGTAAATAATACTTTTAAATTAGGTGCTAAAAGATTTCTTAGCACCTATTTTATTTATTGGCATCAAAAAGAAGTTTAAATCCTACCAATGAAAAAGTAACTCCTACAAAACTATCAATGTACTTTTTAAAATCAAAATACTTATTAACTACTCTTTGGTTAGAAAACATAAAAGCGTAAGCTATAAATATCACTATTCCAAAAGGTAAACAAAGTATTACAGGAAGATATATTGACATGCTATTTTGTTCATTTGGCAAGGCTATTGCAATAATTGCAATCCATACTGCAATCGCTTTTGGATTTAGCAAATGCATCATTATGCCTGAGAAAAAATATTTTTTATAAGAATTTTTAGACTCTTTTATTTCAACTTTTTTATACTCTTTTTTTGTAAGCATTTTAAAAGAGTTATATGCCAAATAAAGAAAATATAAGCCACCCAAAATCTTCAAAATATACAAAATATCAGAATACTTATTAAGAAGTGGTTGTAAGCCAGAAGCTGCACAAATTCCCCAAAAAAAAGAACCAAGAGTTACTCCAAGAGCGAAATAAACTCCTGCTTTTCTTCCTGCGTATATTGAAGTTTGAGCAATAGCAAGATTACTAGGTCCAGGACTTGCGATACCTAAAATATAAATAAACAGTGCGATTATAACATTAGAAAAAACTTCCATATAAACATCTCCTACACTAAAAACTCTCTCAAAGCTTTTCTTGAAGCCTTATCCACTAAATTAAAAAGTCTATCGATATCATCTTTTTGATTTGAACTTTTATGACCTTTTACTTTTACAAATTTACAATGCATTTTATCACATAATTCAAAAAACTCTTTATAAAGTTCTTTATTTTTTATCTCTTTTCCAGTACTACTTTTATAAAAGTTTCCTTCTAGCTTTTCTCTTCTATTTTCTAAGCCTAAGATATTTTGGCAATCTGTATAAATAATTATATCATTACTTCTAATTTTTTCATCAACTAAAGCCCAAAGTAAAACTTCCAATTCTAATTTTGTAGAAGAAGTATTTTCAAACTTTTTGAGTCTGATATTTTGAATAGTTAAATTTTCGTCATAGATAAAATAAGCCCCAAAACCTATTTTACTTTGGGGATTTACACTTCCATCACAAAATAGTTTTAAAGAACTCATCTAAAAAAAAGAGTTATTTTTCTAAAATATCTTTCAACCTCATCAAAACTATGACTACCACCTTGCTCTATTATAAGCTCTGCTTCTGGTAATTTTTCAACTGCATCATTGAAATCTAAAACCTCATCTTCTTCTTGGAGTAATACCATAAAATTAGATTGATTTTTTATTTCAGCTACTTCTATTGATTTTAAATATGTCAAATGCTCTTTTATAACTTCAAAACTTGAATAATCATAATAATTTGTAGCTGTTCCAATTTTATCTAAAGTGTCATATGCATGAACGGCAGGATTAATTAAAACTGCTTTTAAATTATATTTATTAGCTAAATAAATAGCATAATATCCACCTAAAGAAGAACCTACTAAATAAACCTCTTGTTCTAAGCTAAGATAAGATTCAATAAGTTGTTCAAGTGTATTAATAGCAAGTGAAGGAACATATGAAAGTGATGGAGAGATTAACTCTTCATCAAAATATTCTTTAAAAAGTGCTGCCTTGTCACCAAGTCCAGATGAGGCAAAACCGTGTATATATATAATCATTTTTACTCTTTTTTAATTGTTTTTGGAGCGTATTTTATATGATTTGTACTTAAGTTCTATTTGAAGTTGATAATAAATTATTTTTGTTAGATAAACAGCATGACTTTTTAGTCATACTATTTAGAATTTAGATTTTTGTACTTCTTCTACGACTTTATCAGCCATACTGTGTACACTTTTTACTACTTCATTGATTTCAGAAGCAATTGCAGCATTTTCTTGTGTTGTTTTGTCTAATTGTCCCACTGCTGAGTTTATTTGTTCAACTCCTATCATCTGTTCTTTTGCATTTGTTGTAACAGTATCAACAATAGATGTGGTATTTATTATATTAGCATTTAGTTTTTCATAACCCTCATACATAATATTTACTATATCTTTACCTTCATTAGAACTTTTTGTTGCACTTTCAACTAAAGCTTTTATCTCTTTTGCAGCTTCTGCACTTCTTGTTGCTAGATTTCGCACTTCTCCTGCAACAACTGCAAATCCTTTTCCTGCTTCTCCAGCAGTTGCAGCTTCAACTGCTGCATTAAGTGATAAAATATTTGTTTGAAATGCTATTTGATCTATTATAGCAATAGATTCAGTTATGGCATTTACATTATCATTTATTTGTTCCATTGAGTTACTTGTTTTTTTAGATAAATCTTTACCTTTATTTACTTCATCTCTTAGGGATACAGAGTTAGAAGATAGTTCATTTATATTATTTGAGTTTGCTCTCATTGTCTCTGTTATTTCTTCTAAGGCTGCCGCTGTCTCTTCTAAACTTGCAGCTTGCTCATTTGCACTAACAGTTAGTCTATTCATATTAGATGTAAGATTATTTGCATTTTCATCTAGAACTTCTGAATTTTCAAGATTTGTTTTTAGCATCATAGATATTTCTTGTCCTAGTTTATTAACTCCACTTGTTAGAGAACAAAGCTCTCCTTTACAAGAAATAGTTGTTTGTTTTGTAAAGTCTCTACTCTCATATGACTTTAAGACATCAATTGTATGATTAATAGTATTATAAAGACTTCCAATCATAATATTTAAATCTTCTGTTAATTCATTTATTATTGCATTTGAAGTTTTTGCTTCTACTTTTTTAGTCAATATTCCAGAACTAACATCATTAACTACTCTGGTAACATCTTCAATAACTTTTTCATCTTGTTCTATTGTTTGTTTTACTTTTACTATATTTTCATTAATTCTATTAGTCATAAGACCTATTTCATCTTTAGTTGTAAGTTCTATCAAACTTACATCTTTTTTCTCTTTGTTTAAAAATGACAGAAATGACAATAATCCCTCTTCAAATATATTTAATGGAGTTATTAATGTAACTTTAGAAATATAAGAGACAACAAATACAATGACAATCAATAATATAGCAATAATAGATATCAATGTATAAATTAAAGAATTTACATCATTATCAATTCTCTTTCTCACTTTTGCAATATTCTTTTCAATATCATCAACATATATTCCTGTTACAATAGTCCAATTTAACTCTTTTACATATTTAGAAAAAGAGAGTTTTCTTATAACCTCACCACTGTTTGGTTTTTTATAAAAATACTCTACAAATTTATTATCATCATTTGCAGTATCTATTAACTCTTTTCTAAATTGGAATCCTTTTATATCCGGTTTAGTAATATCTGTTATAGTGCCATTTAATTTTGGATTAGTTCCATGAAATGCAAAAATATAATCACTTCCTTTTTTCTCATATGCAAAGAAATAACCACTTCCTTTTAAATATCTTGATTGAGATATAACACTTATAACTTTTCTTTTTGCTTCATCAATACTTTTTGAATTTCCAATTATTGCTTCAATAATTGTATATACAGTTAAAACTTCATTTTTTAAAAGTTCTTTCTTTTCATTGAGTATACTTTTTTCAAATTGCTCTATTGTTTTTTCACTATTATTATAAGTTAAATTTATACTTATAACGGTTACAATAATTACTATCAGTAATACTGGTAAAATAACTAACGCTAATAATTTTCCTCTTATACTTCTAAACACCTAAAAACTCCTATTTTTAATATTATTCTTTCCTTAAATAATAATTATAATATTATTATTAATATTAAGATAAGATAAACTAATAATTAAAGAATTATATTATTTAGTAATTAAACATAAATAGTATAGAATCTACTCACTATTGAAAAATCCAAAGGATAAAAGCATGAAATATCATATATCAAATGACTTTATAGAAATTTCAATAAAGGATTTAGGTGCAGAACTTTGTAGTTTAAAAAAGAAAAATGACTCCACTGAATATATTTGGCAAGGTGACGAAAAGTATTGGAATCGTCATGCTCCTATTTTATTTCCCATAGTTGGTAAACTTTTAGATAATAAATACACTTATATGAATAAAACTTACAAAATAGGACAACATGGGTTTGCTAGAGATAAGGTTTTTGATGTTTTTACTAAAGAAGATGACTATATTTGTTTTAAACTTGAAGATAGCACTGACACACTAGAAATATATCCCTTTAACTTTGAGCTATACCTTGGATATAGGCTAATAAAAAACTGCCTTGAAATATCTTATAAAGTAATGAACAAATCTAAAAAAGAGATGCTTTTTTCTATAGGTGCTCACCCTGCTTTTAATTGGCCTTTGGAAAAAGGAAATAAAGAAGACTATTACTTTGAATTTAAAAATACCAAAGAGTTAGAGAGATTACCTTTGACTGTAGATGGTATTTCTAATCAAAAAGAGATAATAAATTTAGAAAATAATAAATTACCTTTAAGTGAAAATCTTTTTAAAGATGATGCCTTAGTTATACAAAATCTAAAAAATAAAACAATCACTTTTAAAAACTCTAAAGATGATAAAAGTATAAAGATGTCATTTGAGGGTTTTGCTTATCTTGGACTTTGGTCAAAACCAAGTGGTGCGCCATTTATCTGCATAGAGCCTTGGCATGGTATTGCTGATTTTGTGAGCCACAATAAAAAGCTTGAAAACAAAAAAGGAATAATCACTTTATTAGAAAATGAGATATTTGAAAGTAGTTATACTATTTCGGTATAACTTATACTCCAATATCTTCATTCCAGAGTTCTGGATTATTTTTTATAAATGATTCCATAAGATTACAGCACTCTTTATTATTGATAACTTCAACATCTACCCCTCTTGATTTTACATACTCTTCAGGTCCTTGAAATGTTTTGTTTTCACCAATAACAACTTTTGGTATTCCATAAAGTAAAACAGTTCCACTACACATATCACAAGGAGATAAAGTAGAATACAAAGTTGCTCTTTTATAATCACTTGCCTTTATGCGTCCTGCATTTTCCAAGCAATCCATTTCAGCATGTAAAATAGCACTTCCATTTTGTACTCGTCTATTATGACCTCGTCCAACTATTTTTCCATCAATAACAAGTACTGAGCCAATAGGTATTCCACCCTCAGCCATACCTTTTTTTGCTTCTTCTATTGCTGCTTGTAAGAATTTGTCCATAGTATTGCCTTTTATATTCTAACTTTAGCAAGATAAATAGATGTTTTTCCCTCATGTGAAGAGTAATAACTTATCCATAATATATCCTCTTCATAAACCATACCGGCATAACTTGTATCACCACCTGAAGGTAAAGTTAAAGCTTCTCTTAATTCTCCATTTTCATAATCAATCCAACATAAAGATGTTCTTGCACTTTGATTTCCATAAAGACGAACTGTAGCTAAAAACTTATCTTGCTTTTCCACATAAATCATCTTAGGTCCACCAATCGGAACATTTAAATCACTCCAAGACCATTCCTCATAAGGAAACTTAGAAAATCCAAGTACTGATGTATAACTTTGAGAATCTCGTCGTAAAAGTACATATAAATCTCCATTTTCTAAAAAGACTAGAGAGCTTTCACTCCAAGAAGAGTTTTTAGTAGGGAAAAGTTTATCTTTTACTATTTTCCATTTTTTACCATCTTTTGTACTATATAAACAGCCTAGTTTATCTTTCCCTGTATATCCTATACTATATGCTGTCTTTTTATGCCAAGTTGTACTCCATCTCCAAGTTCCAAGACCTGTAGGACAAGTAAAAACTTCACTCCAATTTTTACCATCATCTGATAACCAAGTTACAGAACGAGTATTTAAGCCATCAATTGATTCAACTAATCGCACCCCAGCATTTAGCATAAGTTCATTTTTAGGTGTAATTGAAAATTTACCATCGCGAACATCACCGCCATCAAATCCCAATAGTGCAACAGAAGACCATTTTTTACCATTTAATGAGCGTATGACTCTTAGCTTTCCATCCATAGACATGTGTTCATCAGCTTCTCTAAAAGTACAATACCAATATTCACCAAATTTTATCAAATCTGTAAATGCATTATGAGGTGATTTATCCCATATTTTTTTGACTTCTAAAAACTCCATTTGTGATTCCTTATTTGTCTATATGTCTAATTTTTTATATTATATAGAAAAGAAGAAAAAAAGAAGATGAGTTGAGGAAGGCAAAGTTACCTTCCTTGTTTTAAATTTTGAATATTATTTATAAATAGTTTATTTCATATTTTGTTTTATATATTCTTTCTCTTTTAGTTCACTTACAATTTTTTGAGCAACTTCACGACCCCATTGTTGACCTGCCATCATTGATTCTTGCATTATTTGAGGTGTTTGTTTTATTAGTTTTTGTCCAGCTTCTGTTTTATAAAATTTATTTATAGCTTGGATATCTTCTTCATTTAAATATTTTTGATAAATAGGAATAGTTAACTCCACCATTTTATCCATATCAATTTCTTTTGTCATTTTATCCCAAAACTCTTCAGGTGCATCTGGTGCAAGTCTTTTCAAGTTTGGTAATAGTTGCTTCATAAATAAATTTCCTATATTTTTAGAACCTGATAAATCTATTAACTCTCTAACACTCTCTTCTTTTGCAGGACTTGCAAATAGTGTAGTTCCACACAAAAACATAACAACAATCGTACTTATAATTTTTTTCATTTTTTCTCCTAATTTTTTAATAATAATGTTATGGATTGTATTGGAAATAAACTTTGAGATAATTTATAACAACTAAAAATAATTTTTTTCTCTTGAAGAGGTAAATCTTTCCTCTTTCTTACTTTTTTTAAATAAAATAATATTGACAATTATTTTATTTAATGTTACAATTCTTATAATTAGATTAAAGGATTAATAATGATTATAGAAAATTCACAGGTTTCGCTCTATTCTAAAAATGATTTTACCCTTAAACAAGTACAAAATAGGTCTCTCGAAAATTCAATAAGTAGTAGTTATCAAAACAAAACCACCTATGAACATTCTGCAATAATCTCTACGAATAGTTCTACTGGAGACAATGATTCAGAGAAAAGTAGTGTTCAATCCAGCTTAAAAACAGAAACCTCTGATTCTATTATGATTCAAAATAATCGTGCGATATATAAGTATGAAGATCATCTCAGTTTAGAAGACCGCATCAAAAAAATTATGATTGAAATGCTGATACTTCAACTTGACCCAAAAATAGAAGCACTCCACTATCCCAATCAAACATCTACATCAGAACAATCTATTTCTGATTTTTCAAATCCTTATAACCCCCAACAAAAAACGAAAACAGTAATGACACTCGTTCAAACCCAAGAAGAGTACCATCAAAAACAGACCATTGATTTTTCTTCATCAGTTACAATAAAAACACCGAACAATACCTTTAATTTTAATATCGATATCTCTTTTTCAAAAGAATTACACGAATCACGAAATACAAAATTACTCACAGACCAAAAGATAGCCATTGATCCTTTGGTGATTAACTATGGTGAAGAGGTAAATGCTTTTGATAACATAAGTAATCTGCATTTTATGTTCGATTTGGACAATGATGGAAGCACCGAGATGATCCCTCAACTTATGAAAGGAGCAGGATATCTAGCTTTGGATAAGAATCAAAATGGAAAAATTGACAATGGCAGTGAACTGTTTGGACCAAATACCAACGATGGATTTGCAGAATTAAGACAATACGACAGCGATGGAAATAACTGGATAGATGAAAATGATGCCGTTTTTGACAAACTAAAAATATGGAGTATTGATGAGCGAGGACAACACTCTTTAGTCTCACTGCTTGATAAAAATGTAGGTGCCATTTATTTGGGAGATGTTCAAAGTGGATTTAAGTATCAAACTGCCATCAATGAAACCACTGCCGTGCAAAAAAGCAATGGAATCTTTGTGAAAAAAGATGGTTCAGGGGCAGGAGTTGTAAACTCCATTGATATAATTGCCTAAAGCTAAGTTTGCCTTTTGATAGTTAATCAGAGGAAAAATATTATGGTAAAAAATATTTTGTATCATAAATTGTATTGGAAATATACTTTATGATAATTTATTATCTTGAAGAGGTAAAGCTCTTCGGTTATTTCTTTTTCTTAGAAGGTTAAACTATCTAATATAAAGAAGACTAGATAAAAGAAAAGAATCTAAACAAATCAAAAATGCAAATGTCCTTATCCCACCTTTGTTTCCAACATTTGCAAAAGCCAAACATTTATTTTTCTCTTTTCTAAACAAGATTGGCAACTGTTTGAGTATTTAAAAGTTGCTAAATGCAAGTTTTAATAAACGAGTTTTGCCAAGCAGAAAAGATAAACATAATAAGAGAGGGAAGCCGAATGGGCTTTGAAACCGTTGGTGATTTTGCTTACTTTGTTCACACAAAGTAAGAGGTGCGAAGCCCTTTAGGTGTTTATGAAAAAAATCAAGACCTTTATAAACTATTAACTCTTTCTATCTCTTCTTTTTCCATTTCAGCCATAGCTTGTTCAATAGATTCTTCAGTTATACCTAATTTTTGACGATATATATTATAATAAGACATTAATTTGTTATCAATTATTTTTGTTTCATCTATAAAATTAGAAAAATATTTTAACATTTCTTTTTGTCCAAACTCTGTATGAAATTTTTGAACTTCTAATTTAAAATATTTGTGAACTAAAAAATTTCTCCTAGCTAAAATATTTTCTAAATCATCTTTAAGCTCATTTGGTAATTCATAGTTCTTTTTAACTTCATTAATAAAATTACCCATTGTTTTCTTTGAATTTTCAAAAATATCAATAATATCATTTAATTCTTTTTTTGTTTTAACATTATCATTACAAACTCTATGTGTCCACAACATATTTGAAAATGTTTCTTCAATACACTGACTAATATAAATTGCTAAACCAAAATATGCATAAATCAATCTATGTTTACCATCATCATCTTCATTTTCATATTCAAATATTGCATTTTCGTAAGTCCCATCATTTCCTCTATAATAATTATTTATTATTATTCTATATAAAATACTCTTAAGATAAAAATCACAAATTGCAATATTTTCAATCCTCACCAACTTTTTATGCTAAAGTTCATAAAATTAAACAAAAATAATATAAAATCCCCTTGTGATTATAAGGAAAAAATATGGCTAAGAAAAAAACAACTCTTTTTGAGTGTCAACACTGTGGAGAACAAGCTACCAAATGGATGGGAAAATGTCCATCCTGTGGAGGTTGGGATAGCTTTGTTGAACTCAATACCGAACAACAAGAAGTATTAAAACAAACATCAAAAATAATAAACACAACATCAAAAGCAAGACCAATCACCCAAATAGAACAAGATGACATCATCAGATTTTCATCAAATAACCATGAATTTGACTTAGTATTAGGTGGAGGAATAGTTCCAGGAAGCCTTACACTTATAGGTGGAAGTCCAGGAGTTGGTAAATCAACCCTACTTTTAAAAGTAGCAGGTGACATCTCACAATCAGGTAAAAAAGTTCTTTATGTCTCAGGTGAAGAGAGTATGGGACAAATAAAACTAAGAGCAAATAGACTTGATGCAAATAGTGATAACCTTTATTTATTATCTGAAATCAAACTCGAAGAGATACAAGAAGAGCTGTTAAGAGAAAATTACGAAGCAGTAGTAATTGACTCTATTCAAACTATCTATTCAAGCTCACTAACCTCTGCTCCTGGTTCTGTTTCACAAGTAAGAGAGATAACCTTTGAACTTATGCGTAAAGCAAAAGAATCTGATATCGCTATGTTTATTATAGGACATATTACAAAAGATGGAAGTATAGCAGGACCTAGAGTTTTAGAGCACATGGTTGATACAGTTTTATACTTTGAAGGAGAATCATCAAAAGAACTTAGGATGTTAAGGGGCTTTAAAAATAGATTTGGAAGTACAAGTGAGATAGGTATCTTTGAGATGACAGCAGAAGGACTTATAAGTGCTAAAGATATAGCCTCTAAGTTTTTTGATAAAAGTAAACCCCAAAGTGGTTCAGCTTTGACTGTAGTGATGGAAGGAAGTCGAGCACTTATTATCGAAGTCCAAGCTTTAGTTTGTGAAAGTACCTATCCAAATCCAAAAAGAAGTGCCACTGGATTTGATGTAAATAGATTAAATATGCTTTTAGCCCTGTTAGAGAAAAAACTTGATTTACCACTAAATCACTATGATGTATTTATAAATATAAGTGGTGGTATTAAGATAAAAGAGAGTTCTGCTGATTTGGCTGTGATTGCTTCGATTATTAGTTCATTTAGGGATAGACCTATTTCAAAAGAGTCAGTATTTATTGGTGAAGTTTCACTTACAGGTGAGATAAAAGATGTATATTCTATCGATATGAGACTAAAAGAGGCTAGTGCTCAAGGTGTTACAAAAGCAATAGTTGCTCAAAAAACAAATTTAAAAACAAAACTAAAAATCTTCCCAGTGGATGAAGTGGTAAAAATGATTGAGCTATTTTAATAGCTCAAATCTTTTTACTTCCCTACTCTTTTATTAGCCCCACTCATAAGCCTATCTTTTGTCACTATTGCTCTTGTATGAGTACCAGTTCCTATTACTCCACCAGAATCAACAACTTCTAAACTAAACTTATAAAGTTTTCCTTCCATACCTTCAAAAGTTGCAGTTGAAATAGCTGTATCACCACTAAGTGTTGGTGCAAGATGTTTTATATTTACTTCAACTCCAACAGATAATTGACCCTCTTCTAAAAATGGTATCAATATCTTTGCAGCAGAACACTCCATAAGTGCAACCAATCTTGCTGTTGCAAATACTTCTGGAAAATTATCTTCAGGTGAGATTTGTAAGTTTTTTGCTAAATCTTTATCTTCTACTTTAAATTCAATACTAGCTTTTGCTCCAATTTCTAATTCCATATTTTTACTCCTTTGTTTTTTTATATTTTATATTTTATATTTTATTTACTTAAAGACAAAAAATGTCCTTTATTTACTAATTTGCCTAATTTAGCTATAATCCGCCAAAAATAAACGGATAAAGATGATTGACTTTGATAATCAAACAAAAATTGACATAGATATAAGTTCATTGGAAATAATAAAAAATGAACTAAGTCCAAAAGATATTGAACTAATACTTGTATACAATGATGAAATACAAACTTTAAATAAAGAGCATAGAAATATAGACAAAGCTACAGATGTACTGAGCTTCCCACTTGAATATGATATGCCAAATATGCCTTTAGGTTCTATTGTCATTTCTGTTGATTTTGTAGAAGATAAAGCTAAAGAGTATAATCACAGCTTTTTAGATGAATTAACACTTTTATTTATCCATGGAATGCTTCATTTATTGGGTTATGACCATGAAGTTGATAATGGTGAACATAGAAAAAAAGAAGAAGAATTAATTAAAAAATACAATCTTCCGAAAAGTTTAATTGTAAGGAATTCATAAATGGATATTTTAATTTTTATTATTTCAATGACAGCTTTAATCTTTGGAGCTGATTTTATAATACAACAAAGTGAAAAAATTGCACTACATTATAAAATCTCACCTTTTGTTATTGGAGCTACTTTGGTTGCCGTTGGTACTAGTTTACCAGAAATGGCTGTATCTATATCTGCTTCATTAAAAGGAAGTCCTGATATTGCTGTTGCAAATGTAATTGGAAGTACTATTTTTAATATTTCTTTAGTATTAGGTTCAGTATTTTTATTAGCAAAAAAAATAATTCCAGATAGAGACCTTTTTGCCAAAGATTCGGCTTGGTCATTATTTCCTATTTTTGTTTTTATACTTATGAGTATAGATGGAAAGTTAACTTTTTTTGATGGTATTTTATTCTTACTATTAATGTGTGCCTTCTTACTTTTTCTAATCTCTTCAAATCAAGTAGATGCAATAGATGAAGAATTAAAAAAAGAACCTTTTGGATGGGGAAAATCAGGACTATTTCTAGCTATAGGTTTTATTTTAACAATAGGTGGAGCTGATTTTGCAATTGATAGTGCTACAAATATTGCAAGAAGTTTTGGGATTAGTGAATGGTTAATTGGACTGTTTTTAGTTGCTTTTGGTACAAGTTTACCAGAACTAACTATTTCTATAAAAGCAGCACTTAATAATCAAGCTGATTTAGCAATCGGTAATATTATAGGTTCTAATGTTGCTAATTTTACGATGGTATTAGGATTATCTGCAATGGTAAATCCATTGAATGTTAATTTAAGTGTAAACTTATTTGATATAGTGGCAGCTTTGATCTTATCGGTAATGTTAGTTTTTATTACTGCTAATAAAATGTATAATAAAAGTGCAGGGATTGCATTATTGATAGTATTTGCGTTAGTGATACAAAATAGCTTTTTTTAAGCTATTTTGCACACTGTGAACATACACCTGTAAAAACTACATTTGCATGTTTAACATTAAATTTACTTTGAGATTCTAATTCTTTTAAAACACTTGAAGTATCTATAATTATATCTTCGATTCTTTTACAATCTTCACAAACTAAATGAGAGTGTTCCTCTTTTATCAGTTCATAAACAGATTTTTCATTAGGTATTTTTACCTCAGATATAAAAAACTTCTCTACCATCGAATTTACATTTTTATAAATCGTTGCTAGTGAAATTGAAGGGAACTTACTTAACATACTTGCATAAAGCTCATCAATATTTATGTGACCTTTGTGATAAAGTTCTTCAACTATAGCTATTCTTTGAGGTGTTACTTTCAAATTAAACTCTTTTAATAATCTACTAGAATTTTCCATGACGCCTCCTTTAATATATGTATAATAGTTTTATACTAATAGTCGAATAGTAGTATAAATAAGATAAACTTTAGTTAAAGAAAATAATTATTCTTTAACTATTATTTTAAATTAAGAATGAAAATCAAAATTTATACTTTAATTATTAATAAAAACTATCAAAAGAAAATAATTATCCCTTAAGGCATATTCTATTAGAATTCTCAAAGGAAAAAAATTATCCACAAAATAAAAAAGGAATTAAAATGAAAAATTTAACAAAACAATTAAAAGTTATCCAAGCAAGTTCTCTTGTAATGTTTACAAAAGTACATAACTACCATTGGAATATAAAAGGTATGCAGTTCTTTCCAATACATGAAATGACTGAAAAAATTTATGGTGAATTTAGTTCAATATATGATGATACAGCAGAAAGATTATTACAATTAGGAGATAAACCAATTGTGTTATTAGGTGAATTATCAAAAACATCAATTATAAAAGAAGATGAAAAAACTGATTTTGATGCAAAATATGTATTAGAAAATATATTAGCTGACTTTGAAATATTTATGTCAGAATTTAAAAAACTATCAACATTGGCAAATCAAAACAACGATAATACTACTGTTGCATTTGCAGATGAAAATGTTGCACATTTAGAAAAAAGCATCTGGATGATAAAAGCAACACTTAACTAATTCTTGCATTTAAGTTTGGATGAAATATAATCTTTAAATGATTAAATTCATCTAAAACTTATATATAAGGAAAAATAATGAGACAACACGAATCTTATAAATGTAATAAATGTGGAAATATAATAGAAGTATCAAATGTTGGTGGAGGAACTCTATCTTGCTGTGGCGAAGAGATGGCCTGTATTACGACTGATTTAACATCAGTCGTTCTAATGAAAGCTTTTGCAGGTGAATCAATGGCTAGAAATAAATATGAATATTATGCAAAAGTTGCCCAAAAAGAGGGATACAGAGATATTGCTGAACACTTCCAAAGAGCTGCCAATAATGAAAAAATGCATGCTAAACTAGAATATAAAGCTTACAATGTTTTAAATTATGACAGAGAGTTTGCTAATACAAGCGAAAATCTTCAACTTGCAGCTGATGGTGAAAACTATGAAAATACAACTATGTATCCAGACTTTGCAAAAATTGCAAAAGAAGAAGGTCATAAAGATATTGCAAGAATGTTAGAATTGATTGGTAAAGTAGAAATAGAACATGAAAATATGTACAAAAGTTTAAAACAAAGACTTGATTCTGGTGCTGAATATGTTAGCGAAGATGAAGAAGAAGAATGGATTTGTGAAGTTTGTGGACATGTTCATAGAGGTAAAAAAGCTCTTAAAATGTGCCCTGTATGTAAACACCCTCAAGAGTATCAATCAAGATTAAACTCTAAAAAATAAAATCTTATTTTAGGTTATTTGTTTAGTTCAAATAACCTAAATCTCAACATAATCTAATAGTATAAACTATATAATCCCTTATGATAATAAGAGCCCTATTCCTAATATTTTTTATATATAATCTAAGCCTTGCAAAAGATTTCACAGTAGCTTCTTATAATGTAGAAAATTTCTTTGATTTAAAATATGACAAAACCGAATATAAAGAGTTTATTCCAAATACAAAATCAAATTGGAACCAAACAACATACACCACAAAACTAAATCACATAATAAAAGTAATAAATGATTTAGACAAAGATGTTATTGCCTTACAAGAAGTAGAATCAAAACAAGCCTTTGATGAACTTGCAAAAAATTTACCCCAATACAAATACTCAATTTTCAAAAAATACAAAACTTCAAGCATAGGACTAGCAATACTAAGTAAATATGAAATTAGTGATTATGAACTCATTGATGTAAAACACTCGAAAGTCAATCGCCCTATTTTAAAAGTCACCCTAAATATTGATAATCACAAATTTATTGTTTTTAATAATCATTGGCCCTCAAAAAGAAAGCAAGAGAGCCAAAGAGTTTTATATGCTCAAGCTATAGAAGAGTATATAAAAAATCTAAAAGAAGATGTTGATTATGTTATTTTAGGAGATTTAAATTCAAATTACAATGAATTTGAAACTTTCAAATACTCAAAACTAAATAATACTTATGATTTAACAGGTATAAATGATGTTTTAAACACTTCAATAAAAGGCAAGTTTATCTCTAAAAATAATATTTTAAATTATGATAAAAAAGTACATTACAATCTATGGTTAGAGTTAAATTATAATCAAAGATTTTCTTATAAATTTAGAGGTGAAAATGAGACTCCTGATAATATTGTTTTACCAAAAGCTTTATTTGATGATAAAAATATCTCCTATGTAAATGATAGCTTTCAAGTCTTTAAACCAGAATATTTAATAAAAAATGGAAGAATATTTAGATGGAAAATAAAAAATAATATTCATCAAAATAGAGGTTTTTCTGATCATTTGCCTATTTATGCAACATTTACAACAGACAAAGTAAAAAAACAAATACCAGTAAAAACTGATTTGATAAGTGAACTTTACAGTAAAAACAATCTCTCTTTTCCTATCCTCTTATCTAATATAAACTTAGTGTATAAAACAGATAATATAGCAATCATAAAACAAAAAAATGACCGAGCAATATTTATTTATAAAGATGTGTCAAAATTAAAATATGACAAAAACTACACCATAAAAATAAATCAAACAAAAAGATTCAATGGACTATTAGAAATAAATGATTTCCAAATATTAGATGGACAAGAAGATATGCTAGATAAAAAATCCCTTTTATTAGATGCTTCAAAATATGATATATTAGAAAATAAGTTTCAAAATGAAGTTATAAGCAATATCTCAGGATTTATGCAAAACAACTATTTACACTATATTTTTAAAAATAAAGAGAAAAAAATAAGAGTTTATGCAAAGAATAAAGAGCTTTTACCAAAAAATGGGCAAAAAATTACTATAATAAATGCTCATTTAGGTTTTTACAAATCAAAACCACAAATAATACTCTATAAAAAAAGTGACTATAAATATGCTGATTAAATCTATTTTTACAAATAGTAGTGGAATTTTAGTATCAAGAATCTTGGGCTTTGTAAGAGATTTACTTACTGCTTCTATTTTAGGAGCAAATATATATTCTGATATATTTTTTGTAGCTTTCAAACTACCAAACCTGTTTAGAAGAATCTTCGCAGAAGGTGCTTTTACACAAGCTTTTATTCCAGCATATGCAAAAACAAAACAAAAAATAAGATTTACTAGTGCCATATTTTTGCAATTTTTAGCTCTTATTTTATTTCTTTCACTTTTAGTCTCCCTATTTTCAAAGTTTATCACACATGTTATAGCTTTAGGGTTTGATACTAAAACTGTAGATTTAGCAGCACCCCTTGTGGCAATAAACTTTTACTATTTGCCTATGATATTTATAGTTACATTTATGGCTGCTCTTTTACAGTATAAACATCACTTTGCTACTACTGCTTTTTCAACAGCCCTATTAAATCTAGCACTAATAGCAGCACTTCTTTTATCAAAAGACTTAGGAAAATATGAGATAACATATTACATGTCTTATGGTGTTTTAGTTGGTGGATTATTACAAATTTTAGTACATCTTATTGCTATAAAAAAGAAAAACTTACTTAAAGTTTTTACTTTCAATAAAATAAACATAAGTGAAAATAAATTTTACAAAAACTTTGTAAGTGCTACAGTAGGAAGTTCAACTTCACATATCTCTGCATTTTTAGATACTTGGTTAGCTTCATTTTTAGTAAGTGGTTCTATTTCTTATTTATACTATGCTAATAGAGTTTTTCAGCTTCCTTTAGCACTTTTTGCAATAGCAACTTCAACTGCACTTTTTCCTATGATTGCACGAGCTATTAAAAATAAAGATGAAGATAATGCCTTAAGACTAATGCGAAAATCAACTATAATATTAACAGCTTTACTAGCCTGCTCAACTCTTATAGGAATTGTTTTTGATAAATTTATAGTTCAATTACTTTTCCAAAGAGGTGCATTCACAAGTGCAGATACTACAAATACAGCTTTGATACTTAGTATGTATTTAATAGGACTTATTCCCTTTGGAATAGCAAAGATATTTTCCCTTTGGTTATACTCACATGAAAAGCAATTTTTAGCTGCAAAAATCTCTATGAAAGCACTTGGCTTTAATATAGTTTTTTCACTTCTTTTAATCACCCCTTATGGAGCAGCAGGATTAGCTTTTGCTTCCACTTTAAGTGGATTTATTCTATTTTTTCTTACAATAAAAGAGTTTGGATTTAAAAAATTTAAAATATTAATTTTAAATAAATAATTCCTTATACATTTTATTTAAAAGAACACCTTTATCTTATAGGCATATAATCTTGTTAATTAATCGTTAAACTAAATAGCAGGAGTTCTCTATGTTATTAAAGTTATATTTAATTCTTCTCACTCTAGTTTATTATACCAATGCTCAAGAAATAAAAAATAATGTTGATCAAATTGGGGTATATGAACATCTTGGTAATACTGTACCACTCAATTTAACTTTTACTGATGAATATAACAATACAAAAACCCTCAAAGAATTTATAAGAAATAAACCAACAGTTTTGACACTTAATTATTATAGTTGTAAAGCACTTTGTTCACCCCTTCTAACAGGGGTTTCATATGTTTTAAACAAACTTGAATTAAAACCTTATGTTGATTACAATGTCTTGACTATAAGTATAGACCCCCGGGATAACTACGAAACAGCACTTGCAAAAAAACAAACTCATTTAAAAATGATAAAAAAAGCCTTTCCACCTCAAACTTGGAGTTTCTTAACAGGAACTCAAGAAAACATAAACCAAATCTCAGATGCGATTGGATTTAAATATAAAAAAAGAATAAAAGATGGAGTTGTTGATTATCTTCATCCTGGGGTAATAATTGTACTTTCACCTAATGGAAAGATTTCAAGATATTTAAATGGGGTAGATTATTTACCCTTTGATTTAAAACTTGCTTTACTTGAAGCAAAAGATGAGAGAGTTGGTCCAACAATAGCAAAAACTTTATTATTTTGTTTTGCATATGATGCAAAAAGTAAAACCTATGTTTTTCAAGCAGAAAAAGTCATAGGAATTCTTATGTTTTTGATTGTTGCTATATTTTTTATCTACCTTGTAAAAACTGGTAGAAAACAGGAGAAAGATGATGAATAATTCGACTCAAAAAAGCTTCTACGATGAAACCCACACAGTATTTGGACATCATGATAATAAAATTCTTCAATGGATTTTTTCAATTGATCATAAAAGAATAGCACTATTATACCTAGCTGTAATGATGGCTTTTTTTGTAACAGCTATATTTATAGCACTCTCTATGAGAGTTGAACTCTTCTCTCCTGGTCAACAGATTATGGATCCAAACACTTATAATCAAGCCTTTACTCTACATGGTACAATTATGATATTTTTATTCGTAGTGCCAGGGATTCCCGCTGTTTTTGGGAACTTTCTTCTTCCTCTTTTAATAGGTGCTAGAGATGTATCTTTTCCAAGATTAAACTTATTATCTTGGTGGTTATATCTTTTTGGAGCAATATTAGCTGTAACTTCACTATTTGTAGGACAAGGATTTGCAGATACGGGTTGGACATTTTATGCACCATATAGTGTTAAAACTGGTACAAATGTTGTTTTTGCATTAACAGCTGCTTATATTTTGGGGCTTGCTTCAATTCTTACAGGAATAAACTTCGTTGTTACAATTCATAGATTAAGAGCACCAGGTATGGACTTTTTTAAAATGCCACTTTTTGTATGGGGCTTATATTCAACAGCTTGGATTCAAATACTTGCAACTCCTGTTATTGGGATAACCTTAATCTTAGTTATCTTAGAAAGAACACTAGGTATTGGTATCTTTGACCCATCTAAAGGGGGAGATCCTATTCTTTACGAACATTTATTTTGGATATATTCTCACCCTGCTGTTTATCTTATGATATTGCCAGCCTTTGGAGTAGTTTCAGAAATTCTTCCAACCTTTTGTAGAAGAACTATTTTTGGGTATAGATCAATTGCTGTTTCATCAGCTATGATTGCTATTATTGGGTATTTGGTTTGGGGACATCATCTTTTTACTTCTGGTATGAGTGAATGGACAAAAATCATATTTTCATTTTTAACATTTTTTGTTGCTATTCCTACCGGTATTAAGTTTTTTGACTGGGTTGCAACCATGTATAAAGCTTCAATAATATTTTCAACTCCAATGCTTTGGGTACTTGGGACAATAATTACTTTTGCTATAGGCGGGCTAACTGGTATTACACTTGTAACTCTTGGAGTAGATATACATTTGCATGATACATATTATGTTGTTGCACATTTTCACTATACTATTTTTGGTGGTGTTGTATTTATGCTTTTTGCAGCTATGCACTATTGGTTTCCAAAATTTACAGGAAAAATGTATGATGAAACTAAAGCAAAAATAGCTTTTGTAGGTATTTTTATAGGATTTAACACCTTATGGTTTCCTATGTTTTTAGCAGGTGCATTAGGAATGCCTAGAAGATATTTTGATTATTTACCAGAATTTACAATATATCATAGAATTGCAGGAGTTGGAGCAGTTATTACAGTTGCTAGTATTTTATTTATGCTTTATGTACTTTATAAAGGAATAAAAGATGGTAAACCAAGCGGAAATAATCCATGGAACTCTACAACCTTAGAGTGGCAAATAAGCTCCCCTCCTCCCTTAGAAAACTTTAAAAATATTCCATATATTGACTTTGGACCATATGAGTATGAAAATGGTAAGCCAAAAAGAGACTTAAGTAAGATTATACAAGGAGAAGGCAATGAATCATGATAATAATAGCCCAGAATTTGTATATGATAAAGAGGGAAATTCCCACGAAGTAGTTGATTTTAATAATGATGACATAGGTTCTAAACTTGGCTTCTGGCTCTTTTTATTTACAGAACTTATGCTTTTTGGTTCAATGTTTTTAGTATTTTCATTTTTCTTTTATAGATTTAGTCATGACTTCGTAATCGCATCCAGCCACTTACATCTAACTTTAGGTGCCATTAATACTATTGTATTACTTATTAGTACTTATTTTATGGGGACTGCATCACTAAATATGAAATTAAATAATATAGAAAAATCAAAAAAAATGATTTATATTACACTTATATTATCACTTATTTTTTTAACAATAAAATATTTTGAGTGGATGGCAGAAATCCATCATGGAATATATCCAGATTCAGAAGCTTTAAATAAGTTAGCAAATGGGGAAATACTCTTTTTTGGTCTATATTTTACAATGACAGGCTTTCATGGCCTTCATATTATAGTTGGAATTGGAGTTATGTTGTGGGCAATAAAACTTATAAACAATAAAAAAATAAATCCCAATAAAAGTGTTGTTTTAGAAAACATTGCATTATATTGGGATTTAGTACATCTTGTTTGGGTATTTTTATTTCCACTGTTTTATATGATATCTTTTGGAGGTGAGTCATGAAAAATATAGCAATTCATGAAATGACAGCACAAAAGTACATCAAAATATTTATTGCACTAGTTATTTTAACAGCATTGACATTTTTACAACCTATGATTTTACCCTCTTCTCTTCATGGAACAGTAGTTATACAAATTTTTATTGCATGTATTAAAACTATTTTAATAGTTAGTTATTATATGCACTTGAAATATGAAACTGCCTTATTTAGATATATTGTTTTATTTGCTGTAGTTACCCTTGGGATATTTTTTGTAATAACGGCAACAGATGCCATATTTAGAAATGAAACATTTGATATGTTTCAAGTAGGAGGCTGATATGTTAGAAGGAATGGAAGGTGTTTCAACCTATGCAGTAGATGTGGATAGAGCCTTTTTAGTTGTTAATTTAATCACCCTTTTTCTTTTTACAGTGACTATTGGGTCAATGCTATATTTTGTATATAGATATAGAGCAAGTAAAAATCCTCCTGAAAATGCCAAAAATATCGAACACTATACCCCAATAGAGATAATTTGGACAGTTGTTCCAACTATTTTACTTGGAATTGTATTTTATTATGGATTAGATAGTTTAAGAGCTCAAAGAACAATGCCAAAAGATAGTGATTCAATTGTTGTAAAAGTTATAGGACAAAGATGGTCTTGGAATTTTGAGTATGAAAATGGTAAAAAAAGTCCTTTTTTAATGATTCCTGTAAATAAAAATATCAAACTTAAAATGACTGCTCCTGTAAATGATGTTTTACATAGCTTTTATGTACCTGCATTTAGAGCAAAAGAAGATGTAGTTCCAGGACAAATAACACATCTTTGGTTTAACATTAACAAAAAAGGAAAATATGACATAGAGTGTGCTGAATATTGTGGGATGAGACACTCTTATATGCACTCATATGTGGAAGTTGTAGATGAAAAGAAATATGATGATTGGTTAAATCCAAAAATTGTAAAACAAGAAGATATAAAACCAAAAGGCGAAGAACTATTCTCCCAATTTGCTTGTGTAGGATGCCATTCTATGGATGGAACTGTACTTGTTGGACCATCCCTTAAAGATATTTATAATAAAAAAGTAACAGTAACAACTAATTCTGAGAAAAGAGAAATTATAAGGGATGACACCTATTTAAGAAATTCAATATTAAATGCAAATAAAGATATTGTAGAGGGCTTCAATCCAGATATGATGCCTACTTTTAAAGGTGTAATAAGTGATGATGATGTTAATGAATTAATTAAATACATTAAAGGTACAGCTCATAACAATAGTCAAACAAATAAAAAAGAAGAAAAGAAAATTAGTGGAAAAGAACTAGTTCGAAATAATGGCTGTATAGGTTGTCACTCAATAGATGGTTCTAAAGTTGTAGGTCCAACCTTTAAAGGTGTTTATGGAAGAATAGAAAAAATCACTATCAATAATAGTTTAAAAGAGATAATTGTTGATGATGAATATATTAAAAGCTCTATTTTAAAACCAAATGATGCAATAGTTGAGGGATATTATGCAGGAGTCATGCCTTCATTTGAAAATATCTTAAGTGATGAAGAGATTAAAGCAATTATTGATTATTTAAAAACTATTAAATAGGATTACTATGTCTATAAACTTAAAAGATTTTTTAATTTTAACAAAATTTACTTTGTCGTTTGCGGTAACACTTTCTGCTGTTTTTTCTTTTATTCTTATAAAACAGAGACTAAGCCTTGATATAATATATCCATTGTTAGGAGTTTTACTCTTAGCACTTGGAGTTAGTGCCTTAAATCAATATCAAGAGTATATTGATGATGCAAAAATGACTAGAACAAAAAACAGACCAATTGCTTCAGGAAAAATAAGTCCAAATGAAGGTTTGGCTATCTCTTTGGGACTGATTTTATTATCATATATAATTATATATTTTAGTCTAAATTACACTGGTATAATAATTTTTACAATCGTTGTAGTTTTATATAATTTTGTCTACACAAAAACAAAAAAAACAACAGTCTATGCTGCTGTTTATGGTGCAGTATTAGGAGTTATTCCTCCACTTATTGGTTGGTTAGCAGGTGGTGGAGATATTACAGATATAAGATTTTTAGCAATTGCCTTATTTTATTTAGTTTGGCAAATACCACATTTTTGGCTTCTTATTTTAAAATATCATAAACAGTATGAAAATGCAGGATTTAATACAGTAGCAAATACTTTTGGTGTACAGAGATTAGAAAGAATTACTTTTATCTGGTTACTTTTAACTATAATTTGTGGATTATTTACAATAGCTTTATTTCCAATAAAGTCAAATATCATATTTTTGCTAATTATTTTACTAATTAGTTATACTTTATATTCTGTTTTTTTACTTAGAAAACAGCATAATTACTTAAAAGTTTTTATTGCCATAAACATCTATATTACCCTTCTTATGCTTTTATTATCAATCAATATTTTGTTATGAAGTAATATTTCGATATAATCCTAATTTTTAGGAGAAATATGAGAGAGTTTTTTAAACAATATATACCTTATTATAAAAATTATATTTTAAAATTTTTCTACGCTTTTATTGGTATGGCACTAGTTGCTGGTGGTACTAGTGGAAGTGCTTATGTTATCAAACCACTACTTGATGAAATATTTATAGCAAAAAATGCTGAGATGTTACATACTATTCCCTTTATGGTTATTGGATTATACTTTGCAAAAGGCTTTGGAGGTTATATTCAAGCCTATTATATCTCTTATATTGGACAAGATATTGTAAGAATTGTTAGGGACAAACTCTTAGCCCATGTATTAACCTTAGATATCGATTTTTTTCAAAAAAAACATGGTGGAGAACTAATCTCACGAATTACAAATGATATAAATAGAATCCAGGCAGCAGTTTCAAGTCAAATAGCTGAGATTATTCGAGAGGGCCTTACTATTATTGCTTTAATTGGAGTTGTTATATACCAAAGTGCTGAATTAGCATTTTATGGTTTAGTTGTACTTCCAATGGCAATTTATCCCCTTACTGTGTTGGCTAAAAAGATGAAAAAACTATCTTTTAGGTCACAAGAATCAAACTCTGATATTACTACAAATTTAAGTGAGACTTTTAATAACATAGAGATAATTAAAGCAAATTCAACAGAGTTTTTAGAAGCTAAAAAATTTCAAGCTCATAATAAAAATTTTTTTAATATAAATATAAAATCAGTAAAAACAAATGAACTAGTGTCTCCTATAATGGAAACATTAGGTGCTATTGCTATTGCTGTTGTAATTATTGTAGGTGGAAGAGAAGTGATACAAGGAGAACTAACTGTTGGTTCTTTTTTCTCTTTTATGACAGCCCTTTTTATGCTTTATACTCCAATAAAAAGATTATCAAGTTTATACAATAAAATGCAAGATGCCCTAGCAGCTAGTGAAAGAGTTAATGAAATATTTAATACTAAAGCTACTATTTTAACTGGAAATGATGAATTCCCTACAAAAATACAAACAGTTGAATTTAAAAATACTCAGTTAAAATATGATGACTTCACTGCTTTAAATGGCATTAATTTAAAAGCCTCAAGGGGTGAAAAAATTGCTTTAGTTGGAGATAGTGGGGGAGGTAAATCTTCATTGGTAAATCTAATCATTAGATTTTATGAAATAAGTGAAGGTGAAATCCTTTTTAATGATAAATCAATAAAAAATATTGATATAAAATCACTTAGAGACCAAATATCAATTGTCACACAAAGAGTATATATTTTTAATGATACAATCTCTGAAAATGTAGCCTATGGACAAGAGCTTGATGAACAAAAAGTTATTGATGCACTTAAACAAGCACATGCTTATAATTTTGTAATGTCACTTGAAAATGGAGTTCATACAAAACTAGATGAATTTGGGACAAACCTAAGTGGAGGTCAAAGACAAAGAATAGCAATAGCTAGAGCTTTATATAAAAACCCACAAATACTTATTTTAGATGAAGCAACTTCAGCCCTGGATAATGAAAGTGAATCTATTATTTCAGAAGTTATTGATGAAGTTAGTAAAGACAAAATCACATTTGTAATAGCACATAGATTAAGTACTATAAAAAGCGCAGATAGAATTGCTGTGTTTCAAGGTGGGAAAATAGTTTGTCAAGGTAATGAAGAGCAATTATTGAATAATTGTAAAGAGTATCAAAGACTTCATAACCTAGTAAATATTTCTTTATTAAATATTTGCAAAGTTTTAGATAAAATAATTGATTAAAAAAAGGAAAAATTTGTTTAGCTATAACACATTAAAAAAAGTATTATTTAAATTTCAGCCAGAAACTGCACATCACCTTGCTGAATTTGGACTAACAAAATTGCCTTATTGCCGAAGTTTAAATAACTATATGGTTAATAAAAACTTTATATTTGACCATAAATTATCTCAAGATATTTTAGGCATAACTTTTAAAAATCCTGTTGGTTTAGCTGCTGGATTTGACAAAAATGCTACGATGATAGAATCAATGATGGCTTTAGGCTTTGGTTACACAGAAATTGGAACGATGACTCCAAGAGCACAAGATGGAAATCCAAAACCTAGAATGTTTAGATATCCAGAACAAAAAACAGTTCAAAATGCCATGGGATTTAATAATAAAGGTTCATACGATGTAGCTAAAAACCTTAGAAAAGTTTTTCCTTATGTGATTCCAGTGGGTGCAAATATCGGTAAGAATAAAACAACACCTGAAAATATGGCATTGAGTGATTATAAGATTTTAATAAATAAATTTAAAGATATTAGTGATTATTTAGTTATAAATATATCTAGTCCAAATACACCAAATCTTAGAGATTTACAAAATGAGAAGTTTATAACAGAACTTTTTACTATGGGAAAAGAACTTACTGATAAACCTATATTTTTAAAAATAGCTCCAGATATGGAAGCTAAAACTGCAATAGACTTATGCAAAACTGCTGTAAAAGCAGGAGCTGCTGGGATTATTGCTACAAATACAACTATTGATTATGATTTACTTCCAGGATGTCAAAGCTTTGGTGGACTAAGTGGTGCTGTTTTATGCGAAAAATCATATGAATTATTTAAAGAAATAGCAAAAGAGTTATTTGGGAAAACTATTTTAATATCTGTTGGTGGTATTTCAACACCTGAAGATGCTTATAGAAGAATCAAAGCAGGTGCTTCACTTATCCAAGTATATTCTGGACTTATATTTGAAGGTCCAGCAATGGTTAGAAAAATAAATGAAGGAATTTTAAAACTGCTTGAAGAAGATGGTTTTTCAAACATTAATCAAGCAATTGGTGCTGATTTAAAAAAATAAAGAGGATTAATAAGTGATTAAATTGATATTGATACAATTCTCACTTCTATTTATATTCGCAGGAGAATTAATGAGTAATAGCTTACCAAAATATTTTACAAAAACTTTAGACAATGGATTACAAATAGTTGTAATACCTATGAAAAATGGTTCAAATGTTGTTTCAACAGACATTTTTTATAAAGTTGGAAGTAGAAATGAAGTTATGGGAAAAAGTGGAATAGCACATATGCTTGAACACCTAAACTTTAAATCAACAAAAAACCTAAAAGCTGGTGAATTTGATGAGATAGTAAAAGGATTTGGTGGAGTAAATAATGCTTCTACTTCATTTGATTTTACACACTATTATATAAAATCAAGTTCAAAAAACATGGGTAAATCATTAAAGCTTTTTGCAGATTTGATGGAAAACTTAACATTAAAAGATAAAGAGTTCCAACCTGAGAGAAATGTAGTAGCAGAAGAGAGAAGATGGAGAACAGATAATAATCCAATGGGATATTTACAATACAGACTTTTCAATAATGCCTATATTTATCACCCATATCATTGGACTCCAATTGGATTTACAGATGACATTAAAAATTGGACAATAAAAGATATTAGAGATTTTCATAGTACTTATTATCAACCAAAAAATGCAATTGTAGTACTTGCGGGAGATATATCTAAAGATGATGCTTTTAAATCAGTTAAAAAATATTTTAAAGATATAAAAAATAAAAAAGATATCCCATCAAAAGTTTATACAGTTGAACCTAAACAAGATGGTGCAAAAAGAATTATAATAAATAAAGATTCCCAAGTTCAAATGTTAGCTATGGCATATCATATACCTAACTTTGAAAATAAAGACCAAATAGCCCTATCAGCTCTTAGTGAGCTTTTAAGTTCTGGAAAAAGTTCTATTTTAGAAAAAAGACTAATAGATGAAAAAAGATTGGTAAATTCAGTATATGCATATAATATTGAACTAAAAGATCCTGGATTATTTATATTTATGGCAACCTGTAATGAAGGTGTAAAAGCCCAAGATGTTGAGAAAGAGATATTAGAAATAATAAAAGAGATAAAAGAGGGAAAAATTTCACAAGAAGATTTAGAAAAAATAAAAATAAATACAAAAGCTGATTTTATTTTTTCACTTGAAAGCTCTAGTTCTGTAGCTTCATTATATGGAAGTTATTTTGTTAAAGATAATATTAAACCTCTATTTTCATATGAAGAAAACATTCAAAACTTAAAAATAAAAGATATTGTAAAAGTTGCAAAAAAATATTTACAAGAAGACAATTCAACAACTTTAATTTTAAGAAAGGATGAGAAGGGTGGATTACAAGATAAGTAAAACAAACTTTGGTGAAAAGCCTCATTATGAGCTACCTAAACCTTTGTTTTATAAAGAATTGGGAGAAGATGGTCTAATTAAGCTTTTTAATAACTTCTATGATTTATTAGTAGAAAGTGACATCTCTAACTTTTTCCCTCAAGATGAAAAAGAGTTAGAAAAGGTCAAGTCTCATAATGTGAAGTTTTTTATAGAAGCTTGTGGCGGTCCAAAGTATTATTCAGATGAAGTGGGTCACTTTGATATGATAAAAGCTCATAAGCCTTTTTCAATAACTGAAAAAGCAAGAACAGAATGGCTTGGTTGTATGCAAGATGTACTAAAAGATGTTAAAATTTCAGAAGAAGCGAAAAAAAGTTTTTGGGAATATTTAGAAAGATTTTCAAAACATACAGTAAATGTAGATACTGGAATCAAATTACCAGAAGATATAGTAAAAGTATAAAGGAAGTAAATGAATATAATTACCGGAGCAATGACGGCATTAATCACTCCATTTAAAAATGGAAGAGTTGATGCTACTTGCTATGAATATTTAATCAAAAGACAAATAGCACAAGGTATAGATGCAGTGGTACCTGTTGGAACAACAGGAGAAAGTGCCACTTTATCACATAATGAACATAAAGAGTGTATTGAAATTGCAGTTTCAGTTTGTAAAGGAACAAATGTAAAAGTTATAGCAGGAGCTGGTTCTAATGCTACACATGAAGCTTGTGATATAGCAAAACATGCACAAAATGTTGGAGCTGATGGAATATTATCTGTTGCTCCATATTATAACAAACCTATGCAAGAGGGACTTTATCAACACTACAAAGCAATTGCCGAGTCTGTTGAAATTCCAGTTATGCTTTATAATGTTCCAGGAAGAACTGGAGTAGATATTGAAGCAGATACTGCAATTAGATTATTTGATGATATTAAAAATATCTATGCAATCAAAGAAGCAACAGGAAGTCTAGAGCGAGCAATTGAATTAAATGCAAAAAGAGCTGACTTTTGTGTAGTTTCGGGTGATGATCTTATTGACTTCCCAATGCTTGCAAATGGTGGGAAAGGTATTATTTCAGTTACTGCAAATTTACTTCCTAATTACAAAAGTAAATTAGTAAAAAGTGTATTTGAAGGTGATTATGAAACAGGAAGAGCTATAAATAATGAACTATATGCACTAAATAAACTTATGTTTTGTGAAAACAACCCAATCCCAATCAAAGCGGCTATGTATATTGCTGGATTAATGGATACATTAGAGTATAGATTACCACTTACAAAACCAAGCTTAGAAAATATGAAAAAAATTGAAGAAATAATTAAAAATTATGAGGTAATAAAATAATGAGTAGTGAGATGAAGGGAAAAACATTAGTAATTTCTGGTGGAACAAAAGGTATTGGAAAAGAGTGTGTTTACAAATTTGCAAGTAATGGTATTAATGTAGCTTTTACATATAATTCAAACAAACAGTTTGCAGAAGATATTTGTAAAGATGTAGAAGAAAAATATGGTGTAAAATGTAAAGCATACCCTTTTAATATCTTAGAACCAGAAAAATATAAAGAATTATTTTTAGAAATCGATAAAGATTTTGATAGAGTTGATTTCTTTATCTCTAATGCTATGATTTATGGACGAGCAGTTGTTGGTGGATATGGTAAATTTATGAAACTAAAACCAAGAGGATTAAATAATATCTATACAGCAACAGTAAATGCTTTTGTTTGTGGTGCACAACAAGCTGCAAAAAGAATGCAACAAATTGGTGGTGGTGCAATCGTTAGTTTAAGTAGTACAGGAAACTTAGTGTATATTGAAAATTATGCAGGTCACGGTACAAATAAAGCTGCTGTTGAAGCTATGGTTAAATATGCTGCAAATGAACTTGGTGAATATGGTATTAGAGTAAATGCAGTTTCTGGTGGTCCAATTGATACAGATGCTCTAAAAGCATTTACAAACTATGAAGAAGTAAAAGCAAAAACTGCTGAATACTCTCCATTAAATAGAATTGGTCAACCTCAAGACTTAGCACAATCATGTTATTTCTTATGTACAAGTGATGCATCATGGATTACAGGTCATACTCTAATCGTAGATGGTGGGACAACATTTAGATAATGACAAAAAAATTAAATCTGCCTAATGCCTTAGCACTTTTAAGAATAGCATTAGCACCATTAATGTTGTGGTTTTTAGTTGATAGAGATTCAGCAATCTTTTCTACTTGGCATCCCTCTTGGCTTGATTATTTTGCTGGACTTATTTTTGTAATAGCTTCAGTTACAGACTTTTTTGATGGATATATAGCAAGATCTTGGAATCAAATAACAAAACTTGGTGGTATATTAGATCCTCTTGCAGATAAAATGCTTATGCTTGCAGGATTTGTAGGGCTTGTAGCTATAAATAGAGCAAGTGCATGGGCTATATTTTTAATACTTTCAAGGGAGTTTTTTATAACAGGACTTAGAGTTGTTGCGATTGGTGAAGGTAAAGATGTAGCCTCAACAATGGCAGGAAAAATAAAAACCGTAGTTCAAATGATTGCTATTGGTTTTTTAATTATGAATTGGCCTTTTGGAACTGAGTTACTTTGGTTTGCAGTTATATTAACACTATATTCAGGATATGAATATATAAGAGACTATTTTAAAAACTAAAGGATATTTGTGGGTACTATAACTTTTTTACTTGTTCTTTCATTTTTGGTATTTTTCCATGAATTAGGACACTTTTTAGCAGCACGATACTTTGGAATAAAAGTGGAAGTATTCTCAATTGGTTTTGGAAAAAAACTTTATTCTAAACAGTGGATGGGAACATCTTGGCAGTTTGCATTAATCCCTCTTGGTGGTTATGTTAAAATGAAAGGCCAAGATGATACAAAACCAGGTCTTGTAGAAGCGGGAAATGATTCATATAACAACAAAAAGCCTTGGCAAAGAATTATAATACTTTTTGCTGGTCCTTTTGCTAACTTTGTACTTGCAGCTATTTTATATTTTACAATTGCAATGATTGGGGCAAATGCTTTAAGTCCGACAATTGGTCAAGTTGTAGCTAATTCACCTGCTGCAAAAGCTGGATTAAAAGTAAATGATGAAATTTTAAGAATAAATAATACAGATGTAAAACAGTGGAATGAAGTTGGAAAATATATTGTACAGTCAAAAGGTGCTCTTCAATTTTATATTAAAAGAGATGGTGCAGTTATTACAAGAATCATAAACCCACATATAAGTGATAGTGAAAATATATTTAAAGAAAAAATCAAAAAAAGAATGATAGGTATTGCCCCTGCTCCAAAAGTAGTAAAATTAAATTTATCTCCAATTGAAGCCTTAGGTTTTGCCTATGATACAACTGTAGAATCATCAAAAATGATTTTTAAAGGTGTTCAAAAATTAATACAAGGTGTAATTCCAAGTAGTGAAGTTGGTGGAGTAATAACAATTGGAAAAGTAATTTCAGAAGCTAGTCAATCAAGTATTATTGCATTATTAACAATTACAGCCCTTATTTCAGTGAACTTAGGAGTTTTAAACCTTCTTCCAATACCAGCCCTTGATGGTGGGCATATTATGTTTAACCTTTATGAAATAATTGCAAGAAGAAAACCAAGTGATAAAGTATTTATGTACTTGACTGTTGTAGGATGGGTAATTCTTAGTTCTCTTATGCTTTTGGGTATTTATAACGATATCAGTAGATTATTAAAGTAGGAGAATAAATGTTAACAAAACAGTTAGCTGTAGAAAATTTAGACAAATTAATAGAAAGAGTTGAGGCTGCAAGACTTCAAGTTTCTCATCATCACATAGTAAAAATCATAGCTATTAGCAAATATAGCCAATCAGAAGAAGTAGCAACTTTGTATGGTGCAGGTCAAAGAGCTTATGGTGAGAATAAAGTGCAAGATTTAAAAGATAAAATGGAAAAACTTGAAGAGTTACCATTGGAATGGCATTTTGTTGGAAGACTTCAAAAAAATAAAATCAATAATTTGATTGATTTAAATCCAACATTGATTCAATCAATTGACTCTTTAGAATTAGCAATTGAACTTAACAAAAAACTAGAAGCAAAGAATAAAAAGATAAATGCCCTACTTCAAATAAACTCAGCTTATGAAGAATCAAAAGCCGGTGTTATACCAGAAGAGGCAATTGAAGTTTATAAAAAGATAATTGATACTTGTCCAAATATAACTTTAAAAGGTGTTATGAGCATTGGGGCTCATGTTGAAGATGAAGATATTATAAAAAAATCTTTTGAAACAACTAAGAAAATCTTTGATGAATTAGCACCATTTGGAGCAAAATATTGTTCTATGGGGATGAGTGGAGATTTTGAATTAGCTATTGCATGTGGTTCAAATATGATTCGAGTAGGTTCAAGTCTATTTAAATAGACTTGAATTACATTTTCTTATTTTTTATACTTAAAAATGATTTTATAACACACTTCATTCTCTCTTCTATATCACTACCATCTTCATCCATATAATCTGTTTGTATTTTGTAAACTATTTTTTTATCAATTTTAAATTCAAATACTAAATATCCAGCAAAAAAGTTAGATTTTGAACCTTTTTTATTTTTATCTTTTTTATCATTTTCCGAAATATAATAATCAATCAAAACTTTTTTATCTGTGTTTACTATTTTATCTTTTGGGATATATTTTATTAAAATAGAATCTGCTTTTTTTACATCATAGAATTCTTTTAAAATAGAAGGCATAAAAACTGAATAATTTATCTCTGATTTGATTATATAATTATCTGATAGGAGTAAATCTTTAGCAAGTGATATTTTTCCAGGTGAATAAATTGATTCAAAAGTTACAGTTTTTTCTTGGCACTCTACCCTTTTACTTTTAGGATCATTTTTTGTCATATTTTCAAATATTCCATATGCAAAAAATAAGATAATAGTAGAAATTGTTAAAACTAATATTTTATTCATAAAAAACCCTATGTATTTAAATAAGGTTAATTATAAGAGTTTATTGTTAATTTAATGTTAAAAAATCTATAAGTTTTACTTATATTATAGATTCACCTAACATGCCAATTATAAATCCAAAGTTTACACCAATAGCAATTAACTTTCTTTTTTTATATTGCAATAATGGTGCAATATCTTGAAAGATAATATACATAATTCCACCCGCTGAAAAAAGCATCAAAGAAGAAGTAATCAAAATCTTATCTTCTAAAAATACATAACCTAATAGGGAAAAGATGAGTCCAACAAAACTTAAAATAAATAGTATTAAAAGTGCTTTATAAGATGAGTGTTTTAGTTTTTTTAGCTCAGTATATGAATTAAATGATTCTGGTAAGTTTTGTAAGGCTATAAAAATAGAAAGTAAAACTCCAACTTTATGGTTATAAACAAATACAGCACCTAAAGCTATAGATTCTGGAATAAAATCCAACAACATAGCTATTACTTGTGGTATTTTATATCTGTACTTTTCAATTAACTTATCAAAAAAGAAAAAAGAAAGTCCACCTAAAATAAAAAGTGAAGTACTTAGTAAAACAGGCAATTCTAACATCCCATCAGGGACTAAAACAAAAGAGATGGCAGAAAGCATTATTCCTGTTGAAAAAGCTATTAAGTAGTGAATAATAAGCTCTTTTAACTCTTTATTATGTACTCTATTTTCAAAATAGTATGAAATCAAACCACCAATAAAAACTGTAGAACCAGCTAATAGAGAAAATAGAATAATTTCATAAATCATGTTAGTTTAGTGAGTTTTTAAACTTTTTCAACTCTTCTTCTATACTTGGAACTCTCATAAAATGTTCACCTATTAGAAAAGCATCTGCACCTATTTCGCTTAGATTTTTTATTATTTCAGTACTACTTACTCCACTTTCTGCAACGATAATTTTTCCATTTGGAATCATAGGTATTAGTTTTTCACAAAGACTCATATCCATCTCCATCGTTTCGAGGTTTCTATGATTAATTCCTACAATATGTGCTCCACATTTCATTGCTTTTGTTAAATCTTCTTTATCATGAACTTCAACTAATACTTCTAATCCTAAGTGAAGTGCATACTCATATAACTCTTTTAAATCTTTAGTTGATAAACTTTTTGCAATAAGAAGTATAAAATCTGCTCCATAAACTAAAGCTTCCACGATTTGATACTTATCTAAAATAAAATCTTTTCTAAGAAGTGGTGTTGGTACATATCTTCTTATTTGTGTTAGATATTCTAAATTTCCTTGGAAATAGTGAGGTTCAGTTAAAACAGAAATAGCATTTGCTCCATTTTTTGAATACTCTTGGGCAATAGATACTGGATCAAAGTCTTCTCTTATAACTCCCTTACTAGGGCTAGCTTTTTTAACTTCAGCTATGATTCTAATTGGTTCTTCTTTAGTTGATGTAAGATATGGTTTTACATCTCTTGGAGCATATGGATTAGAGCTTAAACTTCTTCCTAATAATTCTAAAGGTATCTCTTTTTTTCTTCTTTGTACATCTTCTAAAGTTCTCTTATTTATTTCATCTAAAATCATTTTTTACTACACTCCTTAATTTTCTTCCAATGTAATTTAATCTCACTATCACTTAGTCCTACTTCATCAACTACTTTTTTCATGAATTTATAAGCAATTTTGCAATTTCCTAATTTGTAATTTCCCCAAGCTTTTGAATCAATATATGCAATATTATTTGGTGCTTTTTCTAATGCCTTATCAACATAAATAAGACCTTTTTTTACATCAACATCATAATCAATTAGTATATATCCTAAATAGTTTTGATAAACATGATTATCCAAAACCGTCAATACATCATTGAATTTTCTAATAACATTATCTAAAACTTTTTTCTTATCTGGTGCTGTCTCAAATTCTAAAATAGCAATTTGAGCCAATAAATCAACATTACCATCTTGTTTATATAGTTTTCTCACTAATTTTAGGGCTTTTAGTGGTTGATCAGTTCTTTTGTATAAACTCACTAATTTTACATCATCTACTTTTTCTTTTTCTAAAAATTTTATTGCTTCATTTATATCTTTTTTCTCTAAATATGCAATTAAAACTTTATATGTTTTATTAGCCATATCTTCATCATCTTCATTTTTATATGTTTGATATGATCTTTTTAAAACTGAAATAATACCATCTACATTATTTTGTTCTTGATAAATAGATACTAATTTTGGGCAAACTGATGAATCACATCCAAATAATCTAACATGGGTTTCAAGATAAGCTAAAGCTTCTGGCTTTTTGTTTAGATATGCATATAAAATATTTACAAGATTAAGAAGTGTATTTGAACTATTATTCATAGAATATGAAGTTTCAAAATATGAAGCTGCTTTTGTATAATCTTTTTTTACAAAATAAACATTTGCCAAAACTTCATAGTTTAGAGCACTTTTATATTTAGTTAAAAGTTTTTGTGCCACTTCTAAGGCTTTGTCTGTTTGATTTAGATTAAGTAATGAAACACAATATATTCTTAAAATAAGCTCTTGTTCTTTTACATTATCGCCAAGATGATTTTGTACTTTTTTTACAATATCTTTAAAATGACCTGTTGCCAAAGATGCTCTTAAATATCTTATATAATATTCATAGTTATTAGTATTGTCATATAATTTTTCATACAAAAATCTAGCTTGATTTGTATTACCTTGTCTTTCATATTCTAAGGCATATACAATATATAAATCTTCATTAAAATCTTTATCTACTTCTTTTGCAAACAAAGAACTTAGAAAAATAAATATTATTAAATATCTTTTATAGCTGGACACTCTTCTTTTACCTCATTAATTCTTGTTTTAAAATAATCCCAAAAAGGGAAAGTTCTACACTGTTTTGGTCTTGCTTCATACACAGAACACTGTCTTTTTTCCAAATCAAAAAAGACACAAGCATAATTATTTTCAGCCAACCTTTTTTCATTGATTGTATACTTATACCCTACTTTTCTTAAAAACTTATGTACTAACTCATCTACTTCTATATTTAAAAGTTTTGCCAAATCTTCTTGTTCAGTTTTATTTATCCAAATATAACCGCTCTCACCTATGCAACAGTTTCCTGCGCAAGTATCACAAGCTTTTGGATTAAAACCATAGGGAAAATCATCTTGTTTTATTATTTCATTCATATATCAACTTTTATACTGTGTGTTGAAGATACTTTATAAATATCTTGAACCTCTTTAGTAAAATCTTTTTCATCAAATACAATAAGCGGACTTAAGATTCGCATCAAAGATTTTGAATTTTTTCTTGCATAAATCAATACTAAAGTAGCATCTTTTCCAAGCTTTGGATGCACAAACTGCATCGACTCAATATTTAACTTATACTCATTTAAAAGGTGCATAATATCATTTAACTGCTTAACATCATAACAGAAGAAAAACTTACCATTTTGATTTAATACTTTTGAAGTTTTTGATATAAAATCAACCAAAGGCATAGAGTCATTATATCTTGCTATTTTTATATTTTCATTTTCTGTTTTTACAACATTTGTATGATAAAAAGGTGGATTTGAAACACAAATATCAAAAGTTTTATCAAAACTAATATCTTGATATTTTCCTTTGTATATTTTTGATTCTATTTTATTGTTTTTAGAATTTATCTTTGTCAATTCTTGAAATTTATCCTGAACTTCACATTGATTTAAATTTAATCTTGGATTATCTCTTGCAACTAAAAGTCCCAATATCCCACTTCCACTTCCTATATCTAAGAGTTCACCTTTTATGTTTTTAAAGATTTTTAAATTTGTATTTATAAAATGATGTAAAAAGTGAGTATCACTATTGTAACAATATCCATCTTGTGGTTGATATAGAAGCAAATAAAGCCTTTTTTATTTTTTTGTATTGTACTAAAAACTCTCTAATAATGCTTTGAATTAAAATCACAATTACTTATATAATATATTTAGCCTATATTAGATACCATTTTAATATATATTTTAATATTTTTATTTAATGAAAATAAAAGGAGATAAAATGACTTCAATGGAAACTCCACTTAATACACCAGTTTGGATTGATGCAAAAAGGTGTAAAGCATGTGACTTATGTGCTTCTGTTTGTCCTGCAGGTGTTCTTGCTATGACATATGATTCTACTTCGACACTTGGTTCAAAGGTTAGAATCATATCAAAAGAGTCATGTATTGGATGCGGTGATTGTGAATATGCTTGTCCTGATTTTGCAATAAGTGTAGCTACTAAACATGAGTACAAGTTTGCCAAACTAACAGAAGAGTCAAAACAACGAGCTAGAATACTAAAAGAAAACAATTACAGAATCAAGGATTAATAATGGCAAGAGAACTAATATGTACAGGAAATGAACTTGCAGCTATTGCATCTGTTGATGCAGGATGTGAGTTTTTTTCTGGATATCCTATTACTCCCTCAAGTGAAGTTATGCATACACTTTCAGATTTGCTTCCAGCCTCAGGTGGTGCTGCTATTCAAATGGAAGATGAGATTGCAGGGATTTGTGCAGCACTAGGTGCTTCAATGAGTGGAAAAAAATCACTGACAGCTACAAGTGGACCAGGTATTTCACTAAAAGCTGAAAATATTGGTCTTGGATTTATAGCAGAAGTTCCCCTTGTAATCATAAATGTTATGAGAGGAGGACCATCTACTGGACTTCCTACACGTGTAGCGCAAGGTGATATTTTACAAGCAAAAAGTCCTACACATGGGGATTATAACTCTATTACTTTGTGTGCTGGAAATCTATCTGAGTGTTATACAGAAACTGTTCGAGCTTTTAATCTTGCGGATAGATTTATGCAACCTGTTTTTGTACTACTTGATGAAACAATAGGACACATGAGTGGAAAAGCGATTGTTCCTACAATTGAAGAGATAAAAAAGAGTATCTATTATAGAAAAACTTTTGATGGTAATCCAGAAGATTATGAACCATATAATGTAGCTTCTGATCAACCAGCAGTTTTAAATCCTATGTTCAAAGGATATAAATATCACTACACTGGACTTCACCATGACTTTAATGGACATCCAACTGAAGATGAAACTATGTGTGAAAATCTAATAGAGAGATTATTTAATAAAGTAGATGCACATCTAGATGAAATAGAATCATATGAAGAGTATATGTTAGATGATGCTGATATGATGATTATAGCTTATGGGTCACTTTCACTTTCAGCAAAAGAAGCTGTAAATAGACTAAGAGAAGAAGGTATAAAAGTAGGACTTTTTAGACCAATAACACTTTGGCCAAGTCCAGCTAAAAAAATCAAAGAGTTATGTGATAGATTTGATAAAGTTTTAGTTTGTGAATTAAACCTTGGACAATATATTCAAGAGATACAAAGAGCAAGCCAAAGATTGGAATTCTATACTCTGTTTAAAGCAAATGGTAGACCAATAGCTCCACTTGAAATAATCAAAAAAATCAAAGGAATGTAAGATGGCTTTTAATTATGATAAATATTTACGAATAAATAAAATGCCAACTTTATGGTGTTGGGGTTGTGGTGATGGTGTTATTTTAAAAGCCTTAATTAGAGCTATCGATGAACTTGGTTGGGATATGAATGATGTATGTGTAGTATCAGGTATTGGTTGTTCTGGAAGATTTTCTTCTTATATGAACTGTAATACAGTCCATACAACACACGGAAGAGCAATAGCCTATGCCACAGGTATCAAAATGGCAAATCCAGACAAACATGTCATCTGTGTAACAGGTGATGGAGATGGTCTTGCAATTGGGGGTAATCACACAATTCACGGATGTAGAAGAAATATAGATATTAATCACATAGTTGTAAATAACTTCATCTATGGTCTTACAAACTCACAAACAAGTCCAACAACTCCTCAAGGAATGTGGACAGTTACTATGAAAAGAGGAAATATCGATCCTACTTTTGATCCTTGTAAACTTGCAATTGGGGCGGGAGCTTCTTTTGTGGCAAGGGAGAGTGTAACTGAACCTAAGAAATTAGAAAGATTATTGAGAAATGGTCTAAATCATAAGGGATATACTTTTTTTGATATTTTTTCAAACTGCCATATTAACTTAGGAAGAAAAAATAAAATGAACTCAGCTATGGCAAATCTTGATTGGATAAAAGAGATAACAGTTTCTAAAAACAAATTTGAAAAACTAAGTGATGAAGAAAAAGTTGGAAAATTTCCAACAGGAATTTTAAAACAAGATGAAAATGCAGCTGAATATACAGACCTATATGAAAAAGTAAAAACAGCACAAAAAAACAAAACTGCTGTTGAATTGTAAGGAACTAATATGAGTAAAATATTGATGAGATTTACAGGTGTTGGTGGTCAAGGAGTTTTACTAGCAGGTGCGATCTTCGCAGCTGCAAAAATCAATGCAGGTGGATATGGACTAAAAACTGCCACATATACTTCACAAGTAAGAGGTGGAGCAACTGTTGTTGATATAACACTAGATGACAAAGAAATCCTATACCCATATGCAAATGATGGAGAGATAGACTTCATGTTATCAGTTGCCCAAGTTTCATACGACCAATTTAAAAATGGTGTAAAAGATGGTGGAGTAATAGTAATAGAACCAAACCTAGTAAAACCAACAGAAGAAGATAAAAAAAGATGGAAAATCTACGAAATCCCAATCATCACAATAGCAAAAGAAGAAGTAGGAAATGTAATCACCCAATCAGTCCTAGCCCTAGCAATTGCTAACTTCATGACAGGAGAAAGTATAGATAATAAAATCTTAAGAGAAACAATGCTTTCAAAAGTACCAGCAAAAGTACACGAGATAAATAACAAAGCCTTTGATTTAGGCTTGGAGTATGCTAGACAAGTATCTAGTTAAATAATTTTAAGTATGTTAGATACTCTTATCTAACATACCAATTCAAGTATAGGTATATTTTTTATGCCAATTATAATGGCTTACCTTTTTTATAAAATTCTTTTATTTGGGTCGCATAACCTAATTCATTAGCTAAAATAAATTGTAATACTTGTTCTCTACATTTACTTCCAAATATTGCTTCTTAATTATATAATAGTTTATATGACATATGTTCTATGTTAATAAATTTATTTTTAATTAAGTATCCTGTCCCCCTGAATTTAAAAAGTACTTTTTACACCATTTGTATCGCCTTTTAGATTCTCTATATCTAAAAAAACTTTCTTAGTTGAATTAGACATTACACTTTCCTTTTAGGCATGATGAAAATTTGTTTATTAATTGTTTAAAAACAGCAAATGGCAATAAAATAGAGGTAAAAAAACCTATTATAAAAATAAAATAAATACCAAATGATATTGGGAATTTATATAATCCTAACTTCATATAATATCCTTGATGATAGCTATTAAAAGTGTGAAATATAAAAATTGATAGAAAACACCCTATCCCTAAAGCTATAAGATTTCTTTTTATAGTATTATCTATCAAACCAAAATAAATTGTTCTTTGAGGATATTTAAAAATATAAAAACTAATAATAATTATCATAAAGCAACTAAAAACCAAAATCCAAGAAAAACATACTTTAAAGGATAAAGGATTGAAAGTATATTTTTCAAAGTTATGATAAAATACTTTAAAATATGGTTCTATATAGGGATATAAAGAACTGATAAATTCATCTTTGTAAAGCCCTGTTATAGTAAAGATAAAGCCAAATAAAATTGATATAAAAAAACCATAATAAAAAAGTCTAGCTTCAAACCGAAAAGCATCTAAGCTTTTATATTTATTTTTATCAATCATTTTTTGTAACTCGGGGTCTTTTAACTTTTTATCTACATAGTATTTATGAGTTAAACTTTTTTTATACTCTTCTATCTCTTTTCTTCTCTCAATTCTTTCAGTTCGAGTTTTATGTCTATATTTATGCACTCTTTTTATTAAATACTTTGATGCTATTATTTTTTGCTCTATTTTTATAACAATTGCTACCATTAAAATAAAAAATAATATAAGATAAATCAATTAACATTCCTATCATTTATATATAATTATTATATATAAATTATCTTAATTATCATTTTATATTTAAATAAATAATAAAATTTATTCATTAAAAAATTATTACAAATATCACATAAAACTCATATTTTATTCAAGTTCAAGGCAGACAAAAGTTTTTTTAAAGGAGTTTACTAAAGTAAAGAAGTAGGAGAAAACTTATGCCCAAAGGCATAAGGAAATTTCGCGCGTGCAATTAATATTGCAGTCGAACGCAGAAATGTGCAAGTATGGATTCCACTTCGTTACATGGATAAAAGCTGAGTTTTTACTTTATGTATGTTCTGTAGATATTAATTTTATCTTCTAATCTTTTTGATAAGAATGGATTCGCATTTTTCAAACAGCTCAAAATAAACTTCGATTCTTGAAAATAGTTATATATTTTCTCATTATCCCAAGATTCTGGTGGTTTTTGTAAGTTTGTGATTCTATCTGCTAATTTCACACATTGTACTGCGTAGCTTTGGGTTAGTAGTCTATTTATATTTTCAGCCATTTGTTGTTTTTTAGACTCGATTGTTGGATCTTTTGTCAAGGCTTCAACGCCACTTGCGATTTCATCTCCAAACTCTTCTATTAGTTCACTAATAGTTGCATTTGTATCTTCTAATACATCATGTAATAGAGCAACTTGTATTGCAAAATCTGCATCTTCTAGTTTTACTTCACCTTGTTCACAGGCATGCATCATCTCCATTGCAACTGATGTCAGATGAGTAATATAAGGTAAACCTTTGGGAGTTTTTTGTTCACCATGTACCTTTGCTGCAAAGTTTAGAGCTTTTAGGTATTTTTCTTGTGAAAACATCAATCTTCCTTTTCTATTTTATTTTGTATGTTTTGTCTATTTTGTTTTGCTTGGTTGTTTTTATTATTTATTATATTATCAGATTTTGAAAAAGCTATCAAATCTTCAGCTGTTAGAATTTTCTCTGGTAATTTTGAAAGTGATTCTTTTAAGATATAAGTTGTGCTTAAAGCATCACTATAGGCTCTGTGTTGTGTGTCTATATCTATATGCAATAAATCTTTTAAAAAGTCTAAACCATATCTTTGAGCTTCTATTGTTCTCTTTGACAAATCAATAGTACAAAGCTTTCTATTATGTAATTCACCTAAGTTATACTTTTTAAATGATTCTGAAATAAATCTATAATCAAACTTGATATCATGGGCAACAAAAACATCATCTTCTAAAAATATCTTAAACTCTTCAAGTACAGTTTTTAATACTGGTGCATCTTTTAACATACTAGGAGTTATATTTGTCACTTCTTGGATATAAGGAGGTACATCTTTTGCATAAACTAGGGATTCATAACTATCTATTATCTCACCATTTTTAAGTTTTACTGCACCTATTTCTATGACTTGCCCTTTGTTTACATTGCTCCCATTTGTTTCAATGTCTACGATACAAAAAACTTGGTCTTTTATTTGGTTTTCTTTTGTTTTTAAAAGTACTTTATCATCAATAATATCTAGGGGGAACCCATTTGATAAAAGAAGTTCTAGTTCTAAATTGGCATCAGCAAAAAAAGTATTTTTCATGGACTCAATTAGCTTTAATAACTCATCTAAAGTATTTAGTCCTTTTTTAATCCTAGATACGATGATATCACTGTTTGAAGGTAAAGTTTGTTTTTTAGATTTCATGTGCTACTTTTACAAAGTCAATCATTTTTTGATTATCTTTTTTTCCTTTGCTTTGTTCTACTCCACTACTAACATCTACACCATAAAAACCAAAACCTTTTAGTTCATTTAGATTTTCAGCTTTTAATCCACCTGCAAGTATTATTTTAGAACAATCAAGTTCTTTAAACCAATCAAGGGCTATTCTTTTACCCTCTCCTCCAAAACCTGGAACAAAGGCATCTACTAATTTGAAATTATCTTCTAAGTCTTCTAAGTCTTCTTTTGATTCTATTCTTTCAACTTTTATGTATGTTACTTCAATATTATCAAACTCTGTGGTATCTTCATCATCTATTATTTGTGCCAATTGCATATGTGCAACTTTACAGATGTCATTTATATGTTTTGATGATTCATTTACAAAAAGTCCTACTGTTTGCACAAAAGGAGGAAGTTGCTCAACTATTTTTTTAGCATCAATTGGTCTTATATATCTAGGACTTGGCTCATAAAATACAAATCCTAAAGCATCAGCTCCTGCATTTATCGCATCAAGGGCATCTTCTAGATTAGTTATACCGCAAATTTTAACTTTCATATTACACCTGAAGAGATTTTATTGCTTTTGAGTAATCATCCTGTGAAAATACAAAAGAACCAGCTACAACAACATCAACTCCAGCAGCTTTTAATTCATGGATGTTTTTATCATTTACTCCACCATCTACTTCAATTAGACAGTTTGGATTTCTTTTATTTATAAGCTCTTTTAGTTTTTTACTCTTTTCAACAACACTTGTAATAAACTTTTGTCCACCAAATCCTGGGTTTACTGACATTAGTAAAACCATATCTAAATCTTCAAGTAAGTATTCTATTGATTCAGGAGTCGAGTGTGGGTTTAGTACGATTGCTGGTTTTATTCCATAGTCTCTTATTTTTTGTATAAGTCTATGTGGGTGTTTTTCACTTTCTATGTGAAATGAGATATATTCAGGTTTAAGTGGAGCAAATAAATCCACAAAAAATGTATTGTTTTCTACCATCAAATGTACATCAAGTGGTTTTGTAGCAATCTTTGCAACAGGAGTTACAACAACTGGTCCTAAAGTCATATTTGGTACAAAATGACCATCCATAACATCCACATGAATCAAATCACAACCACCATCACAGATTGCAGTAATCTCTTCATTTAATTTACCAAAATCAGCTGATAGTATCGAGGGGGCAACTAACATAAAAATACCTTTTTCTTTAATTGTGGCGATTATATCATTTTTTTTAAAAATATAAAATAAGTGCTTTACAAATATAGTGCATAATTTTCTAATAATATTTTAGATAGTATAAAAGTCATAAAAAGGATTTATTAAATAAGATGACTAAAATAAGTAATGAAGATAAAAAAATATTTTTAAAAATGATAAAAGTCAAAGACCTAGAAGAATTAAAAAAGCTAAATCTGACTGAACCATATTATCAATATATAACAATATTATGGGAAAAAGATGATATTGAGGGAATTGAATATCTTAGAAACAATCAGCTTATAAATGATAATGATATATTTTTACTTAGCTTTATGAAAATAAAAGATGGTAGAAATTATGACTTTAGTTCACTTCTTGAAATGATAAAAAAATATTTTCAAGATGCACCTTTAGTTATTGAAGATGAAATTATATTAAAAAATCTATCTAGGGATTCTGCACTTGAGTATGTGAAAGATTGGATTTCAGCTGGAGCTGTTTTTGATTATGAAAAACTATTTGATTATTCTTTCTTAGGAAGTACTACTTCACATGAATTTACAAATTATTTACTTGATAACTTTGAATTGAGTACAGAACTTATTAAAAGTGTAGAATATCCTGCAAAAATAAAATACAACAAAAAAGACCCACTGATACAAAAGCTTATAAAAAAAGGTATGGCTTACGAAGAACCTACTTTAAAAAAAACAAAAATAGTAAAAGAATTTGAACTAACAAAAGAAGAGTCTTTAGATAATATATCATTTATCAAAAAAACCAAAGTAGTCCTTAAAATATATAATAAAGAAAAAAACGAATCAAGACTTGATATTTTTTGTTTAGACACAAACAATACAATAAATAGCTTGACAATCAAAGATAACTCTTTGGTTTACTGTGCGTGGAGAGAGGGGATAGCTGTACTTACACTCCAAGGTGTCACATTTATGCCTTTATATGAAAATTCTAATCCTATTTATTATGAAATGAGTAATCCTGATGATTTAAAACATTTAACAAAAGATGAATTTTTAAGAATTCCCAGTTACTCAAATGTAATAGCTATAAATGATAATACTTTATTAGTACATTTTCATACCCCTGCTAAAAAAGAAGGCAGAGCATTAAGTATACTAAAAATAAAAAATTCAATTTGCCAAATGCTAAACATTTATAAAGAAATAAACGAACCTGAAATCATAGATATGCTAGGGATAAATGAGCGTAGTCCTTCTTATATTTATTTACATGAGTGTACATATAGTCATGATAAAATTTGGTGCATAGTTGAAGGAAGTAATATAAATAGGCAACTAGGAGGAGAACATCCTTATAATTTACTCACAAGTTATCATTATAGTGAGAACAAGACTGATTTATCAAAACCATCAACAAAAACTAACATATTTAAAAAACTATTAAACTCTTTTGCTAATAGTGATGAAAAAGAGGAAAATCAAAATAATCTATTTACTTGGGAAAAAACAAAAGTAAAACTAGAGGGTGGCAAAAGTTTCTTCAGTGATGATGGTGCTTATATTTGGAGTAAAATGATGGGAAAAAACCGAATGTTCTGTCAAGATATAAAAGATGCTAAGTTTTTACATGAAATACGAATCACACCTTCCCAAAATCTAAATAAAATACCTTTTAATAAAGCATCAGTGAGTATGTATGATAAACAACACTTTATAGTATATGATTCTTCACGATGGAATTTATGTGAAGTTATAAACTAATAAAATGAAAATTACGCTAATATAACAATTATTTATATAGGAACATAAATGAAAAAATTTTTATTATTTATATTTTTAACAACAACAATTTTCGCAAGTGAAAATAATGATGAATTATATGCAAAAGCTAAAAAGTTTGAAGATGAACATAACTACAAAGATGCAATGCTTATATATAAACAATTAGCAAAAAATGGCAAAAAAGAAGTAGCTACATTAAATAGTCAAACAAAAGCAGATGAATCAACTCTTTTTGTAGATAAAGATAAACTAGCTGAAGTAAAAGAGACTAAAAAAGTATTAGATCCAATTGAAGATAAAGAGACGAGTAATACACTATCTCAGATTTTAGCCTCTTCTTTTGACCTTTATCCTTATAATGAGAACTATCTTTTACCATTCTCTTACTCTTCAAAGTCAAATAATGATAGAAAACATGTGGAGACTGTATTTCAATTAAGTGTTAAAAAACCTATTTCTTATAACTTCTTTGGTTTAAAAGAGAGCATAAACTTTGGATATACCCAAACTTCATGGTGGCAATTATATTCTGAGTCTTCTCCTTTTAGAGAGACAAATTATAGACCTGAAGTCTTTGTTATGATTCCTTATGGGAAAAGAGATAAAACATCTTTAAAATCTCTTAAATTTGGTCTTTTACATGAATCAAATGGACAATCTGACCCAACATCAAGATCATGGAATAGAATTTATGCTCAAAGTTATTTCCAATTTTCAAGCTTGTTTTTTAGTCCAAGAGTTTGGTATAGAATCCCAGATGGTTCAAATGACGACAATCCAGATATAGAAGATTATCTTGGATATGGAGATTTAACATTTTATTTACCATATAAAACACATACATTTAAACTCTTACTTAGAAATAATCTTAAATTTGATGATTCTAATAAAGGCTTTGCACAGTTTAATTGGACTTTCCCTTTACTAAACTCAAAAAATACCTTTGGATTTGTTCAATTATCTACTGGTTATGGGGATAGTTTGATTGATTATAATCACGAAATAAACAGAATTAGTTTTGGAATTTCATTATCTAGATAGAACTTACACTTAACTAACACTTTCTTTATATACTTTCACATCTTTAAAAAAAGGAGTGAAATATGAAGTTAGGTAAACAAATAGCAATTTTTGCAATATTAGGGGCAACGGGATTATTCGCTGCTGGAATTAATGATGTAAATGTATTAGTAGATAAAATCAATACAGCTACTAATTTAAATGAAAGAAGCCAATTATTGAAGAAACTTGATGCAAGGCTTTCATCAATGGGGCAAGAAGACCTTATTACCGCTCAGCAAATTATTAATACTAAACTAAAAATATCGAAAGTTCTTTAAGTAGTAAAAATCATCTTTGAGTTTTTCAAAGATGATTTTTACTCAACCTATTTAAAAATAAGTTCTATCTTTGTACCCTTATCAATCACACTAGTTATATTAATATTTATATCCAAAATATCACAAAGCTGTTTTACAATACTCATACCAATACCAAGCCCTGTATCATTCTCTTTATAATATCTTTGAAATACTTTTTTTACATCTTTTATGCCTATTCCTGTATCTTCTATTATAAGTTTTTGATTATTTGTACTTATGCTTACTTCCCCATTTTTTTTGTTATATTTACAAGCATTGGTTAATAAATTATCAATAATACGATCAAGGGCATTTTTATTACTTTTTATTATTAGATTTTCCATATTTTTGTTAAATTTGATTTTAGGGTATAACTTATGCAAAATCTCAATTTTGGCATTGACAAGTTCTTCTAATGAAACATCTTCACTTTTTGCCATTTCATTTGGAGTTATTAGTTCTAAGTTTTTATACAAAGAAGAGATACTTTTAGCACTAAGTTCTATTCTCTCAATCTCTTCAAAATTCCCTCTTCTTCTTAGCAATTTTGAGTTTAGTAAAATAGAAGTTGCAGGAGTATTTAAATCATGGATTAAATCTTTTAAAAAATCTTCCAAAAGACGCAAAGCTTCTTTCATGGGTCTTAGTGAATACATAGCAAAAGCAACAGAAAGAAAAAGAAGAGAAAAAGATACTATTATTGAAAATTTGAAAATTTTTATTAAAAAATCTTGATAGACTTTTTCATACTTCTTTTTGTCATAAATTACTTTTAAAAGATATGGTCCAGTTGTTGGGATTTGGAAATAGGCACAAAGTCCCTCTTCACAATGGTATATTTTAAAAAGTTTTTTTTGTTTATCATCTTGAACAATATCTAGTGAAAATTCATCACCTTTGAAATCAAAGGTATAATCTTTCATTTTGTATAAAATATTTTGTTCGATATCTTTTATTTTATCCACTTGATACATATACAAAACAATACTAGCAAGTATTAATAGAGGTATGAAAAAAAGAGCAATCGTAGTAACAAGTGATTTTTTCTCATAATTTTTCAAGTCGATATCCTATACCTTTGATATTACTTATTTCTAAATCCAAAACCTTTTTTAATTTACTAATCAAAACTCGAAGTGCTGGTTCACTTGGTCTATTCATACAATCAAAAAATGATGATTTATCAACAGTCATACCGATATTTCGTATAAGTAAAGAAAAAATATCTTTTTCAACACTTCCAAGTGTTACTTCAACATTATCTTTTATAACCCTACTTTCAAGTAAATCAAAAGTAATATCTTTGTATTGAACAACTGGATTCTTTCGTTTTAAAGTTGCTTGAATACGAGCTAAAAGTTCATCTAAATCAAATGGCTTTTTAATATAATCATCACAACCATAATCAAAACCTTTTAGAGTCGATTTGATATCAATCTTTGCTGTGATAAAAAAAGTAGGAGTAGAGTCTTGGGCTTCCCTTAAAAGCTTTAATGTTTCCATTCCATCAAGCAAAGGAACATTTACATCAAATAAATAAAGATCATACTTATTATCATAAGTATATTCTAAAACTTCCTCTCCATCACTCACTAAAGTCACATCATAGTTTTCTTGCTCTAAAATTTGCACCATAGTTTGAGCTAGGATTTCATCATCTTCAAGAAGTAAGATTTTTAGTTTTTTACTCATTGTTCTATTGCTTTTTCATCAAAAAGTTTATTTGGCATTTTCTCTTTTGCTTTTATAATTGCATCAGATTCTTGTCTTGCTTTTATATTTTTAGTAGCTAATTCTTTTTTTAGTTTTTCTATTAATTCTTTTTTTTCTTGAGGGGTTGAAGCTTGATTTACTTTTTCAAGTAACTTATCTACCTCTTTTGTTTGAGCAAATAAACTTGTTGTTGAAAATAAAAAAAGAATAATCAAAGATTTAAAAAAAATCATTTTTTATCCTTTTTATCTTCAAGTATCTTTATGCTGTTTTTTAATTTTAAAAGTGGATTAGAAGAGAACTCACTTAAGTCACAATTACTCTTTTTAGCTAATTCATAATTTGAGTTATAAGAATCATTTGCTGTATTTATATTTTTTGCAAAAACTGTAGGAGAACTACTTTCTACTAAAAAAAGTTGTGCTTTTGCTCCAACTATATCATTTTTTGAAAAATATCCATCTTCAAACTCTTTTTCAATATAACTTGCTGCATAATTCACTACTTTTTTATATTTATTACAATACTTACTATTGATATTTTCTTTTATTTGTTTTTGCAAATCTTCATTTTTATTATTTGGAGATACTTGACTTGTATTTTGTAAACTGCATCCAATTAAAAATATTGAAAAAGCTATTATAAAAGGTATTTGTAATAGTTTATTCATTTAAATTTTTCCTTTTATTGTGAAACTCTATTTTATTTAACTTAATATTATTTAGTTATATTACTAAATTACATGAGAAACTATTTTTTAATCATTATGGAATAAAACTATTCCAAAGGGATAGAATTATAATCTAATACTCATTAAACATCAACATAAATACTTTAAATAAAAACTTATAGAACTAATACATAACTTACACTTTATTTATATACTTCCATACATTTAAAAAATAAGGAAAGAAAAATGAAATTAAATAGAAAATTAGCAGTATTAGCGATATTAGGAATGACTGGATTATTTGCAAATGGAGTTAGCAATGTAAATACATTAGTAAATAAAATTAACAATACAGAAGATGTAAAAGCAAGAGGTACCTTATTAAAAGAGCTTGATAAAGAACTTTCAAATATGGATAAAAAACAACTTCCAGCTGCACAAGAAATTGTAAACAGCAAACTTAAATTTTCAAAAGTACTTGAAAAATAATGTTAAATTATTTATATAAAAATTATTTAGCTATTAAAAATAGTTGGGTAATTTATATTTTTTAAAATATATTACTTAAATATCTTATTTCCCAAAAAACCAACCAAATGAAAACACCAAATTTGGTGTTTTCACCTCATTTTATGCCAAGAGTTCCAATGCATTATTTTGATTTATATTTCCCTGACTTTTTATGAAAGAACCACTTAAAGATGAGATATTGTTTTTATCGAAATCTAGACTCTCTTTTTTATAATCAACATTTTGAGATAAAGGATTTTTTGTCATATTAGAAAATTTATTAAGTAAATTATCTATTTCATATTTGATATTTTGTTTTCTATCTTCATCTGAAGTCATATGAATTTGAACTATTTTTACTTTTAAAGAATCTAAAATTTTAGATTGCTCTGACATATCATTAAAATTACCACTTAATTTTATGCTATCACTATCTTTGCTTTTATCAATTATTACACTATTTACTCTTATTTCATCTGATGTAGTTAAGTTAGCATTATGAATAGATGTGTTTAATGACATATCATTATTTTGCAAAGAAACTAATGTTTTTTGAGCATCTAAAGTCACAATATCTCCTAATCAAATTTATAAGATAATTATAACATTGAGAAATTAGAATCGCGTTAGAAAATTTTTAATTAATAAATCAAATAATTACTATTTTAGCTAATAATAAGAAAGTGTAATATAAAAATATCTCTCTATTTAGATAATTTCTTTTCCATAAACCACATAAAAGAAAACATCAAACCTGGTGTTTTTGCTTTACTTTCATCATAAATAAACTCTTTATACTCATCAATTGGAAGATACATAGTCTCTATTTGTTCATCATGAATTCCACCACCATCATGGGTTTTCATACTATCATTTATTTGGGCATAGTATAAGTTTTGTTTACCACCACTAACTCCTACATTTGTATAAAAAGAGGTGATTTTTTCTATACTTTCCAAAGGAACATCATATCCACACTCTTCGTCTATCTCTTCTTTTACAATCATTTCCAAAGAAATATCTTTGTCAATAATCCCTGCACAAAGTTCATAAGTACATAAATTTGATTTATCATTTAAATAAACAGGCGCTCTAAACTGTTTTACTAATAAAAAAGCATTTTTATCTATATTATAAAGTAAAACAGCAACAGAATCGAAGCTTTTAACTGCTTCCCAAGTTTTATCTATTCCATTTTGATTATATGTTAACTTTACAGGATGGACAAATTTTGTATCTTCTAAAATAGAAGTTTTAAAATTTTTAATTATATTATTCATTAATTAGCCTTTATTCATTTATTTTATTCAAAATTTATTTAAAAAAAGTAAATATATAGTAGAATAAATTTAAATAATAATTTTTTAAGGTTAGAAATGCAACTAAAATACATAGGACCCAAACCAATAATTTCTGAACATGGAGTAAGTTTCAAGGATGGGAAAGAAGATAAATATGTTTACATACAAACGGCAATTGAGATTTTAAATGCAATCAATCATGAATATGTGCAAGGTAAAATATATAAATATGATGCTCAAATTTCAAAACCAAGCGATGAAGAAATAGAAAATATCATTATAGGATATAAACCTGAATTGAGACAAACTATTGAAAAAGAGATTACTTCATACAAACAATACTTAAAAGAAGAGATTGAAAATACTCCAATTTCTCATCCTTTATTAAATAAAGATGAATTAACTGCTTTGCAAAACAATTTAAAAATCATGCATGAATATAGAATACAAAGAAGTATAAATAAAATCTGTTATATGCATATCATAGAGATAATAGCAGACATAATAAAAGAGCACAAAATAAAAGATATAAGTTCACCTTTTAATGAAAAATTCTGGCATGTAATGCAAACTATTCAAGGACAACTATCTAATAAAAGAAATTATGTTGAGACTCAAATAAAAGAGAATAAAAATGGCACCATAGAATTAAGTATGAAGTTTTAGGAGAGTGTAAAATAAACTTTATTTTGCAACAGATTTAAAATCAATAAAAAATGTAGAACCTTCATTTTTCTTTGATTTTAATGAAATCTTTAGTGCATACTCTTTACAAACTTCATTTACGATATCTAATCCTATTCCAAATCCACCTTCAAAATTTTCACCTCTTTTATATCTTTTGAAAATCTCTTCTTGGTCTTTTTGTTCAATTCCTATTCCAAAATCTTGAACAGAAAAAATAGTACCTATTAGTTTTACAGTTATTTGTGTATCTTTATTTGAATATTTAATTGCATTTGAAATAAGATTATTTACTATTTTTTGTGTTTTTGTTTTATCCATAAAGATATCACATTTTTTAAGCTCTACATTTATCTTAATACCTTTTGTAATAGCAATATCTTGAAAAAACTCGACACTATCTTTAATCAACTCAGCAAAATCAATATTAACATCTAAAAAAACATCTTGTTCACTAAAAGCACTATAATGCATGTCATTATATAATTGTGAGATTTGTTTGGCACTACTTATAATATACTTTAGCATCTTTTCAGTATTTCTACCTTGTTTTAAAGCAGAGGTTGATGTCATCAATACTGCAATTGGAGTATTTAATTCATGGGCAGAATCTTTTATAAACTTGTCCATTTGTTCAACCTTTTCTCTAACAGGTTTTAAGAGTAATTTAGCAAGTAAATAACCAATACATCCAATAAAACAAGTTGCCAATAAAAGAATTATACTTATATATATTTTTAACTTTTGGGTTTCACTAATTAATTGATTTGTTTCAATTACAATATATTTAATATCAATTTTTTCATCATGCTGTTCTTCAAGTTTTGCCACATGAAAAGAGTGACTTTCATTATGAGAAGCCTCTTTATCAAAATTTACCTTACTATTCTCAAGTTGAGAATAAATTATTTTTCCTTTTTTATCAAAAAGTCCATATTTTAGATTTTCATTTTTTAAGTTTGTAGGAATAAAAGATTTCTTTTCCATATATGCATTTAATATATTTGCTTTTAACATATTTGCAGCACTTCTCATCTCGATTGAACATTGACGATCGACCATATCAATCTCTTTTTTGTAATAAGAAAGTAATAAAATAAAAAGAATTAAAACTGTTGAGCCAATATAAATAAATAGGAAACTAAATAGGGCTTTTTTTTCATTTTTGTTCAAATTTGTACCCTATTCCTCTTATAGTTTCTATTTTTTCTTTTCCTAAAATTTCTCTAAGATTTTTAATATAAACCCTAATAGTTGCATCGGTTGGTTGCTCATCATATTGCCAAATATTTTGTAATAATTCATCTGAAGAAATAACTCTATTGGAGTGTGTTATAAAGTATTTTAAGATTTCTTTTTCTTTTTGAGCTACTCTTATTTTTTTGCCATTTATTATAACTAAAGATTCAGAAGGCAAAAAAGAGATATTATCATCAATTTTCATTTCATCGATTTTTCCAAGAGAAAAGTATCTGCAAAGCTTATTTATTCTTTGTTCTAACTCTTCTAAATCAAAAGGTTTTTTAATATAATCATCACTTCCAAGTTCAAAAGCAGTTTTCAAATGCTTTGTATCTTGGTATGCAGTGATGATTATAATAGGAGTTTGACTTTTGTAGTCATTTCTAATGTATTTTAAAACATCAAGACCTGACATAGTTGGAGTATTTACATCAAGTATTGCAAAATCATAAATACTTTCAATCAAGTTCTCTAAAGCATCTTCACCCTTAGTACATAAAGTTACTTCATAACCTTTATCCACTAAATAGTCATTTAAAATATCACTTAAAGCTAAGTCATCCTCTAATAATAAAACCTTCATAATTTATCATTTTTTATTTAAAATTATCAAATACAAGTGGTGATTTGAAATCTAATGATTTTAAATGTTTCATGATAGTTTGTAAATCATCAATATTTTTTCCAGTAACTCTTATCTCATCACCTTGATTTACAGCTTTTACTTTTAATTTTAAATTTTTAATTTCCAATTGAATTTGTTTAGCTTCATCTTGTTTGATTGAATCAACTATTGCATAAACATATTTTCTATTTCCACCTGAACTATCATCTTTTTTTGCTTCATCAAGCGAGTTAATAGATAGTCCTCTTTTGTTCATCTTTGAAATTAAAATATCATACATAGCATCAACTTTATTATCACTTGAAGAGGTTAAAGTAATAGTTTTAGCCCCTTGATTAAAATCGATTTCTGCTTTTAATCCTTTAAAGTCATATCTAGTTTCTATCTCTTTTTGTGATTGAATAACTGCATTTTTTAACTCTTGCATATCTAATTTTGCAGAGATATCAAATCCGTGTTCTTTTACTGCCATATTGTCTCCTATTTTAATAATTTATTTATACATTATATAAAAATTTTATGTAATGATTGTTAAGAGATTATACTTATCTCTTCTATTCTTTTACTTTTAGTTCATTTATTATTGCAAAACCAATAATTACCCATGAAATAACCATAATAGTTCCACCAAAAGGAGTGATTATTCCAATCCAAGAAAGTTTTAATAAAACTAACAAATACAATGAACAAGAAAAGAGAATAGTACCTAAAAGAATCAAATAACCTGCAATAACGATTTGTTTTGAATTTGGTAAAAAATAAGAAATAAGTGCCACGCCATAAAGTGCAATTGTATTATAAAAGTGGTATTGAACACCAGTGTGAAAGATTGCCATTAAGTATTCATCAGTAGTTGCTTTTAAACCATGTGCTCCAAAAGCACCAATAGCAACTCCAAGCGCCATCATAAATGAAGCAATAACTAAAAAGTTTTTTGTGTGTTTTGTAATAAACATAATATACTCCCAAATTTTTATTGGGAAGTATATCTAAAAAAAATTAATTAACTTTTTGATTTATCTTTTGAAGCAGAGAAACCAGCACCTTTTTTCTCTTTTTTCTTTAAATCTAACTCATCTATGATCTCTTTAAAATCAACACCATCTTGGTTCATCTTTGCAAAACATGCAGCAACTACAGCAATAGCGTTTGGAACTTCTTTTTTCTTTTTATAAGCTTGTATGTTTTTTTCACTTACTTTAATAAGCGCTGTAAACTTCGGAATTGTCAATTCAGCATCCAAAAGAAGTTTTTTAAAATCTATAAAGGTCATATATTCTCCTATTTTATTAATGATGAAATTATACTAAATATATACTAAATATATATAAATTATATACTAAATATATTATATAATATCAACTTCCCAAAAAAATTCTATCCACTTATCTGCAATTTTCACTGAATAATCAGCACTTAAACAGGCAGTTGGCTTATAAAATATTGTAGCTAGTTTAAATTCTGTATGAGGAAATTTCTCTCTTAAAGTTTTTAGAATTTCTCTCATGGTTTCACCACTATCAACAATATCATCTACAACTAAAACTCTTTTTGCATGTGATACATCAGGAATATTAAAAATATTAAATGTATCTAGTTTTAACTCCCCTTCATAATGAATAGAATTAAGAGAAAAAACATTTCTCATATTTAATGCTTGTCCCATAAGGTGAGATAATGTAAGCCCACCCCTTGCAACTGCCAACAAAATCTCAGGCTCAAAATCCCTACACTTATCTACTAAAATTTGAGTATCTTCCTTGAACTCATCATAACCATAATAATATTTTTCTTGCAATTTCTAACCTCTTAATATAAAAACTAATAAAGAAATAAATGTTAAAAGAATGATTCCAATATTTATATCTTTTGTCTCTTTTTTAACTAATTTTATAATTGTATAAACAATAAAACCTGCTGATATACCATTTGTAATCGAATAAGTCAATGGCATAAGTAATACTATAAAAAAAGCTGCTGCAGAAGTTGCAAAATCTACTTTTTCAAAATTTATTTTTCCTAGTTCACTAAACATCAATACTCCAACAACTACCAAAATAGGATAAATTGCATTTGGTGGAATAGATTTAAAAAGTGGTAACATAAACAGAGTTGTTACAAATAAAAGTGCTGTAAAAACAGCAGTTAATCCTGTTCGTCCACCAGCTTCTACACCTGAAGCACTTTCAACAAATGCTGTAGTTGTCGAAACACCCAATAAACTTCCTCCAACTGTTGCAATTGCATCTGCCTCAAGTGTTTTTTGTAAAGATTTATCATCTTTATTATTTTCTTGAAAAAGATTAGCTCTTGATCCAACTCCTGTTAAAGTACCTAAAGTATCAAACATATCAGTAACTAAAAATGTAATAATAACAGGTAAAAGTGACAAACTAATTGCACTCATAATATCTAACTGGAAAAATATTGGTGAAATAGATGCAGGAGATGAAAACAATGATGTGGGAGCTGCTCCAATACCAAACATCCATCCAACTATTGAAGTAACAAGAATAGATAAAATAAAAGCACCTTTTAAGTTATAAGCAAATAATACAAAAGTCAAGATCAAACCAAAAGTACCCAATAAAACAGTGTCTTTTGTAAAATCACCTAAAGTAACCAATGTTGCAGGACTTGCAACTATCATACCCATTTGTTTTAAACCAATAAAAGCGATAAAAGTACCAATACCTGCACTAATTGCTCTTCTTAAATTAAGTGGAATAGAAGTCATAATCCAAACTCTAAAGTTTGTAAAAGATAAAATAACAAATAAAATACCAGAAAGAAAAACTATACCTAAACCTGTTTGCCAAGGTATTTTCATACCTAAAACTAAACCGTATGAGAAGTAAGCATTTAGTCCCATACCAACACTCATAGCAATTGGAGTATTTGACCAAAGACCTGAAAAAATTGTAGCTAAAATAGTAATTAAAGCAGTGGCAGTAATAACTGCATCCATTGGAAGACCTGCGTCTGCAAGTATAAATCCATTTACTGGGACGATATACATCATCGTCAAAAATGTCGTTAACCCAGCAGTAAACTCTGTCTTGACATTTGTATTGTATTTTTTTAATTTAAAAAAACCCACATCAAATCCTATGTAATAATTTTAAAAAGAGAGAAAAGAAGAAATATTTTCTTGCTTTTTTACCCTCGAATAATATCCAAAAATGAATTATTATTTATTAAAGCAATAAAATATTACCTTATATAAAGAAAAACTTTCTATAATAACAAAAAATACAAAAGTGAAAAGATGAATATAACAAAAGATTGTGTCGAGTGTATAGTTGGACAAATAGACAAAGCAACAAAACTACTAAAACTAGATGAAACTTTAGCAAAAGAGATAAATAATGAAGTAGAAAAAAGAGCCTTAGACTTTGATTTTGAAAAATCACCTCCCTTTGTAGCTAAAGAAGTTTATGAATACTTAGGTTTTAAAACAAATTTAAAAGATCCACTAGAAACATTAAAACAAGAATCTATCAAAAAAGCTACTACATACTTACCTCTAATAGAAGATAAAATCTTTTCAAGTGAGGATAAACTTTTTACTGCAATAAAAGCAGCAGTTGCAGGAAATGTAATTGATTTTGCCACAACAAAAGAGTTTAGCTTGGATGATGAAATAAATTCTATCTTTGAAACAGATTTTTCAATAAATGATTATAAAATATTTAAAGAGAAGTTAGAGAAAACAGACTCTTTGATTATCTTAGCAGATAATGCAGGTGAGAATGTATTTGATAAAGTATTAGTTAAAACAATAGTAAACTTATATCCAAATATTAAAATACACTATGCTACAAGAGGAAAAGCTATAATAAATGACATCACTACAAAAGAGGCTTTGCAAAGTGGTATTGACAAATATTGCCAAGTGATTAGTTCAGGAGTTGATACTCCAGGATTAGATAAAAGTAGAGCCTCAAAAGAGTTCATGGAACTATTTGACAAAACACCATTAGTGTTATCAAAAGGTATGGGTAATTTTGAGTGCTTAGAATCATACAAAGATAATAAAATCTTTTTCTTATTTAAAGTAAAATGTAATGTTGTAGCAAATACTATATCTAGAAACTTAGGAGAGATAATCTTAAAAAGAGGATGATTAAATATCCTCTTCATTTAGCTCTTCACTTGTCTCTAATTCTTCAGAAGTAGTTTCGTCTAAAGATTGAACTCTTTGTTTTTCTTTTCTAAATTCTGCTCTTACAATAATCTCTAAATAAAAAGTTTCGCAATTATCAGCTGCTGCTAAATCTATTGATTTGATAATATGAGAAAGTGGAATTTCAACTGGTGTTTCATCGCCTTTTGCAAATTTACAATCAAAAAACCAATAGTTTTTATCTTCTGGTAAAGCTTTTCTTTGTTCTCTTTTTATATATTTTCTTATCTCATTTTTTATTGATTCTACTACTCGTTCAGTTTTTTTATTTTCTACTTGTAGTTTAAAAGTTTTTTTCAAATTTTTCCTTTTTTTGCAATTATATCTAAATCTATTCTATTTGATGACAATTTTTAGTGAAATTGAGATAACATTTTGCTTATGAAACTATTAGATGATAAAGAAAAAATTTACCTTCTCGATGATAATAACTTTGATTTTCCAACTTTAAATATGATGAAAGATGATTTAATAGCTATTGGTGGTGATTTTCATCCCCAAAGAATAATCAATGCCTATCAAAATGGAATATTCCCTTGGTTCATAGATGAATACAATTACATACATTGGTTTAGTCCTAAAAAAAGAATGGTTTTATATCCAGAAGAGTTTAGACTAACTAAAAGCCTAAAAAGAGTTATTAATAACAAAGGTTTTGTAGTAAAGTCAAATGAACGATTTGAAGATGTTATAAAATCATGTGCAAATATAAAAAGAAAACACGAAGATAGCACTTGGATAAGCCATGAGTTCATACAAGCCTATACAAATCTTTTCCACCTTGAATACGCTTTTTCTATTGAGTGTTATTTAGATGAAAAACTTGTAGGTGGTCTTTATGGTTTACTCATTGGTGATGTATTTTGTGGAGAAAGTATGTTTGCCCTAGAAAAAGATGCTTCAAAAGTAGCCTTTTATCACTTATGCAACCAAGCAAAACAAAATGGTATCAAAATAATTGATTGTCAAGTTTATAATGACCATCTTGCTAGCTTGGGAGCAAAAGAGATACCTAGAGAAGAATATTTTAAAATTTTACAAAACTAAATTATAAGATACACTCATGCCAAATCTTAGAAAAAGCACTTACTGCTTCTTCTATCTCTTCTTCTTTAAATCCACCAAACCCCATCATAAGTGCTTGCCATTCTCCACCACTTCTCTCTTTTGCATAATGAAGTTTTATTCTATTATTTCTTGATACTTCTTCTAATTTATCCCAATCAAAAGAAACTTTTGGACTAATATGTATAGCTAAACCTCCACCTTGATTTACTATTTTCATAGTGGAACCTAGTTTTTCTTCAAGTACTTTTTTCATGAGATTGTGTTTCTTTTTATTGAGGGTTCTTATTTTTCGCAAATGCCGTTCCCAATGCCCTTCACTCATAAACTTTTCTAAAGTTTTTTGAGTAAATAAACATACTCTTGATTCAAAAGTATCATTAAATTCTTTTAACAAAAGTCTTGGAACAACTAAATAACTAACTCTAATAGCAGGTGAGAGTGACTTAGAAAATGTTCCCACATAAACAACCCTATCAAAACTATCTAAACCTTGCAAAGCAGGTATTGGTCTTGTTTCATATGTTAATTCACTATCATAATCATCTTCGATAATCAAAGCTTCATTTTTTTCTGCCCAATCTAAAAGTCTCAATCTATTTGATATGGGCATAGCAACTCCCGTAGGATATTGATGTGACGGAGTAATATAAACTAATTTTGCTTTTGACTTTTCTAGTTCTTTTAAATCAATCCCATTTTTATCAACTGGTATTTTTTTTATTTTATACTCACTTGATTCAAAAACTTTTCTAGCTATATGATAACCAGGGTGTTCTATTGCTAAAGTATCATGTTTCTTATTTAAAAGTCTAATTATTAATCCTAAGGAATCATCAAATCCATTACAAACAATAACTTGGCTTGCATTACACTTTACACCTCTAGATTCTATTAAATATTTAGCAATCTCATCTCTTAAGCCATACTCCCCTTGCCCATCAGAATATCCACCAAAATCAATTGTCTCATCTATGGCTTTATTAAAGATTCTTTTCCATAATTTAAGAGGGAAAGAGTCCTTTTCCAATCTTGCTGGATAAAAATTATAAATAAAATTATCAACTTTTTGTTCATTTTCAATAGAAATAATACTATCATCATTAAAATTTTTATAATTTGTATCACTTACGAAGTATCCACTTTTTGGATAACTATCAATATAACCTTCTGCTACAAGTTGAGAATATGCACCTTCAACACTAGTTTTACTTAAGTTATATATTATGGCAACTTTTCTTATGGATTGGAGTTTATCCCCAACTTTTAGATTATGAATTATCTCTTTTTTTATCTCTTCATATAATTGTATATGTAAAGGTGTCTTATTATTTTTATCAATAAAATACAAAACTGTCCCCTAATTATTTTAATTCATTGTCACTTGTCACAAGTACAGATAAATGATATATTATCACAAATAAAATAAAAGGCTCAAGATGAAATTAACAGCATGTCCAATGGATTGTTTTGATGCTTGTGAAGTTGTATATAAAAATGGTATTTGTAAACCAAATGATGATTATATTACAAATAAAAAGCTATGTAAAAATTTTGCATATCTTATACAAGAAAAAAATATTATTGATAAAGATTTAAATACTACATTAAAAAAAGTTGTAGCAAAATTAAAAGAACCCAATCAAAAAGTTTTGTATTATAAGGGTAGCGGTAACATGGGTGTTATGCAAAAAATTCCAATGGTTTTTTTTGAAAAAATTAGTGCTACATTTGCAAGTGGAAGTATTTGTGATGCAGGAGGAGAAGCTGGAATTGAGATGGGAAGAAAGTATAATGTAAACCCAAGTATAAAAGACCTTCAAAGTAGTGAAGTAATTTTGGTTTGGGGACGAAATCTTACACAAACATCAGCTCATATTTATAAATTGATAAAAGATAAAATATTTATTACAATTGATCCAGTAAAAACACCAATTGCTAAAAAATCTGAAGTATTTTTACAAATACCTCCAAAAGGAGATTATCTTTTAGCAAAGTTATTACAAAAAGCTTTGAATGATGAAAATATTGATATAAATGATTTAATAAAACTTAATATCACGCAAGAGCAATTTAACCAAACAGTAGAACTATTGACTAGCAAAAAAGTATCTGTAATGCTTGGTGTTGGGGCTCAAAAATATAAAGAAGGGGCAGCTATATTTCATGAGATAGATAAGGTATGTGATAAACTAAATCTTTTCGATAAAAAAAATAGAGGTGTTTGGTACTTAGCTAACAGCGCCTATCCTTTTGATAACAAAATATCTATAAATCCTACTAAAACTTGTAGTTATGCAGATGTTAAATTTGATGATTATGATGTAGTATTTATACAAGGAGCAAATCCAGTAATATCTGCTCCAAATGCTAAATATATTGTAGAATCATTAAAAAACAGTTTTGTCATCTTTATGGGGACAACTGCAAATGAAACTTCCAAATATGCAGATATAATCATTCCTGCAAAAACATTTTTACAAAAAAAAGATATAAGACTTAGTTATGGACATGATGAAGTTATATTTTGTGAATTATGTGAAGAAAATGATTATGCCATAAGTGAATATGAGCTTACTTCTTATTTATTTAAAGAGTTTGGTTTTGAAGGGCTTCTTAGTGAAGATGAATATCTTAATTGTTTTAAAACTAAAATAAATGATAAACCAGATATAAAATTTATCGAACAAGATACAAAAAATGTAGAATTATTAGATTTAAAAGATGATGAATATTATCTTTTAACATCAAAAAATACTGATACAATAAACTCGCAATTCAAATATGATGAATATGCTTATGTTCATCCAAGCAGAGGTTTTATAGATAATCAGTTAGTAACAATCTCATCTAAAATAGATTCTATACAAATCAAAGTAAAAAATGATGAGAGAATATATTCAAATTCTATATTAATCTATGCAGGTAATAAGCAAGTAAATAGACTCACTTCAAATGAAATAAGTAATTGTGGCACTAATGCAACTTTTCAAGATATAAAATTGACTGTAGTATGATTGATAAAACTATTTAAACAAGAGGAAAATTAAAATGAATATTGGAATTTATATTTATGATGATGCAGAGGTTTTAGATTTTTCTGGACCTTTTGAAGTTTTTTCTGTGGCTTCTAGATTTTTAGATGAGAAGGAAAAATTTAATGTTTTTTTGATAAGTGAAAAAGAGCCTACTATTACAGCACGAGGTAATTATAAAATCAACTCACACTATAATTTTGAAAATCTACCTCAAACTGATGTCCTAATTGTAGTTGGTGGAGTGCATACAGAAGAAGTAAAAAAAACAACTGTAATAAACTGGATAAGAGAGCAATCAAAAAATACAAAAATAGTAGCCTCTGTTTGTACAGGTGCTTTTTTATTAGCCGAGGCAAGAATTATTAAAAATCACACAGTAACAACACATTGGGAAGATATTCCTGATTTAAGAAAAGATTACCCTACTTTAAATGTAGTTGAAGATGTAAGATGGGTAGATGAAGGAAATATACTTACAAGTGCTGGAATTTCGGCAGGTATTGATATGAGTTTACACCTTGTTTCAAAAATAAAAAATTTAGAATTGGCAAACAAAACAGCTAAACAGATGCAATTTGACTGGGTAAAGAAATAAAATGCAAAAAATTGTTGAAATAACAGATAAAAACCTTATAAAAGAAGTTTTAGATAATGTAGAATATGGAACGCTAGCTTTATGTGTAGATAACAAACCATATTCTCTTCCTATTAATTTTGTAGAATATAACAATGAGATGTTTTTTCATGGGGCAAAAAAGGGTAAAAAAATAGATTATATAAATAAAAATGCAAATGCAAGTTTTTCTGTAGTCGAAGCTTATTCTCTACTTCCCTCATACTTTAGTACAGATACGGGAAATGCAGCACCAGCAACACACCTTTTTAAATCTATAATTATCGATGGTAAAATTGAGTTTGTAGAAGATTATAATGAAAAAGCCCAAGCCCTAGAAGCCTTGATGAAAAAATATCAAAAAGAGGGAAACTATACACCACTACATGATTCTATGTATGAAAAAATCATCACTGCAACTTGCATATATAAACTTATACCTGAGCAAACAAAGGCAAAATTTAAATTAGGACAAGCCTTTACAAAAGAGAGATATGAAAGAGTAACAAGCCATTTAAAACAACGAGGAACACCAAAAGATTTGGAAACATTGAAGTTAATTGAAGAGTTTAAAAGAGTATAATATTTTGTAAAAAATATTAAAAAGAGAAAAAATGGCACTAAATGACAAATTAAAATGGGATAAAAAATATCAAAATACACCCTCATTACTTGAAAAAAGAGAGCCTAGTAAAAAACTAATCAACTTACTTACAAAAGTAAAAGGTAAAAAAGCTCTTGATGTGGCTAGTGGAGCTGGTAGAAATTCTATTTATCTTGCATCAAAGGGTTTTGATGTTGAAGCAATAGATATTTCTCAAGTTGCCCTAAATGAACTTGATAAAAAAGGCTTTAGTAATATCACTTGTAAACTAGTTGATTTAGATGAATATGAAGTATCTAAAAATGCCTATGATCTTATCATCATGACAAACTTTCTTGATAGGAAACTAATACCCAAATTAGCCTCTGCGCTCAAAACTGATGGCATACTATTTATAGAAACTTATATGCATGATGAGATAAATGAAAAGCCATCTTCAAACCCTGATTTTTTATTACAAAAAGATGAATTAAAAAGTTTTTTTGATGATGAATTTGAAATTTTAGATTATGATGAATTTGAAAATGAAGCTTATGAATTATATAGAATGAAAAAACAAGAGAGTGTTAGAAATTCCGTGTCAATCTGATAAAATAATATC